>PPYF01129672.1_pt1 | contig 27596 bp, 24 predicted proteins | sample 1559871 | NCBI WGS metagenome assembly PPYF01 (sample SAMN08240021, study PRJNA423297) | Human gut metagenome, whole genome shotgun sequencing project.
CTTTTCTACCGCGGTCGCGTTATAGGGAGGAACAAATCGTTCCAGGCAGCGGGAAGCGCACGTAGTCCGAAGGTCCTTCGTACAAATGTTGTCTTTCACCGCCACCGGAATCCCGGCAAGCGAGGAAAGCGCCTCGCCCCGATCCATCTGCCGCTGCACCGCTTCCGCCCGGGAAAGCGCGCTGTCTTCATTCACAGTCAAATAAGCACCAATACGGGAATCGGTATGCCGAATTCTGGAAAGGTATTCTTTCGTCAACTCCACGCAACCTAATTTTCTCTCCCGGAGGAGAGCCGCCGCTTCTCTTGCTTTCATACGAATCACCCTGCCCTTGCGCAGCAAAGGCCTCCTTTCCTCATTCTACCGTCTTGGGAACCCGGAAACAGCCGTCTTTTGTTTCCGGGGCGTTGCGGAGCAGCTCTTGCTTGGAAAGAGAGGAAGGCACCTCTCGATCCTCCCGGAATACGTTCGTCAGAGGGAACGTATGGGACAACGGCTCTACGCCTTCCGTATCCAAATCATCCAGCCGGTTCATGTACGATACAATCGCTTCAAATTCTTTCCGAAATCGTTCTTTTTCCTCTTCCGGTACCGTCAGCTTGCTGAGCTCCGCCACATATTCTACCAGCCGGTCATCCACCACAACCGCCATATTTCTCACCGATCCTTTCTATACGATATCGCCGTTCTGCGTCAGGGGTCCAGCCGCTGCTGGTCCCGCGGAAACAGAGACGCATGCCTCACATTGTTCTCACCGATCAATTTCATCAGCAGTCGTTCCAAACCGATGCCCAGTCCGCCATGGGGAGGCATACCGCAGCGATGAATCATCAGATAAGAAGCAAACTCCTCCGGATCCAATCCCCTATCTTTCATTTTTTCGACCTGTGCTTCGTATTCGTGAATCCGTTGTCCGCCCGTCGTAATCTCCATACCGTCAAACAGCAAATCGAAGCTTAACGTATACCGGGGATCCTGGGGATCGTCCATGGCGTAAAAAGGACGTTTCTTAGACGGATAATGGGTTACGAAGACGAAATCACTGTGATATTCTTCCTGGAAAAGCTTTCCGATCAGCAGTTCCTCCTCAGGCTCCAGGTCATACGGATTTTTGATTCGCCTGCCATATTTCTCCGCCACCATCTCTTTTGCCTGAGAAAAGCGGACCTGGGGAATCGCTTCCGGAATTCGCGGCAAAGAAATCCCCATTGTCTGCAAGGACGAACCATATTCGTTTTCCAGCAAAGAAAATTCGTAACGCAGCATGGTAGCCTCCAGAACCATCAAATCGGTAAAGCTATCCAGGAAACCCATTTCCAAATCCATGCTGATATATTCATTCAGATGCCGGGAAGTATTGTGCTTTTCTGCTCGGTAAACCGGCGCAACTTCATATACCCGCTCGTATACGCCCACCATCATTTGTTTATAAAATTGGGGGCTTTGAGCCAGAAACGCTTTTTTACCAAAATAGTCCAATTTAAAAATATTCGCCCCGCCTTCCGCTCCCGCCGCGACGATCTTCGGCGTGTGAATTTCGGTAAAGCCCTGACCGTGTAAAAAGTCACGGAAGCCCCGTACTAGCCCTTCTTGCAGGTGAAAAATTGCGCGCTGCCGCTCGTTGCGTAACGCAATCGGCCGATAAGTTAGTTCCGCATCCAGGCCAGCGGTAATTCTTTTTTTGTTGACAATAAGAGGCATCGCCTCCGACGGAACGGACAGCACCGTATAGTCCGATAGGATAATTTCAAAGCCGTGAGGGGCTCTAGGATCCCGGGAAACGCGTCCGCACACCACAACGCTGCATTCTTCCCGTAAATCGTGGAGCGGATGATCGGCATCTTGTTTCTCCAAAATACATTGAACCAGCCCGTCTCTCGTACGCAAAATCACAAAAGCGAAATCATGCATATCCCGGATGGTGTACACCATTCCGTGCAATACGACACGATTATCGTTGCAGCGATGCTCCTGAATTTCCGTGAGACACGTTTCGTCTTTTTTTTCCAGCATACCGACATACTCCACGACAATACCCTCCTTCAAAAGTAAAAAAATATAGAAAAATCCCGTTAACAAGCCCGCCATTGGACTTTTTAACGAGATTAATATATTATAGTATAGTATTCCCACGGATGTCAAGAAAAATCCAAGCCTAATCGGTACATTTTTCAAAAATAACTGACCTTTATTTTTTTCCCCATTTGCTGCAGGCAGGAAGCCAGCGTTTCCACCAAATGCATCTTCTTGCTAAAACCCAACGGCAGATTGGGATCCTGATGAGCCGGATTGCTGGCTCTCCCAACAAAAAAGTTAATGTCCGTCGCCTCCTCAAACAACATCCTGGCAATGCGGGAAGCACCGTCTTTCGCATATCCCCATTCTTCGTGTTTGCGGTTATCTCCCAAATAATTTTGCGCATACAAAAGAACCCGCTCGATGGTGATTGCGCCTTCCGTTACCAAATCAACACCCTCCACGCTGGAAATGGGCGGAATCTCGGACTCCGGATCCGGCGCCGCCGGAATAAGGGTTTTCCCCAAAAACTCTGCCGCCAGAGAGGATGTGGTACCGCCGCAAACGATATGACCACCCTCCTTGGAGAAAAACAGAGACATCATCTTGGACACATTGTCCGGCGAAGCCGGAGGACCGATCAGCAAGTTCACCTGGTTCCGTTCCCGGATCCGAATGGTGCAAACCGTCGTGTCGTCACTGGGCTTGCCGCCGTACAACCGGCTGCATTCTTCCAGCAGAATACTGGTCAGTGTCTTGGCTGACATAGTAGGATCCGCCATGGTTTCCAGAAAGTCCGCCACATCGTCCCGCTGCCAATCGTAATTGAGCCTTTTTTCGGTGCCGGCATGCAGAACGCCATCGCTGATCAAAACAAGGGTATCGCCCAAAAGAAGCGGAAACCGGGACTGGTAAATGGTCTTACCATCGATCACCAGGGAGGTTTCCGGATAATCCTGCCGTTTCCCGCCGTGCAGCAAAATACTGTGAGGATTGTCGTACTGGATCAGCTCCGCTTCCCGGCTGGCGCTGACGCGAGCAATCGTAAAGGTCGAATACGCAATCCCACGCTCACCGCACACCGGCAGCGTTTCGGCAATGGTAGAAACGCAATCCTCCAAAGACATAGAGTGAGCCATCATCGTGCCGATAATCTTCGAAGTCAAGGTAGATAGAATGCTGGCTTTCACACCGCTCCCAAGTCCATCCGCCAGAACCACTACCACAGAATCTTCTCCCGGCCAAACCACCTGAATTTGATCCCCGCAAAGCTGTTCTCCATATTTGTTCAGGCTATAATAACCAATCTCTGTATTAAGATGATTCATCCTTCAAATACTCCTTCAAATTGGTCAGCGCAATCTTGGTTTCCGCCGTGCTTTCCCCCAGCAGGGAAGCGATTTCCTGAACGGCGCGCATTTGTTTTTCAATTACTTTATCCGTGATTTCAATGGTTTGCCGGCTAACGGCCTCTTTCTTCTCCCGTTCCAACTCCTCATTGGTGATATCGCGCATAATGCTCATCAAAATATGATAACTTCTGTCATAAATGATGGTTTCTTCCACATACCGGCGGTACTCCGCCAGATAAACGCGTTTATCATGGATGTTCCGGCCATCGTTCAGCACCTGGAGATACCGCTGCGGATCCAGAATGCGGACAACCGGTTCGCCCAGCACATCGCTTACATCCCGGATATTCATAATTTGTCTTGCCGCCGCGTTTATTTGCTGGACTTCCAGCGACTCATTGAGAACCATAATGCCATTGGGCGTATTGCTGATGATGGTATCGGAGAAGGATTCCGCCCGCTCCTTTAGATAAGGAAGGCACATCGTCAGGTCCGCCTTTCCCTGGTAAACTGCAACGGCCTTCTCCCGGCAGGTATTGTATCCGCAGCTTCCGCAATTCAACTCCTGTTCCGGGGACATCTTCCCCATCTTATGTAAAATTTCTTCGATTGCTGCGCTCCCTGGCATTTCTTTTCGCACGCCCAAATAGGAAATTTTCTTTTGCATGGCATCCCTGTTCGGCTGGGGGATAGCAAAATCATGCTCACCGGCGTACCGGTTCACCGCCAGATAATCCCGAACCGGCAAGCGATGATTCCGATCCATGGCAGGGCCGCCAATGCAGCTTCCGGCACAGGCGGACATTTCGATAAAGCAATGGGTAATCTTTCCTTCCAGAATGTCTTTCAGCGCGGCGATACAATTTTCCATTCCATCCACCGTCAAATAGGTGTAATCCTTTCTGTCACAGTACATGGTCCGCAAAATGCCCCCTGCCGTAGGGAACAAACGGGCGCGGCCCGCCTCCTCGTCCCCTTCCTTCCGATCGAACGTTACACCTGCCTCTTCCATCCAGGAAGACAGTTCTTCAAAGGTCAGCGCACAGTCTACCAGGCCGGCGTACCGGTCCGCTTCTTCCTTTTTGGAAATGCAGGGTCCGATAAAAACGGTATAGGCGTCCGGGTGAGCTTCCTTGATCGCACGGCAATGTGCCTGCATGGGAGAAAGAACCTTTGCCAAATACGGAAGCGCTTCCGGAAAGTACTTTTGAATCAATAGGTTTACCGTATGACAGCAGGATGACAAAATGATATCGCTGGCATCCTCCCGAACCATCTGTTCATAACACCTTTTTACCAGAGTAGCGCCCAGCGCCGTCTCCTCTGCCGCAACGAAACCAAGCCGCTGGAGCATGCGTTCCATCCCGCGGATGGAAACATCATCGTAATTGGCCACAAAAGATGGCGCCACGCTGGCGTAAACCGGTCTGCCGCTTTGAATCAACTTTTTTGCGCAGGCTACGTCATTTCGGATTTCTTTGGCATTTTGCGGACAGGCAACAAAACATTGACCGCACAAAACACATTCTTCCGCTACGATATTAGCTTGGTTGCCGCTAAAGCGAATGGATTTCACCGGGCAGTGACGGATACATTTGTAACAGTTTTTGCAATTGGACGGCTTCAGCCGTAAATAGTCAAGCATCTGACTCTCTTCCTTTCTGCTGCTCTGCCAAGCGTTTGGATAAGACGGCGAAAGAAGCCGCCAAATTTTCATTTTGTACCAGCACATCCTGTGGTATGGTCAAATGCACCGGCGCAAAATTCCAAATAGCGCGGATACCGCTCTCCACCAAACGGTCACAGACCACTTGTGCCCGTTCAGCCGGAACGGTGATGATTCCCATCTGCACCTCCAAACGATGACATACATCCGGCAGCCGCTGATCGGGCACCACGGTCAGACCTTGGATTGTGGTGCCAATGACCGTTTCATCGCAATCAAAGGCAGCTACGATTTCCAATCCATATTGGGCAAACCCGCGATAGGACAGCAGCGCCCGGCCAAGATGGCCGACTCCTACCAAAACGGCACGGTCCAGATGATCGTAGCCTAGAAAATGCTCGATATCGGAAAGGAGATCGTGGGTTTGGTAGCCCGTTTTGGGTCTGCCCCCGGAACTAACCATAGCCAAGTCCTTCCGTACCTGAATGGGGCTAAGCTGCAGCGCGTCCGCAATACAGGTAGCGGAAACAGTCACGCCATCTTTCTGCAGATGGGATTTCAGGTAGTTCAAATAGAGAGGCAGCCGGTGCAGCGTTTGTTTCGAAATCGTAGAAAAAGTGCGCTCCTTCTCGTTCATCATTCTCCCTCCTAAGGGGGGTTAAGCACGTTCTTTTTTCTGAATGGCCTCATCAATAGCCTTTGCCGCCGCCTTACCGGCTCCCATGGCAAGAATAACCGTGGCTGCGCCGGTAACGGCATCGCCGCCGGCGTAAACTCCCTTCCTTGTCGTCAGGCCAGCAAGTTCATCCTCCAGTACCAAACCGCCTCGTTTGTTGACCTCCAACCCGGAGGTGGTTCGGCTGATCAAAGGATTGGGCGAATTTCCAATGGCCATAATTACGCAGTCTGTCTCCAGCTCCCACTCGCTTCCTGCTACCGGAACCGGCCTGGCCCGGCCGGAAGCATCCGGTTCCGACAACTCCATGCGGATGCAGCGAATTCCCCGCACCCAGCCTTTGTCGTCGCCCAGAATCGCGGTCGGGTTGGTTAGCAAATGAAAGACAATGCCTTCCTCTTTGGCGTGATGAACTTCCTCCGCTCTGGCAGGCAATTCATGTTCGGTCCGGCGGTACACAATGGTCACCGTTTCCGCACCCAATCTCTTGGCACATCGGGCCGCATCCATGGCCACGTTGCCGCCGCCCACGATAACAGGATGCTTGGCACGTAAAATGGGCGTATCCGATTCCGGCTGATACGCCTTCATCAGGTTGATCCTGGTTAAAAATTCATTAGCAGAATAGACGCCATTCAGTCCTTCTCCCTCAATTCCCATAAAAGAAGGAAGTCCGGCGCCGCTTCCCACGAACACAGCCTCGTATCCTTGGTCAAAGAGATCATCGATGGTAGCCGTTTTACCAACAACAAAATCCGTACGGAACGTTACGCCCAATTCCTGCAGGCTGTCGATTTCCTGCTGCACGATGGCTTTGGGAAGCCGGAACTCCGGAATACCGTAGACCAAAACGCCTCCCGCTTTGTGAAGCGCTTCCATCACCGTTACCTCATATCCTTTTCTGGCCAGCTCTCCCGCACAGGTCAGTCCGGAAGGACCGGATCCAATTACCGCTACCCGATGGCCGTTTCCCGGAGCTTTTTCCGGTCTTTCAGAGGGATGCTCCAATAAGTAATCCGCAGCAAAACGTTCCAGTCTCCCGATTCCCACCGGTTCTCCCTGGATACCGCGAACGCAATATTTTTCACACTGTTTTTCCTGGGGACAGACTCTGCCGCAAATGGCCGGCATCAGGTTCATTTCCTTGATCTTCGCCGCGGCAGCCGCAAACTTTTCTTCTTTGATCAGCGCGATAAATTCCGGAATGGGTACTCCCACCGGACAGCCGCCGACGCAGGGACGATTTTTACAGCCTAAACATCGAGCGGCTTCTTCCAAAGCCTGTTCCCTGGTATAACCCAATGCAACCTCCTCAAATGTCTGACTGCGTTTCTCCGGCGTTTCTTCCGGCATCGGCGTTTTCACTTTCGACATATTTGGCATCACACATCTCTCCTTTGTTGCATCAATCGGCAGGATTGCTCTCTTGTTTTTTCTTGCTCGAAATCCCGGTACATCTGATTTCGCTTCATCAGCTGATCAAAATCCACCAAATGGCCGTCAAAATCCGGACCGTCCACACAAGCAAACTTGGTCTGGCCGCCTACCTGCAGCCGGCAGCCGCCGCACATCCCCGTGCCGTCGATCATAATCGGGTTCATACTGACAACCGTCGGAATCTGAAATTCTTTTGTCAGCGCCGCTACAAATTTCATCATGATAACCGGACCAATCGCAATGACCTGATCGTATTGTTCGCCGGATTCAATCAGCGATCGAAGCGCGTCGGTTACCAGACCTTTTTCCCCATAACTTCCATCATCCGTCATAACCAGATAGCGCTCGCTTACCGCACGGAACTCCGGTTCCAAAATCAGCAGATCCTTTGTCCGAAAACCCACGATGGAATGTACTACCGTCCCCTGCTCCTTACATTTTTTCGCTAACGGATACGCGATGGCACAGCCGACGCCGCCGCCCACTACCGCCACCTTATGCAGCCCCTCCGTGTGAGACGGTGTGCCGAGCGGGCCGACAAAATCCTGTAAACAGGCACCTTCCTCCAATGCGTTTAGTTTCCCGGTCGTGGCTCCCACGATTTGAAAAATAATCGTTACCGTCCCCTGCTCCCGGTCATAGTCCGCAATGGTCAGCGGAATCCGCTCCCCTGTTTCGTCCGCACGCAAAATAATAAACTGACCCGGCTTCGCGTTGGCCGCTACATCCGGGGCAGAAATTACCATTCGTGTCACGGTGGGATTCAATGCCTCTTTTCTCATAATTTTGTACATGATGCTCACTCGCTTTCTCCATCAGATTTCCTTGTATGCGGACATAGCAGAAACCGCGCGAAGCGGCTTCTGCTACGTGTGTTGGAAATTAGATCTTAGAAATCCACCTTTTTACCATAATAAATGCACTCAAACAATTTCTCCATTTCTTTTGGCGTTATCTCTCTGGGGTTGGATCCCGTGCAGGCATCCCCTACCGCCAGTTCCGCTATCTTCGGCAGTTTCTCCAAGAATTCTTTTTCTTCGATGCCAAACTCCTGCAGCGTAGCGGGGATTTGCAGCATCTTATTGTACTCCCGGATCTTATCGCAAAGTTTATCGGTATATTCCTGATCGCTGCTGCCGGTCAAGCCAACCGCCTTGGCAATGTCCGCGTAACGAGCCGCTGCTTTTTTGGCGTTGTACTGAATGACATAAGGCAAATAGATTGCATTGGCGCAGCCGTGAGGAACGTGGCCTGTGGAGAATGCCGCGCCGGTCTTATGTGCCATGGAGTGAACGATGCCAAGCAGCGCGTTGGAGAATGCCATACCGGCCAAACACTGGGCATAGTGCATTTGCTCCCTCGCCTCTTTGTCTCCCTGGTAGGAAGCGGGCAGGTACTGAAATACCATCTGAATGGCCTTGATTGCCAACGGATCGGTAAAAGGAGAGTTCAGTGTGGATACGTATGCCTCGATAGCATGAGTCAGCGCGTCCATTCCCGTGTGCGCGGTAAGCTTCGGCGGCATGGTCGCTGCCAAATCAGGATCCACGATCGCCACATCCGGCGTGATGTTGAAATCAGCCAGAGGATACTTGATCCCCTTCTGGTAATCGGTAATAACAGAGAAAGCTGTAACTTCCGTAGCGGTACCCGAAGTAGACGGTATTGCCAGGAACTTTGCCTTTTGGCGTAACTCCGGGAAATGGAACGGAACAATCAATTCGTCAAACGTGGTATCCGGATACTCGTAAAACGCCCACATGGCTTTTGCCGCGTCAATTGGCGAACCACCGCCCATGGAGATAATCCAGTCCGGCTGGAATTGCCGCATGGCCTCCGCACCCTTCATAACGGTTTCCACAGACGGGTCCGGCTCCACGTTTTCAAACAGCTGCACCTGGATGCCCGCCTCATTTAAATAAGAAACAGCTTTGTCCAGAAAACCGAACCGTTTCATGGAACCGCCGCCAACCACAATCATCGCTTTCTTGCCCTTTAATGTCTTCAGTACCTCTAATGTACCTTTTCCATAATAAATGTCTCTTGGTAACGTAAATCTTGCCATTGAAAAGAACCTCCTTCGTATTTCCTGATCCGGCTGCCGGGCATTTCCCTTAGCCTGAATACAGTATAGTATACCCAGAAGTGTTTGGGAAATATAAAAAATTCATATCGATATATATTTATCGATATAATAATATCGATTTTATTTTACCGATATTCGATTTCTTCCAGTTCCTCCTTCACGTTCATCAGCTCCGCAATAAAAAGCTGCTCTAACGAGTTGAATCGGTATCCTTTGGGGTAAATAACCACATCTTTGTAACGCGGCATCCGATCCCGGCATCGGCGCTGTATCAATCCGTACCGCTGCAGCACTTCCTCCGGCAGCGGAGAAACCAGCATATAGGTAGCCGGTACGCGGCTGAGCAAGCAAAATTGACTGCCTCGTTCGTACACAAAGATACGGCGGTTCGGTTCGGACGACTCCGTTCGTTTTCCGGCAGTGCCGCCAACGGAAGAAGGAACGAGGTTGTCTCCGTGAGTGACTTCCAAATAGGGGCGCAGATCTTGCCAGTCCAGGATCTCCTTTTCCGCCAAAGGATGCCGGCGCGACAGGAGAACCAGATAATCAAACTCCCAAATAGGCAGAAAAGGAAGGTCCTTCTCCGCCAGCAAATTCAGATAATACGCCTCGTGATCCAATTGATAGCGAATGATGCCTAATTGAAACTCGCCTTCCACAATCTTATGGATTGCCTCCATGGAATTGGTTTCCTTAAAGTTCAGCTCCAGCTCCTTTGTCTGATCCAGCTTGTTGATAAAGTTTGTGAACGCATAAGTAATGTAGCTTGCCCGCGGTACCGAGATAGAGAATCGGATCTGATTGGGATTGTTTTTCTGGTATAGCAATTCCATTTCTTCTATTTGGAACAGAATTTCTCTGGCATGAGCAAGAAATTCCGCGCCCCTCGCGGTGGGTACCATGCCTTTCGGAGTGCGTTTGAACAGCGCCATGCCCACGCTGGCTTCCAAATCCTTGATCGCTTTACTCAGATTCGGCTGCCCCATATATAAATTCTCAGCAGCTTGCGTAATGGACCCGGTCTTTGCCACTTCTACTGCATACCGCAAATGTGTCAAGTTCATAGTCAACCCCCATACGATCCGTTCTCCAAGGCCCGCGTCTCCTGCCACCGACGCCAGCCGGCTAAGGTGTTCCGCAGCAAACGCTGAAACAATGGCGCCACACGATCCGCTGTTTCCTGCACCTCCGTATGGGATAATTTGGCATCCGTCAATCCGCTTGCCGGATTGGAAATACAAGAAATGCCGCACACCTTCATCCCCATATGATGTGCCGCTACCGCCTCGCAGGCAGTGCTCATTCCCACCGCATCCGCGCCCAAACGTCCGCACAAACGAACCTCAGCCGGCGTCTCATAGCTGGGGCCGCTCAACTGACAGTATACGCCTTCTTGCAAACAAATGTCCAGTTCTTTTGCTGCCTGCCGTACCAATTGGCACAAAACAGGATCGTAGATCTGGCTCATATCCGGGAACCGCGGTCCCCATTCCTCTACATTGGGCCCTCGCAGACAAGAAGGGACAAAACTGGCAATGTGGTCCCGCAAAAGCATAAAATCACCAGCCCGGTAGGAAGGATTGACTCCTCCGGCCGCATTTGTCAGGAAAACCGTTCCCGCTCCCAGCTGCTTCATCAGCCGAATGGGCAAAACCACCTCCTCCATAGAATACCCTTCATAGTAGTGGACCCGTCCCTGCATCAGGACAACCGGAACCTGTTCCAGATAGCCGAATAAGAACCGACCTTTATGTCCCGGCACCGTGGAGATCGGGAACCCCGGAATCTGCTCATATGGTATGATCGCCTCCGCTGAAAGCTGTTCCGCCAGCCCTCCCAGACCGGAACCCAGAACAATGGCTGCTTCCGGTAAAAAAGACGTTTCCCGGCGTACAGCCAGGGTACAATTCCGAAGTCGTTCTAACGCGTCGTTCATCGTTCCTCCAATCCTTGATAAGGCAACTTTTTGCCGATATTTTTATAGGCCGGACGAATAATCTTGCTGCCCGCCGCCAATTCCTCCAGCCGATGCGCCGTCCAACCCGCAATACGCGAAATGGCGAAAATAGGAGTATACAACTCTTTCGGAATATTCAGCATGGAATAAACAAAACCGGAATACAAATCTACGTTGGCGCAGATATCCTTCTCCAAATGCCGCAATTTAGCAAAAGCAAAGGGAGAAAGTTCCTCAATCAACTGATATAAATTGTATTCTTTTTCTTGTCCGGTTACGGCGGCCAGTTCCTCCGCCTTTCTCTTCAGCAGCTCGGCACGAGGGTCGGAAATCGTATAAACCGCGTGGCCCATACCATAAATCAGGCCGGAATGATCATAGGCTTCCTTTTGTAAAATTTTTTCCAAATACGCAAAGACCTCGTCCCGATCCTCCCAATTGGATACATGCGCTTTGATGTCCTCCATCATCCCCATCACTTTGATATTGGCGCCGCCATGCTTCGGTCCTTTTAATGATCCGATTGCCGCCGAAACCGCCGCGTAAGTATCGGTTCCGCTGGAAGAAACGACCCGGATGGCAAAAGAAGAATTGTTTCCTCCTCCGTGCTCCGCGTGCAGCATCAGGCAAAGATCCAGTATTTCCGCTTCCAGTCTTGTATAGCGGCTATCCGGCCGGATCAAATGCAGCAAATTCTCCGATGTGGAAAGCCCTTTTTCCGGATTGTGCAAATATAGGCTCTTACCGTCATAGTAGTGCGCCTTCGCCTGGTAGGCATACGCGGTCATCGTAGGAAATTGGGCGATCAAATTCATACATTGACGCAGCACATTCTGAAAAGACATATCCTCCGCCTGGTCATCGTAAGAATACAGCGCCAGGACGGACCGGGCCAATTTGTTCATGATGTCGGGGCTGGGCGCCTTCATGATCATATCTTCCGTAAAATTATCAGGAAGACGGCGATGCTCATCCAGATAACGAAAGAACGTATCCAGCTCCGCCCGACTCGGCAGCTTACCGGTCAGCAGCAAAAACGCCGCCTCCTCAAAGCCAAACCGATGATCCGCCTGGCAACCCGCCACCAGGTCATTCACGTTGACGCCGCGATATAGCAATTTGCCAGGAACAGCGATTTTTTCATTTTCTTCTATTATATATCCCCGCACGTCCCCAATATGGGTTAATCCTACCAGAACGCCCGTTCCGTCGGCATTCCGGAGGCCTCTCTTTACATTGTACCGCTGATAGCTTTCCGGCTGAATTTCATCATTTTGCCGGATCGTATCACACAAGGATTCCAAAAATTCATCGTATTGGCCTGCCTGTTCTGCATGCTGCTGTTCCATAAACTGATCTCCTTTTGCCCTGTTTATTGATCCTCGTTGAAGCCGGTTTCCTCGGCTGGGGTAATTTGACGCCATGTTTTTAATAAACTTTCTTTTGCTCTGGCGATGTGCTCGGCTGTCAGCTGTTCCGCCAGCACTCCGTCTCCATGAAGAATCGCCTCATAAATTCCTTTGTGTTCCTCAAAAGCGGCTTCTGCCCTGCCGTCGGAAGAAAGAGAAGCGTTACGGGCCCGCTGTACGTACTCGTGCAAATGGCGCAGCATGAGATTCAACGGTTTGCTTTTGCTTGCCTGAAAAATGGTCTCATGAAAATGGCTGTCATATTCCAGTACCTTTTTGTGATCCCCCTTCATGGTATAAAACTCACATAAATCCAGCGTTTCCTTCATACGGATCTTTTCCTCTTCCGTAATCGTCTCCGCCGCCCAGCGGGATGCCAAGCCTTCAATCAGCTTCCGCATCTCATAGACATCTCCAATGTCTTTCTGCGATACCCCGGTAACCATTACGCCTTTATTCTGAATGGAATGTACCAACCCATCCAGCTCCAGCTGCCGCAGTGCTTCCCGTACAGGAGTCCGGCTCACCGAGAATTCCTCGGACAGCTTCAATTCCACCAAGGCTTCTCCCAACTGGTATTCGCCGTTCAGAATTCGTTCTTTCACCGTAAGATACACTCTGTTTCGCAGAGAATTCCCACCATATGATCCCTCGTCGTACATGCAGCACGCCTCCTGTACAATTTTGTAACGGGTATAATTGTATACAATAGAACACTTACTGTCAAGCGTCAATTTTCCACTTGCTGCAAACAATAATTTATAGTAAAATATCCCTCGTATGCCGGATAAAAACTCCGGTGTAACCTGGTCTTTCGTCAACGCATTCCGACATACCAAGCCATGGCGGCGAAATGCTGCCTGAGAGAAAGATCGATTGGCCGCAAGACGGCAGAATGGAGGCTATTATGAAATACAAAGGACCGATCGTGACGATCGTTATGGATGGGATCGGGTTAAGCAGCAACGAGGAAGGAAACGCGGTGAAGCTTGCCTACACCCCTACTCTGGACCGGCTGATGGCACAATATCCCATGATTCCTTTAAAGGCGCATGGAACCGCTGTGGGGCTTCCGTCCGATGACGATATGGGAAATTCCGAGGTAGGCCACAACGCCATTGGCGCCGGAGCAGTATACAGCCAAGGCGCCAAGCTGGTAAACGAGTCCATTGAAAGCGGCCAAATGTTTACGGCCAATGGCTGGCGGGAAATCGTGGATAACGTACTATCCAACCATTCTACCCTTCATTTTATCGGGTTATTCTCCGACGGAAACGTACACTCCCACATCGATCACTTGAAGGCCATGATCGTACAAGCCAAAAAAGAAGGTATTACCCGGATCCGCGTCCACATTCTGCTGGATGGACGGGATGTGGGAGAGACCTCTGCCTTGGATTACGTTTTGCCATTTGAAGAATTCCTGTCCCAGCTCCGCTCGGCGCAGTTTGATGTGCGCATTGCCAGCGGCGGCGGAAGAATGAACATTACAATGGACCGGTACGAAGCAGACTGGAGTATGGTCGAGCGCGGATGGAACACCCATGTGCTGGGAGAAGGCAGAACCTTCTCTTCCGCGGAAGAAGCGATCCGTACCTACCGGGAGGAAGCCAAAGTAATCGATCAGGATCTGCCTCCGTTTGTAATAGCGGATGACGATGGACCGGTTGGCAGGATTCTGGATGGAGACAGCGTGATCTTTTTTAACTTTCGTGGAGACCGGGCCCAGGAAATCAGCAGAGCCTTCGAGGATCCTTCATTAAATACGTTCCGCCGCAAAAGCGTTCCGCATGTCTGTTACGCCGGTATGCTGCAATACGATGGAGACCTGCATATCCCCGCACGCTTCCTGGTCAACCCTCCCTCCATCAAGAACACCATGGGCGAGCTATTTGCCGCAAAAGGAGTCACTCAGCTGGCCATTTCCGAGACGCAGAAATTTGGCCATGTTACCTATTTCTGGAATGGAAACAAAAGCGGTAAATTCGACGACACGGCGGAAACCTATGTGGAGATTCCCTCCGATGTAATCCCCTTTGAGCAAAGACCTTGGATGAAAGCCGCCGAGGTAACCGACCGGCTGATTCAGGAGCTTTCCACGGGCAAATACCAATATGCCAGAGTAAACTTTGCCAATGGCGATATGGTCGGTCACACAGGAAACATGCTGGCAGCCAGAATCGCGGTTGAAACCGTGGACTTATGTCTGGCAAGACTCCTTCCGGTAATCGACAAACTGGACGGAATGGCCATGATTACGGCAGATCATGGAAACGCGGATGAAATGTACGAAACCAAAAAAGGCAACATATCGTATAATCCGGACGGCTCACCCAAGGCCAAAACATCCCACACACTGAATCCCGTTCCCTGTATTTTTTATGACAATACCGAAAACAGGAAGGGATACACGGTAAAAAACGGTGTTTCATCTCAAGGCCTCCCCGTTTACGGCCTCTCCCACATTGCCGCTACCACTGCGGACCTGTTGGGAATTGCGAAACCAGACGCCTGGGACGAAAGTATGATTCAAATAAACGGCTGAACCAAAATCAGGAGGAACGCGCAGCATGGCAGAAAACAAAAAGAAAGATAAAATGGTGGAAGCCATTACTTCCATGGAAGAAGATTTTGCAAAGTGGTACACCGATATTGTAAAAAAAGCGGAATTGATCGAATACACCAGCGTCAAAGGATGCATGGTGATCCGTCCTTACGGTTACGCCATCTGGGAGCATATCCAGCGGATCCTGGACGGGATGTTTCAGGCAACAGGACACGAAAACGTCTGTATGCCTATGTTCATTCCGGAAAGTCTGCTCCAAAAAGAAAAAGATCATGTAGAAGGCTTTGCGCCGGAAGTTGCTTGGGTTACCCAGGGCGGCTCCGAAGTGCTGGAGGACAGGCTTTGCGTCCGCCCCACTTCAGAAACCTTATTCTGTGAGCATTACGCCAATATCGTTCATTCCTACCGGGATCTTCCCAAACTTTACAACCAATGGGTCAGCGTGGTTCGCTGGGAGAAAACCACCCGGCCGTTTCTGCGCTCCCGGGAATTTCTCTGGCAGGAAGGCCATACCATTCACGCCACGGCGGAAGAAGCCGTTGAAGAGACGGAACGGATGCTGAACATCTACGCGGATTTTTGTGAAAAATCATTAGCCATGCCGGTGATAAAGGGCAAAAAAACGGAAAGCGATAAATTTGCGGGAGCGGTTTCCACCTATGCCATTGAAGCGCTGATGCACGATGGAAAAGCGTTGCAGGCAGGTACCTCGCATTATTTTGGAGACGGATTTGCCAAAGCGTTTGACATTCAGTACACCAACAAAAACAACACCCTCACCTACCCGCATCAGACCTCCTGGGGCGTCACCACCCGGCTCATCGGCGCCATTATTATGACCCATGGAGACAACAACGGTTTGGTGCTCCCGCCCGCCGTGGCTCCCATTCAGGTAATCATCATCCCGGTGGCACAGCACAAGGATGGTGTCCTGGAGAACGCATACGCCCTGCGCGACCGTCTCGCCGCGACCGGAATCCGGGTAAAAACAGATGACAGCGACAATTCCGCCGGTTGGAAGTTTGCGGAATATGAGATGAAAGGCGTTCCGGTCCGGATTGAACTGGGCCCCAGGGACATTGAGGCGGGACAATGTGTCGTGGTTACCCGGCACAATCAGGAAAAAGAAACGGTTTCTTTGGAGAATCTGGAACAGGTTATTACCGCCAAATTGCAGGAAGTACGCGATGGATTGTATCAAAAAGCATTGGAAAATCGAGAGCGGCGGACGTATGCCTGTACGACGGTAGAGGAAATCCGTCAAAAGCTGGATCAGGGCGGCGATGGTTTCATCAAAGCGATGTGGTGCGGAGACGAAGCCTGCGAGGATCAGGTGAAGGAAGCAACCGGCGTTGGTTCCCGCTGTATTCCGCTGGAACAGGAAACGATTTCCGACACCTGCGTCTGCTGTGGTAAAAAAGCAACCGCCATGGTACTTTGGGGCAAGGCATATTGATTTTCTGACTAAAGAATGAAAGGCGCTGTAAAAAAGAGCCAAAGAAAAACCACGGTTCATCAAAAAGGGTGAGCCGTGGTTCTTTTTTCAGAAAAAACAGACAGCTGATTCGGACTTTTCGTTTTTACGTACGATAAACAGACCTGCGGCATTTTTTATGGTTTGCATGCGCCTTTTCGCTCAATGTTGTCTGACAACTCCATTCTAACAAAGATCTGCAAACCTTGTTCACTTCTTTTATCCCAAATGAGAATAAACACTCTAATTCTCAAAAAACAGAAAACAAGAGTGACTACAAAGTGATTATTCTATCTGCTATTTTTGAAAATCTGTCATTATGTGAAATGTAAATGATAGTTTTATTTGTCTGCATAATAAAATTGTATAACCACTCTTGGCTGTCTTCATCCAAGTTATTTATTGGTTCATCAAATAGAATTATATCGCAATCCCGTACAAGGCAGCGTGCAATAGAAATTTTTTGCTTTTCTCCACCGGACAAATCATTTCCTTTGGTTGAGACAGACCTTTCTGCAATGTTCCCAATTCCCAGCTCATTAATGATTTTTTCTGTAGAAATCTTGGAACAGTCCCTTACAACCGCAATGTTCTCCTTAATCGTCCCAGAAAAAAGAAATGGTTCTTGTCGAGCAACGGCTACATTTTTTCGAAATGATTCAATAGATATGTTTCGTAATGGCACACCGTCAATGTCAATATCGCCGTAGTAATCAAGGAGTAACGATGATAAAATGTTGATAAGCGTTGTTTTTCCGCTTCCGTTTTTGCCACACACAGCAATCTTATCGCCTTTGTTAATGCAAAAGCTGACATTTGAAATGATTTCCTTCTCCTCAAAACAATAGGACAAGTTTTTTACTTCAATATTGTTTATACGATGAATGATAAGTCCTGTCAGGCTTTCAGGATTTGAATAAAGTTCAGAAACTCGCATGTATACATTTTTCATCAAAGGAAACCCGCGTATTATACTGCCAATATTGCCAAAAACCATATCAAACACAGATAAATAGGTCATCATTGATAAAATAGCGCCTGAAGATATTGAATGATTGGCAACCATAATGGCTCCAGAAATAAAAATAATCAACATGCTTAAAGTATTCGTAATTTCTCCGATAAAACCGGTTACAGCAGCTAAATTATTTTTTTTAACAACTACGTCATTATAATATCGATTGAATAATAAATCTATTTTACTAAAAAAACCTTTTTTCAATCCTAACATACTAATCGCGTGTGGCTTCGTACTAAATTCAGTTTGATAAGCTCTCATTTGTGTTGCATACTCCCGATTAATCAAATCATATTTCGCTTCTGTTTTTCTAACAAATATTGGCACCGCCAATTTAATTATTGATACACAGGCCGTAATCACGGTAAACAAAATACTGATATGAAAAGCCGTAAATAGCAGAACCCCCAAAACAATCGGTGTAATGATGCATTTATTGATCATATCGATCCATTGTTTTCTAAATTCGTTCGGATCATTCTCCAAGCGATATTGTGCGCTACCCTCATCAAAGAGGAGTATGCTATCGTACTTCTTATTTAGAAATCTGTTCAGAACAATCCTATCGTGTTTTAATGCATTAGAAAACATGAATTTTTCGCCGACCATGTTGATGAGAGGAATAAAAAATATGCTGGCTAATAAGCAAGCGATAATTTTAAATAAATTCTCTACGCCCAAAGATACATTTGAACTAAAAATCGCGTCGGCAAACTGTCCTAAAACACCGGCAATTATTATCGTTATTTGCGCCAATACTGTATCTTTCAAGATATAAGTTACCATCGCAGGGTACATTGCTCGAGCACAATCACCACGTATCAATCTTAGAAGTTTTCTATTGTCCATTTTTTATCTTACCTTCCGAAATAACTATTGTTTTATCGACAACTTCGTCCAGTTCGTCTGTATGTGACACGATGATTGTGCCGCGCCTTCTATTCTTTAATATTTGAAGCAATTGAATTTTCCCAGTATCATCCAGTGAGTTCATTGGTTCATCCAATATGAGAAAAACAGGATTAACAGCAAAAGCTAACGCCAGAAATATTTTCTTCCTTTCGCCTCCCGATAGTTTATTTATGAGCGTATTGCTAATCTGATCTTCTGATAGGCCAAGCCGAAAGCAAAAGGTTCTGGCTGCTTCTATTTTTTCGGGCAATATTATTTCATATATTTCTTTTGCGGTAACATTAAATTGGTAGTCATGCTGTGGAAGAAGAAATAAGTATGCGATTGACAATTGTTTTTCGGTGCTCCAATTCATCTTAGCAGAACGAAATTCAAGGCTACCCATGTTACATAACAGCAAAGTGGAAATGATATTGATTAAAGTTGTTTTTCCCGCGCCATTGGCACCAACAATCTTATAATTGTGCTCTGCCGAAATCGAATAGGAAAAATTTGTCAAATTGTTTCTGATATTATCATAAGAAAAGCTCAAATCTTTGAGTATTATAGACTCCTCATTTGCATGGCTAAATAAGATTCTGCTATCTCTTGCTTTTCCTTCTGCAGGCCAATCCGTCAACCTTTTTACTGCTAGTTTTGAGACAGAAAAGCGAGGAATAACGCCAAATAGCGAATTCACAGATGAATACAAACCGCCGGACAGTGCAATTACTTGAATTGCTAAAGGCACAGATATATAGTTTTTTAAAGCAAACATTCCCACCATTGCATATGTTCCAAATTTAAGAATATGCCCTATGAACGTATTGATTACAGCTTCTGCACTTGCGGTGTAAATCGAGTTGTTTCCAATTTTATAATATCTATGATGCAAATTGATAATCTTATCAATCCACCATTTTCTCAATCCAAAAATTTTAATTGTCTCTATCCCATGATAACCTTCCATGATTGCATCCGTAAGTTCAGCTTCTATATCTCGGCATTTATCGTAATTAATCTGTAGATACTTTTTCACGATAACAGGAGGAATAATTTGTAATACCGAAATGGCGAGTAATAATAGTCCTACCTCCATACTGTTCAACAAGATATAACCGCCGTATGAAATGCATGTAATTGCCGCGACAATTACGTCGGGGAAAAGTGAAGTATATCTGTTGGTGAATGTTGAAAAATCATCATTCATTCTTTCAATATTATCCCCATGCGTTGTTGCGTACAAGGCGTTGAGCGGATATGACAAAAAATCTTTGTACAGTATCATATTGCATTGATGCATATCCTTAGATAATTTTTTGTTTTTTATCCAGTCAATCAATGTGCTTAATCCTGTCTGTCCAACAACGATAGAAATAAGAATAGCAGAATCGATAATCGTTTTCTTCAAATCTCCTTGCGTTGCAAACAGAAGTATTTCAGCCATTAACATAGCGATAATTATGGAAAAAGGAATCGGAATGATCCTTTGAACAGAGTTAGTGATGCAATATTTTTTTAAAGTACAACGCACCTCGCTTTTTGTGTCAGATGTCATTCCATCTTACCTCTCTTCATTTGATTAAATCTTCGAATCGATTACAATAGTCATTAAGACAAATTCCATTTTTATTGCAATATATATTTGGCAGTCCAAAAGGCATCTCTTTCTCGTATTGATCACGATTCCACTCAATAACGGCTATTTTTGACGCGTATTTCCTCTTCATATATCGCATATTTCTGTATACTTCTCTTTTTTGTTCCAATAATAAAAGCCATTGCTGATTTGTTTTTGATAGTCTGATTCCTCTTTCGATTGTATTTGCTGTACCAAATTGAATTGTGGAAGCACCTAATTCTATAGCTAATAATACAAAGTCCTCTAATCGTGTTATTCGATCTTCCGTGACAATAACAGATGCGTTAAATCTCACATGGCTTTGCTTTAATTTGTTTTCTGACAATAATAAGTTTTGAAATGTGTTGGTTGAATTTGTATTTTTTTATATTCATCATCAGAAACGCCATACAAAGATATACTCATTGCGCTAAATAATTTTATAACAGACAACAATGAGGACATTCCAAATTGCACTTTTAGTTAATTCAATTTGAAGATATTTTGGGTAATATTTTCCTTCTAATCCAATAGTGGGGAATATAATGTTCTGTTTTTTGTTATTATCAGAAAACAGCTCTAATCCGACTTTAGATTCAAAATAGCTTTTTAATGTTTCTGCAAGTATGTCATAGTCTTCATCTGATTTAAGCCGCTTTCCCAAATCGGCGACTACTTGGTCATACATCATCATCCTCTACTGCGCCACAGACTGCATATAAATTCAAAGAACTTCTTACTCCGTACTTATTCCACGTACACTGCAAAAGAAAACACCTATCGTGAAACATTTATATTATAAATACATCATTTTCAAACCATTGTCAACACTTATTTTAACTTTTCTTTTGTATTTTGTTTTATTCATTTTGTCCTTCTATTTTTTCGCAATACCGATCAGTTTTTTAAATTTTTATTCATTAAACCGTGTTCATATTCAAAATAAAATGCGTCATTTATCCGTTTTTTACATTCTCAAGACGGCAATATATGGTACACGATCATCTAGAATAGGAAAATCGCAAAGATATGAAGGCCAAGAGATTGCGGTAGGATAATGGATTGAACAATCCGGTTGCTTGTGATACAAATCGTCCTGAAAAACAACCGGAAGGTAGAATAATAATTGAACACAACTCATATTTTCCAACCAGTTCCAGGTATTTATTATCTGGAACCGCCATCCTGCTGTATTGGAATCTGGCAAGCAGACCTCCTGGAAACAATATTACCAGAAAGATGGAAGCACAATTTGCAGGCGGTCATTGCCGCTGGGCAAAAAAAGAAGGGATACCACGCGAACGAGGCCACGGCGAAGGAAATCTGCGCCATGGCTCGCAATGGTATCCCGAGTATCCCAACTGTGTCTTCCAGGCCTCCATCGACCAAGATGTTCGTCCCGGAAGCCGTCTAAGTCCGCAGAGAGATCAACCGGACTCTGCAAACCATTCTACCACAGATGCAACTTTCAAACAGTTTACCTGTATACAGCACGGTGTTGGTCATGAAACACCTGAAAACCGTGAAGCCTGCGGGGGACGACGCTGCGTACCATTTCATACTCAAAGCAGAAATGTCGCAATATCGCATCCGCCTTCCTTAATCCATACGGTCTTTCCTCGTACCGTTTCTTGCCATAGCCGCCATATTACAGGTGGTTTATAACGTTATTGGCAATGGATGGCATGCTTTCCGGTTTATCCGTGCGATCGTACTTGCTTTTTACGCTTCCCTCCAGGCACTGCCAGAAGGTATTTCCCTGAATCACAGCGCCCACGCAATTGTCTGCTTCCACGCCCACATGAGCCATGTCGTTGATGGCATTGTTGGAAATATTCAGGTTGGTGCAATTTTTACCAGCAAGGATACCGTAACCGCTGTACGCGATCATGTTGTTGCTCAAATGCAGGGAAAGCATAAAGCATTCATTTTCTACAAATCTTACGCCAATTCCTTCCTGCCGGTTCTTCGCCGGAGAAATATAGTTTCCCAGCAGAAACAGCCCGCAAACAGATTGTCCGGCCGGGTCCACCAGCACGGTAGTGCCGCTGCACTGATCCATCATATTATTGGAAACATCCATATGAAGAATGGTTTTTACGGTAATTTGCTCTTTGCCCACATTCAAAAACATATTGCGGCTGACTTTCAGTCCTTCCGGACGATTGCCTTCCACCGAATCCACCAGCAATCCCTTCCCGGCGCCCCAGATACGGCTGTCAAAAATGTTGCTGTTGATGTTGATTTTTCCGGTTCTGGCGGTACACCTTATGGCATACGCCTCCGGCTCCTCGTTGGCAAAGCCCGTATTCACCACGTCAATATAGGATCCGTCAAAGCGGAACATATCATCGCGGTTTCCCGGCCGGTTGACCAGCGTACTATCGTACAACCCATGTCCGAAGCCATCTCCCTCCATCAGAAGACAGCTTCCGCTGCTCCCGTTATGACGCAGATACATTTCCCGGATGGAAACTTTTCCTTTGCTGATGACCTCCATCAGATTAATTGGTTCCTTGGTGTAAATCACCGAGGAAGAATTTCCGCGGCCCATACCCTGTATCACAAAAGAATTGTGGCAGCTTCCGTCCGGATTACCCAAATAAAGCGTTCGGGTAACCAAATATTGACCGGCCGGAAAAAAGGCTGTTCCCTTGCCGCGCTGGGCTTCGTTGAAACAAGCCTGAATGGCCTCCGTGTCATCGTGGGTCCCGTTGCCCAACGCGCCAAAATCCAACACACTAAAAAAACCATTTTCTCTGTTCCCCATAACATCCATATCCATTTCCTCCATATCATCTTCCTCTATTTTCTTTCCAGGCGTTTCCGCCGAGTAAAACCCATTATTCACGATTCCGGTATTCGCTGGGGGTACACCCCATCATACGTTTGAATACCCGGTAAAAATTTTCCCGATTCGGATATCCTACCATTTCGCTGATGTCCCCCACGGCGTAGCTCGTGCTGCAAAGAAAGTTACAAGCGTGATCGATACGAATCTTTCGCAGCACCTGTTTGAAGGTTTCCCCTGTGGATTTTTTCATCAAGCTGCTGAGATACTGCGGTGTGTAATTAAAGTGCTCCGCCACATTGGTCAGCGTCGCTGTCTGATACGTTTTCTGCAAATAGTTCAGGATAAGGGAGATAACGGGAACTTTCACATCTTTCTCTTTGGAAAGTTCAATGGAATCCGCCTGGCTCCGCAGCATATAACTGAACGCGGTAAGCAGCAGCTGTTTTTTCAGTACGCTGCTGTATCGATCTTCCTTCAGGCCCTCTAAAATCAACAATTGAAGAGCCATGTGCAGACTGGTATCGCCTCCGCCCCGAATGAAAATATAGTTGTTCGCATAATTGGTAAACAACAGCTGATTGAAAAAAGTAGATAACACACTGTTGTCCGACAACAGTTCAAAAAAGGTTTCCTGAAAGGTGGTGCGCCGGATCATCACATTAACCAGGACCGTGTCGTCGCGAAAGACTCCCACGCGATGGTACAAGCCCGGAGCAATAATACAGATGTCGCCTTCCGTCAGATTCTTCTCCTGGCGGTCAAACGAATGGATACACTGGCCCTGCAGCATGTACATCATTTCAAAAAAGGTATGGCAGTGCCTCACCATCGGAGAGTACCTGGTATGGACGGAAATACTGATCGGATCTCCGATCCATTCAAAATACGGCGTATCCTCCGACAGCTCAAAGGTTAACGTTTCCGAAGCGGGGTTCTCCGGCAGCCACATACCGTTGTACGCCGCATTCTGGTCCGGAGCGTGACGTTCAAAGAATTCTTTTTTGGTTTCCGGAGATTGCAAAGCAACATAGTACTCCCGCAAGAAGTGTTCCTTGCTGTTCAGCGGCATCAGCCTCTCCAGTAACTTCGGCAAAACATCCATCGCTTCTTCCAATCCTTCTCCGCGGAATAGGGCTGTCCCGAAACGTGTCTCTTCGAGACAGCCCCTTGCTATCACCTTGACCGTTTCCTTTTGACGATGAAGGAAACAGCTATCGCACCGGCCAGAATCACAACCACAGCCACGGCAATCCAAACAAAGGGAAACTTGCCATCCGATGCCGCAGGTGCGGACGTCGCCGTATTTACCGGCGTGTTCGTTGGTTCAGTATTCTCCGGTCTCTCCGGAGTCGGGGTAACGACTGGTTCTTCGGTGACCTCGGGATCAATTTCCGGATCCGAATCCCGGTAGGAAATCTTAACGGATACACGGTACGAACCCTCATCCAATTCCATTCCATCGACAAAGCAAACCGTACCGTCAGGTCCTTGTTCCGTAGTGGTCCAGGGCGATACGCCATAGCCCATACCGCCATCCGGCCTTTCCGAAACCGAATCCGTAATGACCCACAAATAGCGTCCGGCCGGCAGCGGCGTATCAAAATCAATCGTCAAGCTTTGGGAATCCTCCCGATTTTCAAAAAGATTGGAATACACCGGCTCCGCTTCCACCGTGGAATCATAATCGCCATCCCACCGGTACAAATCCAGCTGGAAACTGTTGATCTTGGTATTCCAGGTAGGCAAATTCTCAAAAACGAGAGAAAGTAGACTGCCCTTGTTCACCGCAAATTTCTGGGCCAACTCTTTGTTGGAGGGGATGATGGGAGCCGTAAAACTCCCGCCATACAGCTTTATCACTTCGTAACGTTCTTCTTCTTGCCCATCCTCCTCCGGAGGAAGCACAGGGTCGGATGCCTTGTATTCCGTATCAATGGTAAAAATATAGTAGGAATCCAATTTCATACCATCCTCATAGCAGGTGACCTCCGCGCCTTCCGCCGGAGCAGAACGCCAGGGGGAAATGCCGTAGGTCTTTTTCCCGCTGGCATCAACGGCCTGAGAATTGGTAATGGTCCACAAATACCGATCGCTTTCCAAGGCGGTATCAAAACGAATGACCACATCCTCCCCATCCACATGTCCCTCCACTTTGACGGCATAGACAGGTTGTGTCTTCAACGTTTCACCATAGGAAGCGTTCCATCGGTACAGGCGGAAATCAAAACTTCCGTCTACGCCGAACCAACTGGCCAGAGTCGGAAAGGTCAGCGCCGTCATGGTGCCCTTGGGCACGGCGAACTTGGCGGCAAGCACCTTTCCGGAGGGCAGAATAGGATTTATACGCTGCGCTTTGTCCTGCGACGCCATGGACAGCGTTTCGGTTATGGTATTCTCTGCCTTTGTCAATAGGATGCCTTGGAACACCAGCAGAAGGACAAGAAAACAAACAGCAAATAGCTTAATGCCAGTCATTCCCGCTATCTTATTCACCATGACCGCTCTCCTTTCTTTCCTTCCTGTCCAAAGGATCGCGCCGGAAAGAAAAAACAAAAAACACGGATAGCATTATAACACCTGCCACCGATAGATTCAACAAAGAATTTACCAGACTATCCCCCGTCTCGGTATTCTCAACAACAGTATACTCGTATGCCGTTTTGGTAATTCTGGGAATCGCCCATTGGCCTTCAAACGCCAGATAACCGCCGGCAAGCTGCGAATCCACATCCGGCAACTGGGCCAGCAGCGTGCCATCCACCGATACTTTCATGGATTTTTTCACCGCGTCATATTCGAATAGCAAAGAAAAAATATGATCGTCGCTTTGTTGTGCTTCCGTCATTTCCACAGAATGGCAAAGGACGGCTTCCCCGTCTTCAAATCGGTATAAGCTGATGGAAGTCTTGCCGTTGTTGAAATGATTTTTCAGCTCCACGCCGACGCAATCCGGAAGGATCTGAGAGAGCTGCTTCTCCGCGTCGATACAGTCGTTGTAACCGTAAAGGTTCAGCTTCTGGTTCAGCCCCACATAAACGCGGGCAAAGCCCCATCCTTTCTCTACCACATTCTGATCGCTGACCTTCGTGCCAATCTGAACCGCCGTCTCATATCGGTAAGACTTCGTACCGTCCAGCGCGGTAGCGGAGCAAATCGACGCGCCCAACTTTCCGGGATAATGCACCCCCGCAAGAGCGTTCAGCTTTTCGTCCGCTTCATCCGGTTCCAGGGACCAATAATAAGCGTGCCGCTCCGGCCAAGATACGTTATCCAAGGCATAGCTTTGTTCCGCAAAACAGGCCGTCCCAAATTGTACGGCAAGACAGACAGCGAAAAACAAACACCCCAACACTTTCTTTTTCATGGATAGAACTCCTTTCGTTTTAAGACTAATTTTAGTATAGCGCAGGCTGGATTGGCCGCACAGTGTAAAATTTAGTATGTTTGATTGATATTTTTTAAGATTCCTGCCCTGCCTCGGAAAATATGAAATTTTACCAGAAAATCCTCCCTCTTTTTACAATGGTCCTATGTTCTATCGGTATGCTATAATAAGGGCAAACGAACGGAGTGAAAGGAGAATTGTTTCATTATGGAAAAAAAGGCAGGCATACCAGTGCCCCAAAACGATGGTACGGTTCCCGCCGCATCCTGTTCCTGTTTTTCCCTTTTCTATCTTTTATGCGGAGAAGGGACCTGCCAACTGGGAAGCGAGACGATCCTGCTGCAGGAAGGGGATCTTTGCCTCATCAAACCAGGAGGAACGGATTCCCTGCTGCGTTGTGACCCGCAAGCCAATTTTATTCGAATCCACATTTCCCCAAGCTGCTGGGATGCGGTCTGGAACGAGCTGGGCGCAAATAGGGAAAACACGTTTTCCACCATTTATCTGGATTCGCTGTTCCGAGCAGGACGGTATGCGGTATTTCACACCGCCGAAAAAGCAGAACTTCATACCGTATTGTCCCTTTTGGTCGCGGAAGAGCAAAACAGTCAGGGAGATCGCTACAGCAGCAAACTAAAAAAGCAGCTGATCACGGCCATTCTCTGTTATCTGATTCAAGAAAGCGAAAAAATCGATGCCTCCGCGCCCAAAGCACCCACCGCCTCCCAGATTCTGCTCTACATCAAAAACAACCGAAAAACGGCCACCTTAAAAAGCGCCGCGGCTCATTTCCGGTATACGCCGCAGCATTTCAGCATTCTGGTAAAAAAAGTAACAGGAAAACTCTTTCTGGATCTTCTGCGCAGTCAGAAAATGGAACAGGCCTGTTTTTTTCTGGCTAACACCAATTATTCTATAAAGGACATTTCTTCCATGGTAGGCTATTCCAGCAACGAACAGTTTCAACGGACTTTCAAGAACGTCGTAGGCTGTCCCCCCGGCGATTACCGAAAGCTCCAGAACGATAAAAATCATTCACGAGGAGGAACTTTTTTATGAAAAAAGGCAAGATTGTTTTCTCGATTTGCCTGTTGACCCTGCTTCTAATCAGTTTTGCCGTCAGCGCCGTCTCCTGTTCCCCTGGAACAAACAGCGCCGCCACGCCTTCCCCTCTTTCCGGCGGAACGCAGCGGCCGGGTAACGCTCCCGGCGAACCAGGGATGTCCGACATGTTTTCCACTTATGTAC
>PPYF01027792.1_pt1 | contig 27576 bp, 23 predicted proteins | sample 1559871 | NCBI WGS metagenome assembly PPYF01 (sample SAMN08240021, study PRJNA423297) | Human gut metagenome, whole genome shotgun sequencing project.
TAATACCATCTAGGTTTTATTTTGTCAATACTATTCATGATATTTATTTTAATTAATTTATAATTGTATTATTTTCATAGAATATTCTGTATATTTATATTTTATCAAGTTGTTTTCTGATGATGTTTCATGATTTTAGTGTGTGATACATAACCGTCTAATACACAAGAGAGCAGGTAATCCCCTGCTCTCTTGTTATCTTACATTTTCAGTCTTATAATCATCTTATAGTCAGATACTAATAATTAATATAGCCCTGAAGCCACATATTCGCCTTAAATCTGCGTCCTACTGCCGGTTCCCCAAGAAGTCCCTGTCTCGGCACGCAAACGTCAAATACGAGGCCATTTACGTCTAATTTCATCACGTAAACATTTTCCCCTGTATACTCATTCACGATTTCATGGAGTTCCTGGATCTCACCTAATATGGAATATCGGTCACACTCCACACTATACGGCATGATGTATGTATCCACAATGCTGAATACGTCTTCCGTCACCAGTCGCCTTGACACCTTTGAGTAAGTATCAATGTCTTCCAGTGTGAGCGTCTCGATTGCATTGGGATCTCCGGATTTTGCAGCAGAGAGAAGCTGCATGCGGTTATACACCTCTTCTCTCTGTCGTTCTTTTTGTGAATGATCTTTCTTTACCGGCAGCAATATAGTCCCTGACTCGCATAATCCTGCAAGTGTTACAGATGTATAGTTCATCTTGTTACCGCTCAATTGCTTTTCTTTCAAATACTGTGGCACATTTTGCAGATAAAATATAATTGTAATTCCGATTTTTGCATCTTCACAGATTCCTACATAAGCCTCTCTGTCCATTCTGCGCTCAATCGTGATATCTGCATAGGACGTGATTCCTGTTCCAAGAAAATATGGATAATAATATCTTTTCGTAAAGTTATCCACAGAATCCATGTCTCCGCACAGACATATCCCCATTCCAGGTCCGAATTCCTTCTGATATTCACAAAAATCTAATTCTTCGTCCTGATATACAAGCTCATGACACGTATATTGCTGTTCTACTTTATCCAGTATCTCATATAATTCTTTTTTTGACTTCATGCTGCCAAATCCTATGGCATTCAGATATTGATGCATTTTTATTTCCTTTTGATTTCAGTCATACCACCCATATATGGACGAAGTACCTCTGGGATTCTTACAGAACCATCTGCCTGAAGATTGTTCTCCAGAAATGCAATCAGCATTCTTGGTGGTGCTACTACAGTATTATTCAGTGTGTTTGCAAAATATTTGTTTCCATCAGCGTCTTTTACACGGATTCCAAGTCTTCTTGCCTGAGCATCTCCAAGGTTAGAGCAGCTTCCGACCTCGAAGTATTTCTTCTGTCTTGGTGACCATGCCTCAACGTCACAGGATTTTACTTTCAGATCTGCCAGATCTCCAGAGCAGCACTCAAGTGTACGGACCGGGATATCCATAGAACGGAACAGATCTACTGTGTTCTGCCATAATTTGTCATACCACATCTTGCTCTCTTCCGGTTTACATACAACGATCATTTCCTGTTTCTCAAACTGGTGGATACGGTATACTCCTCTTTCCTCGATACCATGTGCTCCTTTTTCTTTACGGAAACATGGAGAATAACTTGTAAGTGTCTGTGGAAGCTGATCCTCTGTCAGCATTGTATCGATGAATTTACCAATCATGGAATGCTCACTTGTACCGATCAGATACAGGTCTTCACCCTCTATTTTGTACATCATGGCATCCATCTCTGCAAAGCTCATAACTCCTGTTACTACATTACTTCTGATCATAAATGGAGGAATGCAGTAAGTAAATCCTCTGTCGATCATGAAATCTCTTGCATAAGAAATAACTGCAGAGTGAAGTCTTGCAATATCTCCCATAAGGTAATAGAATCCATTTCCGGCTACTTTTCCGGCACTTTCAAGGTCGATTCCATTAAAGCTTTCCATAATATCTGTATGATATGGAATTTCGTAATCAGGTACGACCGGCTCACCGAATTTTTCAATTTCAACGTTCTCGCTGTCGTCTTTTCCAATTGGTACAGAAGGATCGATAATATTTGGAATAATCATCATATTCTGTTTGATTTTAGCTTCTACTTCTTTTTCTTCTTTAGATAAAGCCTCTACTCGTTCTGCATTTTCCTGAACTTTTTTCTTTAACTCTTCTGCTTCTTCTTTCTTTCCCTGTGCCATACATGCACCAATCTGTTTGGAAATCTGATTCTTATCAGCACGAAGAGCCTCTACTTCCTGTTTAATCTCACGATTTCTCTGATCTAATTCGATAACTTCATCAACCAGTGGAAGCTTATCATCCTGGAATTTATTTTTGATATTCTGTTTTACGACCTCCGGGTTATTTCTGACAAATTTGATATCTAACATCTCTCATATCCTCCTTATTTTTCAATAATCTCGCTTTTTTCAATCTTTTCTATATCATGGAAAATGGCTTTATCCAGTGCCTCTGCCTCTTCCTCAGCAAGCTCTACATAGCTTTCACCTTTTACGATTTCTTTCACATAAGTGTAACATCCTTCACGACTGTGCATTGCATTGATGATCCAGCCGCTGTCATTTCCATCCAGCATAGCAAGTGCAAAACTCAGTTTTCCACCCATCTCGTTAAATGCATCGTATTTTACAATTCCGACTTTCTGGTAATTTGTCTCTAATTTACGGTTTAACTCACGGATTTCTGTTCTGTTCTGCTTTGTAAACTTAAGAACCGCCTCTGCTTCCTCGAATTTATCTTTCAGACTCTGCTCAAGGGATTTTCCATCTTTCCCTTTCATAAATGTTGCATAGCTGTTTTTTAAACGATTGTATTTCATGGTTACATTTACATATAGTATAAACAAAACTACGAATAGAATCAGCATAAACAGGAAAATAAATGCTGGATCTATCCCTAGTGCATTCAGTATCTTGCTTTCCATATTATTCTTCCTTTCCAATGCTCATAATCATATCGAACATTCGTTCTAATTCCTCATCAGAATAGTATTCTATCTCTATTTTACCTTTTCCATTCCCTTTAGATGCTATACTAACTTTTGTACCCATAACTTCTTTCATTTTATTCGCAAGGTCTTTATAAATGAAATCATTTACGGTCTTTACTTTTTCTTTTGGCTTTTTCGGATTTTTGATTTCTTTTACAAGCTTTTCTGTATCACGTACACTTAATTTTTCATCAAATATCCGGTTTGCCAGATTATACTGTTCGTCCTTATCGTCAATTGCAAGTAATGCTCTTGCATGTCCGGTCGAGATCATGTCATCAATAATCATTTGCTGAACACGCTCGTCCAATTTCAGAAGTCGCATAGAGTTTGTGACTGCAGTTCTACTTTTTGATACACGCTCGGCCACTTCATCCTGTTTCAGATTAAATTCTTCCAACAATCTCTTAAATGCCATTGCTTCTTCAATTGGATTTAAGTTTTCTCTCTGGATATTTTCAATTAAACCGATTTCTACTATTTCCTGTTCTGTATACTCTTTTACAATAACAGGGACTTCTTTGACTCCGGCCTGTTTGGCAGCTCTCCAACGTCTCTCTCCTGCAATAATCTCATAATAATCTTTATTCTTTCTTACAAGAAGCGGTTGCAGTACTCCGAATTGTTTAATTGAATCTGCCAGTTCAAGAATTGCATCTTCATCAAACTTTTTACGCGGTTGATCTCGATTCGGCTCAACCATATTGATTTTCATCATTTGAATACCCGAACCTGACTCAGACTCCCTCTTTTCTTCAGCCGGCTCTTTTGCTAATGGCTTATTTGATTTCTCAGGAATCAGACTATCAAGTCCTTTTCCCAATCCTTTTTTCTTAACAGCCATGGGAACCTCCTTATTTTTTATTCTTCTCTTTCGATAACCTCATCAGCCAATCTCATATAGCTTTCTGCTCCTGTTGATTTTGGATCATACTTATTAATTGGCAATCCGTAACTTGGTGCCTCTGCCAGTCGAATATTTCTAGGAATTATAGTTTTATATATATTCTGTTGCAGATTGTCTTTTACATTCTCAACTACCTGAAGAGACAGATTCGTTCTGGCATCATACATTGTAAATACGACACCTTCTATTTCCAATTTTGAATTCAATCTGTCTTTTACTAATTCAACTGTATGTATTAACTGGCTGAGTCCTTCCAATGCATAGTACTCACACTGAATCGGTACAATAACAGAGTCTGCCGTAGTCATAGCATTAATCGTCAGCATACTCAAAGATGGTGGACAGTCTATAATTACAAAATCATACTGATCTTTTACCTGATCAATTGCATTTCTAAGAATATATTCTTTATCATCTACACCAATCAATTCAATTTCTGCTGCTGACAAATCAATACTGGTCGGAATAATATCAAGATTTTCAAGAACTTCTTTATTAATTACTTCTTTGATATCAACTTCTCCAATAATCAGTTCATAAATAGACTTTTCCACAGAATCTTTATCTACACCCAGACCACTGGTGAGATTTCCCTGTGGATCCATATCAACAGCAAGAACCTTTTTCCCTTTTTCAGCAAGGCAAGCTGCAAGGTTGATAGATGTGGTAGTCTTACCAACTCCGCCTTTCTGATTAGCTACGGCAATAATTCTCCCCATATTATTAATTCACCTTTCATTCTACATTTCGTTACAAGTTATAGTATACCACAAATGTTTCACGTGAAACATAGTTTTTTGTCTGAATTTGTGAAAATAAGGATATAAGATTCAAGAATGCCTCGGCATTCTTACTGCGAGGTGCGCATCATGCAATTGCATGACATACTTCTACTACGCTCCTATTACTTTTATTCTCGTGTCGAGAAGTAATGAATCTGTGCTTTACTCTTTTTAATGTTTCACGTGAAACATATTATATATGTAAGAGCAGTGGCTAATATATAATAGAAAAAGAACTTTTTCAAACATAGGTTGTTTTTCATTTCATTGCAAGTATAGTTTTATATCAAAAATTATTGTCTGAGTCTCGTAGAGACGAGTTTAATTTTGGGTATAATAATATACGACTTAACACTGAATTGAAATGAATATGGCTTGTCTTTACTTATTTCTAATGTTTCACGTGAAACATATTTATATAAAAAAGTTCTGGATATGAAATAAAAAAAGAGTTCTCAAACATATGTTGTTTTTTTAATCCATTACAAGTATAGTGTTATATCAAAAATTATCGTCTGAGTCTCGTAGAGACGAATTTAATTTTGATATAATTTATACAACGCACTAATGAATTAAGATGGACGTTCTTATCTTCACTTCTTTTCATGTTTCACGTGAAACATATTTTTATATACAAAATAGTTGTGGATATGAAATAGAAAAAGAGAGTCCTCAAACTTAGGTTGTTTTTCAATTCATTGCGAGTATAGTTTTATATCAAAAATTACTGTTTGAGTCTCTTTGAGACGAGTTTAATTTTTGATATAATAATATACGATGCAGCAATGAATTGAAATGACCTGTTTGAGGACGCCCTTTTTCTATCAATCCATATTTTTTATTTAATGTTTCACGTGAAACATCTCAATCTTATAATGGTTCTTTCGCCGGCAAGCCTGCTTTTCGTGGATATTTCTTTGCAGTATTCTTGTTCTTCTTTATTTTTACAAATGATCTTCCGATATCTGTATCTGGCAACTGGAATTTTACAACTTCTTCGATTTTTCCACCTAATATCTGTACTGCTTTTTTTGAGTTGTTTAACTCTTCATCAATTTCTCCGGATTTATAAGGTATAAAACATCCACCTACTTTTACATAAGGAAGACAATATTCTGATAAAGTCGCCAGATTTGCTACTGCACGGGAAACACACAGATCATATTGTTCACGGTAATCTTCTTTCTTCGAAAAGTCCTCTGCTCTTCCGTGTATTGTTTCTATATTTTCAAGCTCAAGTTCATCTATAACAGCATTTAAGAACTTAATTCGCTTGTGCAATGAATCTAATAATGTAATTTTTATCTCTGGGAATACTATTTTTAGTGGTATACCCGGAAATCCTGCTCCAGTTCCTACGTCAATAATAGACGTTACATTATCAAATCCATTTACTTTTACAATAGACAAGCTATCCACAAAATGTTTCATAACTACTTCATCATATTCTGTAATTCCTGTGAGGTTCATAACCTTATTCCACTCTACAAGCATTTCATAGAATTTGATGAACTGAGATACCTGTTTATCCGTAAGTTCTACAGATATCATTTTCATATTTTCGATTAATCTCTGTTCTTTATTTTTCATATCTGTTCCTAACTATTTTCATTCTTCTATATTCTTCTATTTATCCATATTAATTCAGTTCTTCATATATTAATTTAAAAATATTCTCGGCATTCTTTTTGCAAAATACGCACAATATACTGATCTCGAATTATTTTACCTGCCGCCTAGATATACAAGTAATACAGATATATCTGCAGGTGATACTCCGGAAATTCTAGAAGCTTGTCCAATAGAAACCGGACGGAATTCTTTTAATTTTTGAACTGCTTCGATTCTAAGACTCTTCACCTGATCATAATCTATATTTTCTGGTATTTTCTTATTTTCAAGTTTTTTGAACTGTTCTACCTGTTTTTTCTGGCGTTTAATATATCCATCATATTTAATTGATATATTTACCTGCTCAGAGACTTCTTCTGACAAATCTTTTGGAAATTCCGGTCTTGCCTCATCGATTGTAGCAAGTACCTGATAAGTTAATTCCGGTCTTCTGATAAGTTCTGCCAGTGAAATTCCGGAATTTAACGGTGTGCTTTGATACTGCGCAAGTAAATTCTGAACCTTTTCACTTGTTCCTACATGCACATGCTCTACACGTGATACTTCTTCTTCAATCAGTTTTTCTTTTAATTTTAAACGGTCATATCTATCCTGTGAAATTAATCCGATCTCGTATCCTATCTCCGTCAGTCTTTGATCTGCATTATCTTGTCTTAGAAGTAACCGGTATTCCGCTCTGGATGTCATCATACGATATGGTTCATGACTTTCTTTTGTCACCAGATCATCAATCAAAACGCCAATATATGCCTGAGATCGATCTAGCACAACTGCTTCTTTTTTCTGAAGCTTTCTTGCTGCATTGATACCTGCAATCAATCCCTGGCATGCAGCTTCTTCATAACCGGAACTTCCATTGAACTGTCCTCCGCTAAATAACCCTTCAATCTCTCTGAATTCCAGTGATGGCTTTAACTGTCTTGCATCTATACAGTCGTACTCAATTGCATATGCATTTCTTACAATCTTGGCATGTTCCAGACCTGCAACAGATCTATACATATCATACTGGACATCCTCCGGTAAAGAACTGGACATACCTCCGATGTACATTTCATTTGTATCAATTCCTTCAGGCTCTATAAATACCTGATGTCTGTTCTTGTCCGCAAATCTTACTACTTTATCCTCAATAGATGGACAATATCTCGGTCCTGTTCCTTCTATCATTCCGGAATATAATGGAGAACGATCCAGATTATTACGGATAATCTCATGTGTCTTTTCGTTAGTGTAGGTTAACCAGCATGGCACCTGGTCAATCTGAATATCATCCGGATTAGTGGTAAATGAAAATGGTGTGATTCTTTCATCACCATACTGCGCTTCCATTTTACTGAAATCTATAGATCTTTTATCGATTCTTGCCGGAGTTCCCGTCTTAAAACGGTACATGTTAATTCCAAGATTCTTCAGACATTCTGTCAGATGATTTGCAGCCTGTAAACCATTCGGACCGGTTGCATTACTGACCTCACCATATACACATCTCGCACGGAGATACGTTCCGGTACACAATACAACTGCTTTTACTCGATATATACCCCCAGAGAGTATCTGAACACCAATAACTTTTTTCTTCCCACTTTCACAGACTTCTTCAGTCAGGATATTTACCACTTCCGTCTGTCTGACATCCAGATTTTCCTGGTTTTCCAGCACTCTCCTCATTGTTCTGCTGTACTGTTCCTTATCTGCCTGGGCACGCAGTGAATGTACTGCCGGTCCTTTTGATTGATTCAACATCTTTGACTGAATAAATGTCTTATCAATGACCTTGCCCATCTCACCGCCAAGAGCGTCAACTTCTTTGACAAGATGTCCTTTTGAACTTCCTCCAATATTCGGATTACAAGGCATCATGGCAATACTCTCCACGCTGACGGTAAATACTACTGTCTTAAATCCCATTCTTGCAGCCGCCAGAGCTGCCTCACAGCCTGCATGTCCTGCTCCAATTACTGCAATATCATATTCGTCTTTATTTTCCCATACAGAATTTGCTGAATATTTCATTGACCAAATCTTCTCCTATCGTCTCTCCGGTTATACTTCCAAGTTCTTCGTAGGCATCCATCAGATCAATAGAATAAAAATCTTCCGGCATACCCATATCTATGCTTTCTTTTACCTTTTTTAATGCCTCATAAGCATTGTTCAATGCTGTTTTATGTCGCACATTTGTAATATAAATTTCATCGTTAAAAGATATTTTTCCTTCAAAAAACATCTCTTTCAATGTCTGTTCCAATTCACCGATCCCCTGCCCGTTTTTCGCAGATATCTCTATAATTGCAGGAAAAATATCACAACTATCTAACTGATTAATCTCGGAATATTTCTTCTTTATCTCGTCTTTTCCAAGAATTGTATTAAGATCCGCTTTATTTAACAGAATAATAGCTTTTCTACCATAGATCATACGCATAATATCATCGTCATTCTCATCCAGTGGCGCTGAAGCATCAATGACATACATGATAAGGTCGGCATCCTTTGCATTTTCCTTTGCACGGTCTACACCAATCTTCTCTACCACATCCTCGGTATCACGGATTCCTGCTGTGTCTACGATATTTAATGAGATTCCCTGCAGATTCATATGCTCTTCCAGTACATCTCTCGTTGTTCCGGCAATCTCAGTTACAATTGCACGCTCTTCACCTAATAACACATTTAACAGGGAAGATTTTCCGGCATTTGGCTTTCCTACGATGACTGTCTTAATTCCTTCTTTGATCATTCTTCCATCATCACAAGTGGATAATAAATGTTTCAAGCTCTTCATATGATCTTCCACGACAACTTCAAGCTTCTCGCCATAACCGTCCACACTGATGTGTTCCGGATCGTCTAGTGCTGTCTCGATAAATGCTGTATGATACAGAATTTCTTCACGTATTTTTTGGATCTCTTTTTTTATATTCCCCTTCAACTGGCTGACGGAACTTCGAAGTGCATACTCATTTTTTGAAGAAATGAGATCTCCTACCGCCTCTGCCTGGGACAGATCCATCTTTCCATTTAAAAATGCGCGCTTTGTAAATTCGCCTGGATCTGCAGGTCTTGCGCCATATTTTATCACCGTCTCCAAAATTCTTCGCACAACATACACACCACCATGGCAATTGATTTCCACAGTATCTTCTCCTGTATAGCTGTGCGGTCCACGCATCAGCATCACAAGCACTTCATCAATCGTATCTTCTCCGTCTACAATATACCCGTAGTGAATGGTATGCGTAGGCTGTTTTGACAGCTTTTTTTCATTTTTCCCTTTATATATGCGCTCTGCAATCTCGACAGCTTCTTCTCCACTCATTCTGACAATTCCAATTCCGGAATTACTCATGGCGGTAGATATGGCTGCGATTGTGCCAGACTCATTTCTCATTCTATATCCTCCCTGTTATTTTCACCTGTACACATGATGCCTTACGAACTGCTTCGTGCTGTGCACTCTCGCACTTCTTTACCTCATTAAAGAATGCCTCGGCATTCTTGCTGCGAGGTGTGCTTCATGCAATTGCATGACATACTTCTACTGCGCACCTCTGCAAGTCTACACTCCGTTTCGGTCGGCGCAAAACCATTGTCGTGAATGATTCTTCTCTCATATGGATTCATTGGCTCAAGTGCAACTGTTCTTCTTGTTCTCTTTACCTTGCTTGCAATGTTCTTTGCAAGATTCTCAAGAGTCTCTTTTCTTCTTCTTCTATAATCCTCTGTGTCAAGTTTTACACGAACGTATCCATCCTGCATCTTGTTAGCTACACGATTGGTAAGATACTGAAGAGAATCCAGTGTCTGTCCTCTCTTACCGATCAGGATACCCATGTTCTTACCTTCCATAGTGATGCTCAGTGCACCTTCCTCATCAACTGTAGAAGTAACCTTTACCTCTTCCATATTCATGGCATTCAGAACATCTTCTACAAATTTCTCACAAGCTTCAATTGTAGCCGGCTCAACTTTTGCAAGTTCTGTCTCTTCTCTTACTTCTTTTTTCGGAGCTTTTTTGAAATCTTTCTCTTTCTTATGCTCTTTCTTAAATTCATTCTTAGTCTCAGTTTTTACTGGTTCTTTTTTCTCTGCATGCTCTGTCTTCTCAACTTTTGCTGCCTTCTCGACCTTTACAGGTTTCTCTTCTTTTTTCTCAGCTTTTACTTCGACTACAGGCTCTTCTTTTCTGCGGGCTTTGATAACGGCCTGTTTTCTACCGAATCCAAGGAAACCATCGCTTCCTTTTTCGATAACTTCATAATCAAGACGATCACTTGTTACTTCTAACTGAACTAACGCTTCTGTAATCGCATCATCAAGATTCTTTGCTGTTACAGTAATGTAATCCATGAATATATGCCCCCTTACTTATTCTCATTAAAATTCTTAACCATGTTGGCTTTTGAAGCAAGACTTCCCGGTTTCGCATTTGCTCTTGCTTTTTCGAGTTTTTCTTCTCTTTCTTTATCAGACATAGAAGAACTCTGTGTTGCAGAAGATTTGATGCTCTTTGTATTTGTCTGAGCCATAGCGTTGATCTTCTCTGCTTTTTCGCCACGTTTTTCTTTCTTCTTCTGCGCTTTTTCTTTATTCTTCTCGATCATGTCATCCACTGATATCTTACTGAGATGTTTGTTGATAAATACCTGCTGAACCATACGTACGATTGCACTGACGATCCAGTAGATACCGATACCAGTCGGTAATGTAAATACCATAACCAGTGAGAACAGAGGCATTGTCATATTCATAGTTCTCATTGTTGCTGCTGTCGGGTCATCTTTATCTGCCGGTCTGTTAGAACCATTTACTGCCATAGACAGTTTCATATTCAGATACTGTGTAAATGCAGATAATACCGGAAGTAAAATTGCTGTGATAACCAGCGCTGCCGCTGAATATCCCATTGTCTCTCCGCTTTTTGCCATGCTAAGCATGTTACCCGGAGTGATTGTCATATCCGGAATTGTGAGAAACTTATTTGCCTGAGCTGTAATATTTGGTACGTAATCAGAAATACTGTAAATGACCGGATACAATGCGAACAAAAACGGCATCTGGATCAGTAACGGAAGGCATCCTCCCATCATGGATACGCCATACTTGTCATACACCTGCTGTATCTCTTCCTGCTGTTTCAGCATTGAAGCCTGATCTTTTTTGTTCTTGTACTTTTTCTGGATAGCCATGACTTCCGGCTGTACAACGGCCTGCATCTTAGATGATCTCTGCTGATTAATTGTCATCGGCAGCATCAGGGTATATACAAGAATCGTATACAGGATAATAGATATACCAACCAGACCGGTGTCACTTGGAAGTGCGCCATCTAACATCGTATAGATAAAATTCATGACTTTACCTAATACCCAGCAGATCTGTCCGACAATCGGCCAATTTGCTGCACTTAGTAAACTTCCTACCATCTCTTTTTCCTCCATCGGATTTTGTAATTCTTTTTAAGGAACAGGGTCATATCCTCCTTTTGAAAAAGGATTGCAACGCAAGATTCTCCAGGCAGCAAGAAGGCCTCCCTTAAAGGCCCCGTACTTTTCAATTGCTTCTATCGCATATCTGGAACAGGTCGGATAATACTTACAGGAAGAATATCCCTTTGCTCCTGATAAATACTTTTGATAGAATCTGATGATACCAAGCAGAATCTTTTTCATCACGCAATTACCCCTTATATATATTATGAAGACGTGCCAGGTGGATCAGTGCGCTCTCTATGTCGCGGTAATTCTTACCCTTAGCTGCACCTCTTGCGATAACTACGATATCGCGCCCACTGCTGAACATGTCTTCTTGTAGCCGGTAACTCTCTCGGATCAACCTAGTTAATCGGTGTCTTACGATACTGTTTCCCACTTTTTTACTTACAGATATTCCCAATCGATTACCTTCCGTCTGATTCTCCAGTACATACATGACAAGATACTTGTTCGCATAAGAACTTCCTTTTTTATATACATGTTGAAAATCCTTATGTTTTTTCAATGATTCGGAATATTTCATGCTTTAATCTCCTATTTTTTGAAAGAAGAAAAGGCCACATATATGCGGCCTACGCTGATAATTTCTTTCTTCCTTTTGCTCTTCTTGCTGCAAGTACTTTTCTTCCGCCTGCAGTACTCATTCTTGATCTGAAACCATGTACTTTAGATCTTTGTCTCTTTTTTGGCTGGAATGTCATTTTCATAGATATCCACCTCCTTATATTTTTCCAAGGGTTGCCCCATATTTTTTCTTAAGACATCAGCTTTGATTATATAAAAAAAATCTTGATACGTCAAGCATTACCGATGATTTTCTTTACTTTTTAATTGCTTAAATACATATTTTGATGTAAAATAGATAAAGAGTAGACTTGGGAAGTAGGAGTTTGTTTAAAATGAACGAAGTGAAAGAAAAATGGCCTGAGATCATCGAACATTTACGAGTGGAACACGAGCTGCTGAATGTATCCTTTAATACGTGGATAAAGCCGCTGAAAGTTTACGATGTCATCGATGACACTGCTTATATTCTTGTGAACAAGGATTCCAGTGTCGAATACATCGATAAAAAGTACCGTCTCCCACTCATGGTATGTATTGCTGAGATTACAGGCAAAGAGTACGAGATACAGTTTGTATCGGAAGATGACGATAAACTGAATGAAATTCATAATGCATCTATTGATAACGGTCAAAAGAAAAAGACGAAGTCCTTGGCAGAGAAAGCAGGGCTGAATCCAAAATATACTTTTGATACTTTTGTTGTAGGCGGAAATAACAACTTCGCTCATGCAGCTTCACTGGCCGTTGCCGAATCTCCCGGTGAAGTGTACAACCCTCTCTTTTTATATGGAGGTGTTGGACTTGGAAAAACCCATTTGATGCATTCCATTGCACACTTCATTTTGGACAAGAATCCGAAGAAAAAAGTATTATATGTAACCAGTGAGACGTTCACCAACGAACTGATTGATGCCCTGAGGAATGGTAAAACAGCCGGTAATGAATCTGCCATGCTGAACTTCCGTGATAAATACAGGAACATTGATGTTCTGTTGATTGACGATATCCAGTTTATAATAGGTAAAGAAAGTACTCAGGAAGAGTTCTTCCATACTTTCAATCACCTTCATACACTTGGAAAACAGATCATAATCTCCAGTGATAAACCTCCGAAAGATATCGAGACACTGGAATCCAGACTCCGCACACGTTTTGAGTGGGGTCTCATTGCTGATATCTCATCTCCGGATTATGAGACACGTATGGCAATTCTCCAGAAGAAGATCGAACTGGATCATCTGGAAAAATATAACATTAAGAATGATGTACTGGATTATATTGCAGCCAACGTCAAATCTAACATCCGTGAGCTGGAAGGTTCTCTGAATAAACTCATTGCCCTCTATAAGCTCAACAACAATAATAATCCGATTGATATTGCTCTTGCAGCAGAAGCATTAAAAGATATTATTTCTTCTGATAATAGAAGAGAAGTTACTCCGGAACTGATACTTGATATCGTTGCGGATCATTTTGGTATCACCGTTGCTGACCTTAAAAGCAAAAAACGTGATTCGGAGATTGCCGTTCCACGTCAGATCTGTATGTATCTGATGCGTACTATGACCGATACTGCCCTGAAAGGAATTGGTGCAGTTCTTGGAGGTAAAGACCACTCTACTGTCAAATATGGAGTAGAAAAGATCGCCAAGGATATCGAATCAGATGAGATGATGGCGAATACAATCAATATAATAAAGAAGAAAATCAACCCGGCTTAGGATTTTCCATATAGTTATCCACAATTTATCCACATTATCCACATTTTTGGATACTTGTGTGGATAGTATGTGGACAGTGCGTGGAAAATCCTCCGATTTATTTGGATATGGTGTGGAGAAGTGCTTTTTTGTCCATTTTTCAAAAAAGCAACAAAAATGTTTTCCAAAGCAGTTCCACACATTTTCCAGTTTAATTACACAGACTTATCAAAGCGCGAAACGCCTGAGTTTACTGGGCGCGCAGGGGTTTTCCTCTTATCCACAGCCCCTAAGGCGAATAAGGCGGAAAAAATTTATTTATTTCTATATATGCGTAACGTGGGAAAGGAGTTTTACACATATGAAAATCGTATGTAACAAATCAGACCTTGTAAAAGGAGTTAATATTGTTTCTAAAGCTGTTCCTGGAAAAACAACAATGCCAATATTGGAATGTATCTTAATTGATGCCACTACTGACATTATTAAGTTGACTGCCAACGATATGGAACTTGGCATCCAGACAGAAATTGCAGGTGAGATCATTGATCGTGGTATGATTGCCATTGATGCAAAGATTTTTTCTGAAATTGTTAGAAAACTTCCGGATAATGAAGTTTCTATAGAAACTGATGACAGACTTCAGACAACTATTGTGTGTGAAAAAGCAAAATTTGATATTTCCGGAAAACCTGGCAATGAATTTGCTTATCTTCCAATTATTGAGAAAGATGATTCTATAGCAATTTCACAGTTTACTTTGAAAGAAGTCATTCGCCAGACTATCTTTTCTATTGCTGATACAGAAAGCAACAAATTAATGACCGGAGAATTATTTGAAATAAAAGATAATGTTTTAAGAGTTGCATCTTTGGATGGACATCGAATTTCTATCCGTAAAATTGAATTGAAAAATCCAGTAAGTGATTATAAGATGGTTGTACCTGGTAAAACTTTAATTGAAATTAGTAAAATTTTATCCGGAGAAGCTGAGAGTATGGTCGAAATTTCTTATACAAATAACCATATTGTGTTTGAATTTGACAATACAATTGTTGTTTCCAGACTTATTGAAGGCGATTATTTTAAAATTGATCAGATGCTGTCCAGTGATTACGATACAAAAGTAAGAATTAACAAAAAAGAATTCTTAAATTGTATCGACCGCGCAACACTTCTCATCAAAGAAGGAGATAAAAAACCGATCATCATTGACATCCAGGATGAAATGATGGAGTTAAAAATCAAATCTCAGATCGGATCCATGAATGAAGAGATTATGATTTCCAAGGATGGAAAAGATCTTCTGATCGGATTCAATCCGAAATTCCTGATTGACGCACTGCGTGTTATTGATGATGAAGAGGTTACACTTTATCTGATGAATGCGAAAGCACCTTGCTTCATCAAGGATGAGACAGAAAGCTATATTTATCTTATCCTTCCTGTAAACTTTAATGCAAATGTATAATAAGTGCATAATTATACGGAAATACTAATATTATTCATAAAAATGCATGAATAATTATACATTTATTCATTTTTAACAAATGTAAAGGAGCGACTATGGAAACAATCAAATTGCGTGATGAATTTATAAAGCTTGGGCAGGCATTAAAAGCAGCCGGTCTTGTTGAATCGGGCGTTGAGGCAAAAGAAGTCATCCAGGACGGACAGGTGTCTGTAAATGGAGAAATTGATACTCGCCGTGGAAGAAAATTATACGGCGGGGATGTTGTATCATTTGGCGGAGAAGAAATCAAAATTGAAGATTAAATCTTTGAAACTGAAAAATTTTAGAAACTACGAACTTTTGAATCTGGAATTTGATGGCAGCACCAACATTTTCTACGGGGATAATGCCCAGGGAAAGACGAATATTCTGGAGGCTGTCTATCTGTCCGGGACGACGAAGTCCCACAGAGGGAGCAAAGACCGGGATATGATCCAGTTCGGGGCAGAGGAATCACACATTGAGGTGATTGTTGAAAAACGCGGGATTCAGGATCAGATTGACATGCATCTGAAGAAGAACCGGCCGAAAGGTGTTGCTATTAATAAGATTCCGATACGCAAAGCCGGAGAATTATTTGGCATTGTAAATCTCGTATTTTTTTCACCGGAAGATCTGAACATTATAAAAAATGGTCCGGCGGGAAGAAGAAAGTTCATAGATTTAGAGCTGTCACAGCTTGATAAAGTATATTTTAATCATTTATCCAATTACAGTCGGATCGTAAATCAGAGAAATCATTTACTAAAAGACAGTGCATACCGGCAAGATGCAATGGAGACTCTGGACATCTGGGATCTCCAGCTTGTTCAGTATGGCAATGCAATCATTGCGAGGAGGAAACAATTTGTTGACGAAATGAACGAAATTGTTTCTGGAATACATAAGAAACTGACTGGCGGTAAGGAAGAAATCCGTCTGATCTACGAACCGAGTACGAAAAACATGTCTCTTGAGCAGGCTCTTGAGATGAACAGACAGCGAGATATCAGGATGAAGAGTACTTCGGTAGGGCCTCATCGAGACGACGTCTGTTTTATGGTCGGGAATCTGGACATCCGGAGATTCGGATCCCAGGGACAGCAAAGGACCGCAGCATTGTCATTGAAACTGGCAGAAATCGAGCTGGTGAAAAGAGTGACCGGAGACACACCGGTTCTGTTACTTGACGATGTGTTGTCTGAACTTGACAAACACAGGCAAAACTATTTATTAGACAGTATTCATGATATACAGACACTCATTACCTGTACAGGAGTGGATGAATTTGTAAATCATAGATTTGAAGTCAATAAAGTATTTCATGTCCAGAACGGACAAGTGATAAAGGAAAACTAGGAGGATTAGCATGGCTACAGAAAAGGTACAGCACGAATATGGCGCAGACGAAATTCAGATACTGGAAGGACTGGAAGCTGTAAGAAAGCGTCCGGGAATGTATATTGGAAGTACCTCATCAAGAGGTCTTCATCATCTGGTATATGAGATTGTTGATAATGCGGTTGATGAGGCGTTGGCAGGATTCTGTGATACCATTCACGTAACGATCAATCCGGATAATTCCGTTACTGTCACAGATAATGGACGTGGAATTCCGGTCGGAATCAACCATAAATCAGGACTTCCGGCAGTTGAAGTCGTATTTACGGTGCTTCATGCCGGAGGAAAATTCGGTGGTGGAGGATACAAGGTATCCGGAGGACTTCATGGAGTAGGTGCATCTGTTGTAAATGCGCTTTCTGTCTGGCTGGAAGTTGAAATCTGTCACGAAGGAAAAGTATACAGACAGCGCTATGAACGAGGAAAAGTTGCAAAGAAGCTGGAAGTCATCGGAGAATGTGAGCCGGGAAAGACAGGAACAAAGGTCACATTCCTGCCGGATGGAGAGATTTTTGAGACAACAATCTTTGATTACAGTATTTTACAGCAGAGATTCCGTGAGATGGCATTTTTGACAAAGGGACTGAAGATCGTTCTTCGCGATGAAAGACCACAAGAGCCGATTGAGAAGACTTTCCACTACGAAGGTGGAATCAAAGAATTTGTTGAGTATCTGAACCGCAGTACGACTCCGCTTTACGAGCAGATCATTTACTGTGAGGGAATCGTCAACAATGTATCTGTTGAAGTTGCAATGCAGCACAATGATTCCTACAATGAGAACAGCTACGGATTTGTAAATAATATTACGACTCCGGAAGGCGGAACTCATATTGTCGGATTTAGAAATGCGTTAACAAAGACATTTAATGATTACGCAAGAAAGAATAAACTTTTAAAAGATAATGAGCCGAACCTGACAGGTGAGGATATCCGTGAGGGACTGACTGCAATTATCAGTGTCAAGATCGAGGATCCTCAATTCGAAGGTCAGACAAAGCAGAAACTTGGAAACAGTGAGGCAAGAGGAGCAGTTGATAATGTTGTCAGTGAACAGCTTCAGATTTTCCTGGAACAGAATCCTCAGGTCGCTAAAGTAACAGTTGAGAAGTCTGTGATGGCACAGCGTGCGAGAGAGGCTGCAAGAAAAGCGAGAGATCTGACAAGAAGAAAATCAGCTCTTGATGGTATGTCACTTCCTGGTAAGCTTGCAGACTGTTCTGACAAGAATCCGGAAAAATGCGAAATCTACATCGTAGAGGGAGACTCCGCCGGTGGTTCCGCAAAGACAGCCAGAGACCGTGCAACACAGGCCATCCTTCCACTTCGTGGTAAGATCCTCAATGTTGAGAAGGCAAGACTGGATCGAATTTATGGAAATGCGGAGATTAAAGCCATGATCACGGCATTTGGAACCGGAATCCATGAAGACTTTGATATCAGCAAATTACGTTATCACAAGATTATCATCATGACCGATGCCGACGTGGATGGAGCACATATCAGTACACTGCTTCTGACATTTATGTACAGATTTATGCCAGATCTGATCAAAGAAGGATACGTGTATCTGGCACAGCCGCCACTTTATAAGCTCGAAAGAAATAAAAAAGTTTGGTATGCATACAGCGACGAAGAACTTGACAGCATTTTGCAGGAAGTTGGGCGTGATAACAATAATAAAATTCAGCGTTACAAAGGTCTTGGAGAGATGGATGCAGAGCAGCTTTGGGATACCACTATGGATCCGGAGCACCGCGTACTCCTTCGTGTCACAATGGATGATGAGACAGCAAGCGAGCTGGATCTCACATTTACAACACTGATGGGAGATAAGGTAGAGCCAAGACGTGAGTTCATCGAAGAAAATGCACAGTATGTACAGAATCTTGACATTTAAACCTGACATTTAAATATCAGCGAAATATTTTCGCTTTGCAGAAAGGAAAATAGATAAATGGAAGACAATATTTTTGATAAAGTCCATGAGGTCGACCTAAAGAAAACGATGGAGACCTCCTATATCGATTATGCCATGAGTGTTATTGCTTCCCGTGCGCTTCCAGATGTAAGAGACGGATTGAAACCTGTACAGAGAAGAATTCTTTACTCCATGATCGAGCTGAACAATGGACCGGATAAACCGCACAGAAAATCAGCCCGTATCGTCGGTGATACAATGGGTAAATATCATCCGCACGGTGACAGTTCCATTTACGGAGCATTGGTTAATATGGCTCAGGAATGGTCTACTAGATATCCGCTCGTTGACGGGCATGGAAACTTCGGCTCTGTGGACGGTGACGGAGCAGCGGCTATGCGTTACACAGAGGCAAGATTGAGTAAGATTTCCATGGAACTGACTGCTGATATCAACAAAGATACGGTAGACTTCATGCCAAACTTCGATGAGACGGAGAAAGAGCCGGTTGTACTTCCGGCAAGATTCCCGAACCTTCTGGTGAACGGTACATCCGGTATCGCCGTAGGTATGGCAACGAATATCCCGCCGCACAATCTTCGTGAGGTCATTGACGCAGTAGTCAGAATTATCGATAACAAGATTGCAGATAAAGACGAGACAACGATGGAAGAAATCCTTGAGATCATCAAGGGACCAGACTTCCCGACCGGTGGAGAGATTCTTGGTACAAGAGGAATCGAGGAAGCATATCGAACAGGACGTGGTAAGATTCGTGTACGTGCCGTAACGAACATTGAGACGATGCCGAATGGAAAGAGCCGCATCATTGTTACAGAGCTTCCGTACATGGTCAATAAGGCCCGTCTGATCGAGAAGATCGCAGAGCTGGTACGTGACAAGAAGGTGGATGGAATCACAGACTTAAGTGATCAGTCCAGCCGTGAAGGTATGCGTATTGTCATTGAACTTCGTAAAGATGTCAATGCAAATGTATTGCTGAACCAGCTTTACAAACATACACAGCTTCAGGATACATTTGGCGTGATTATGCTGGCACTGGTCGGCAAACAGCCAAAAGTCATGAATATTTTAGAGCTTCTTGGATATTACCTGAAGCATCAGGAAGATGTTGTGACACGTCGTACAAAGTACGAACTGAACAAAGCAAAAGAAAGAGCGCATATCTTAAAAGGATTATTGATCGCGCTTGATAATATTGACGAAGTTATCCGGATCATCCGTGGTTCCAGTACAGTACAGGCTGCAAAAGCAGAACTCATGGAGAAATTCGAACTGGATGATGTTCAGGCTCAGGCTATCGTAGATATGCGTCTGCGTGCTCTGACAGGATTGGAAAGAGAGAAGCTTGAGAAAGAATATGCAGAACTTATGGCTCAGATTGAGAGACTGGAGGCAATTCTGGCAGACGAAAAATTACTTCTTGGAGTGATTCGTGAAGAAATCCTTGTCATTAAGGATAAATATGGTGATGACAGAAGAACATCCATCGGATTTGACGAGTATGACATTTCCATGGAGGATCTGATTCCGAAGGAGAACATTGTAATTACCATGACAAAGCTTGGTTACATCAAGCGTATGTCTGATGATACATTTAAGGCACAGAATCGTGGCGGTAAGGGAATTAAAGGTATGCAGACTCTGGATGAAGACTATGTGGAAGAGCTATTCATGACGAATACGCACCACTACATTATGTTCTTTACGAACACCGGACGTGTCTACAGACTGAAAGGTTACGAGATTCCGGAGGCAAGCCGCACATCAAGAGGAACTGCGATCATCAACCTGCTCCAGTTAATGCCGGGCGAGAAGATTACCGCAGTAATCCCGATTGATTACTACCGCGATCAGGATTATCTGATCATGGCAACGAAGAAAGGTCTTGTGAAGAAAACATCACTTCGCGAGTACATGAATGTAAGAAAGACAGGACTTGCCGCAATTACACTGCGTGATGAAGATGAACTGATCGAAGTAAAATTCACAGACAACAATCAGGAAATCATTCTTGCAACGAAGTATGGTCAGTGTATCCGCTTTAATGAGACCGACGTAAGAGCAACAGGACGTAACTCCATGGGAGTACGCGGAATCAATCTTGCAGACCGCGACGAAGTGATTGGAATGCAGCTTGTGACCCAGGGACATGACCTTTTGATCGTATCTGAAAAAGGTATGGGTAAACGTACAGACATCCATGAATTTACAGCACAGAACCGTGGCGGCAAAGGAGTGAAGTGTTACAAGATCACTGAAAAGACAGGAAATGTCATCGGAATCAAGGCAGTTGACGAAGACGATGAGATTATGATCATAAACACAGACGGAATCATCATCCGTATGCTGTGTTCCGGAATCTCCGTACTCGGAAGAATCACATCCGGAGTCAAACTCATCAACCTAAAAGATAAAGAGACCGTAGCAAGTATCGCAAAAGTCAGAGACGAAGAAAAAGAAGAAGCCAAAAAGAAAGAAATCTTCGGCGAAGATGGGGTTGAAGTAGACCAGATCGATGTAGAATCACTGGCGTTAGAAAGTGACGAAGAATAAAAATAATTCTATCTGAGAAAAGAATACTTAATAAGACTATAAAAAATCTGCAGCTGCAAGACATGAAAATCCGAGGCTGCAGATTTTTTTGTCTTGTATATCACTAAGGGACAGGGTAAAATGAAAAAAGAGATGAAAGGAGATCATTATGCGTTCAGTCGATGTAAGTATAGTTACGAGAAATATTAAAGAAATGTGTATTCAGGCGAATCATTTTCTGTCTGAGGATATGGATATAGCAATGAAAAATGCGGTGGAGACGGAGGAAGCACCGCTTGGAAAGCAGATTCTGACACAGCTTCAGGAGAACTTAAAGATTGCAGGAGAGGATATGATCCCAATCTGTCAGGATACTGGTATGGCGGTCGTGTTCATAGAAGTTGGTCAGGAGGTACACTTTGAAGGTGGAAGTCTTACGGATGCCATCAATGAGGGTGTGCGCCAGGGATATGTGGAAGGATATCTTAGAAAGTCTGTTGTAGGTGACCCGATTATCCGTGAGAATACGAAAGATAACACGCCGGCAGTTATTCACTATAACATTGTGCCGGGGGATAAAGTAAAGATTAAAGTTGCTCCGAAGGGATTTGGAAGCGAGAATATGAGCCGTGTTTTTATGCTGAAGCCTGCAGATGGGATTGAAGGTGTGAAGAATGCAATTCTGACAGCTGTTCAGGATGCGGGACCGAATGCCTGTCCGCCGATGGTAGTCGGTGTCGGAATTGGTGGTACCTTTGAAAAATGTGCTCTTATGGCAAAGGATGCCCTGACACGTGAAGTTGGCACACACTCAGACATCCAGTGGGTCAAGGATCTGGAAGAGGAGATGCTTGAGACGATCAACAAGCTTGGTATCGGACCTGGAGGTCTTGGAGGAACAACAACAGCTCTTGCGGTAAATGTTAATACATACCCGACTCACATTGCGGGACTTCCGGTAGGAATCAATATTTGCTGTCACGTCAACAGACACATTGTGAGGGAGGGATAGTCATGGAGAAGCATATAAAAGCACCAATCAGCAAAGAAGTATCCCGTAAGCTCAGAGCAGGAGATTATGTATACATTACAGGAACTATCTACACGGCGAGAGATGCCGCTCACAAGAGAATGGATGATGCTCTTAAAAATGGAGAAAATCTTCCGGTAGATATGGTTGGACAGACGATTTATTATATGGGACCATCTCCGGCGAGAGAAGGGCGTCCGATTGGTTCTGCAGGTCCGACAACTGCGAGCCGTATGGACCGTTATGCGCCGAAGCTTCTGGATCTTGGCCTCACAGCCATGATTGGAAAAGGTAAGAGAAGTAAGGAAGTACTGGATGCTGTCAAAAGAAACGGAAGCGTTTACTTCGCAGCAGTGGGAGGAGCAGGAGCGCTTCTTTCAAAATGTATTAAGACTTCTGAGGTTGTAGCTTATGATGATCTAGGAACGGAAGCTATCCGCAAGCTTTATGTGGAAGATTTCCCGGTAATCGTAGTCGCTGATTGCGAGGGCGGTTATCTGTACGAAAGTGCCATAAAGGAGTACAAGAAGATATGAAACGAATCATAATGATGGTTCTTCGGAACATTTTACTTGTTCCGTGGATGTGGGCAAAATTATGTTATCATGCATCCCACGTAGACAAATACACAGAAGAAGAACATTACCGGATGCTCCGGTTCATCACACACCGCGCTAATAAAGGTGGAAATGTGACCATAGATGCCCACGGGCTTGAGAATATCCCAGAAGAAAACGGCTTTATGTTCTTCCCAAATCATCAGGGACTTTACGATGTACTGGCACTTGTAGATGTCTGCCCGAAGCCATTTTCCGTAGTTGCCAAAAAAGAAGTGGAAAATGTGCCATTTTTAAAACAAGTTTTCAAATGTATGAAAGCATATATGATGGATCGGAATGATATCCGTCAGTCACTGCAGGTCATTGTAAATGTGACAAATGAGGTAAAGAACGGAAGAAATTATCTCATTTTCCCGGAAGGAACAAGATCTAAGATGGGAAATGAGATGCTGGAGTTTAAAGGCGGAAGCTTTAAAGCAGCCACGAAAGCAAAATGCCCGATCGTGCCGGTTGCACTGATCGATTCTTTCAAGCCATTTGACACTAACAGCATCGCACCGGTCACAGTGCAGGTACATTTCTTAAAACCGCTGTACTATGATGATTATAAAGACATGAAGACGAATGATATCGCGGAACTTGTAAGAAGTCAGATCCAGAAAACAATCCATGATTCCATTTAGCCTGTCGGAGTGTGTGGAGTTATGTTGGATACGAAGGTGATGATGGAAATACATTTGAGCCAGTAGAGGACGATGAATTCCTGATATTTAATAACTATCACTTTATGACGAAGAGTATGGATTATGCTCTTGCCACGATTACAGGAACTTATTCTTACACTGTAAAAGAGATTAATGAGCAGGGTGAAAATAACGTTAGCGATATTGAATATGATCCGTCTGTATATATCGTTACGGTAAATGTGGATGAAAACATGGATATGTCTATAACTTACACAAAAAATGGAACAAATGTGGATAACTCATCCGAGAGAATTTACATTCCAGTTATTTGATGAGAATAATAACTTGATTGATACTAAGAAAAATACAGACAATGGTTCTGTACTCTTTGATTCCATTATATTTGATGAAGTTGGAGATTATAATTACACAATTAAAGAATTGATTCCGTCAGATCCGGGACAAATTACTTATGATGACAGAGAAATCAAGGTCAATGTAAATGTAACAAAGGATGATACAACAGGAAATCTTGAGGCGGCCATTACTTATCTTGAGATAATGCACCGACAGAAGAGCAGACATTTGTAAATACATATAATCCAATCAGCATACGCGTACAGAAGACTTCTAAAGACGGCAGTAAAGATCCGCTTAAGGGAGCAACTTATGCACGGTATAAAGTACTTAGTGGTGAAGGCCGCGACATTCTGATAAGCGCACAGATATCAGATGAAAATGGTTATATGACATTTGAATACGAAAGAAAATCATAATCAAAAATTTGTGGATGTAGTAAAAACTGTGAAAACAGGAGATACAGCCCAGATTGGATTATTTGCAATTCTTTCTATTGCAGCAATTGTAGTTGTGATTATCGTACTTCGCAGAAGAAAAAATTCATAAAGTAAATGATTGAGGACGGAAGCATAACGCTTCCGTATTCTTTTAGCTCCTGTAAATAAAAAGTACTTTACATAAATCCGTTTATTCGATATCATTTTGTAGGAATGTATGTCATAAAACATGTAGATGGCAGATGAAGTAGAGCATTACTATCTGCAGTCTTTATAGAGGCTTATGATAAGTCTTGAATGTTATCATGGAGGAAGAAAATTGTGAAAAACAAAAATCAGACAATGTTACAGCGGGGAATAACATTGTTGACAGTTATTATTGGAAATGCTATGTACGCAGCGGTCGCGGTATTATTCCTGCTTCCGTCAGGACTGCCGACCGGAGGAACGACAGGTATTGCACTTTTAGTGAACAGATTGACCGGATTATCGGTTTCGATGTTCGTGCTGGGATTTAATATTGTGATGCTGGTGGTCGGATTTATTTTTCTGGGAAAGAAATTCGCATTTACGACCATTGTAAGTACATTTACTTATCCAATCTGCCTGGAGTTATTCGGACAGATCTTTGCAAATGTACATTTCACAGACGATATCTGGCTGAATACGATATTCTCAGGGCTGGGAATCGGAGTGGGGCTTGGAAGCGTCATTCGTATGGGAGCATCCACCGGAGGTATGGATATTCCGCCGTTGATTTTGAATAAATATTTCAAGATACCTGTGTCAGTCAGCCTGAATGCATTTGATATATGCATCCTGCTTGGCCAGGCTATCCTCATACCGCCTGAGATGCTGCTATATGGAGTTATTCTTGTTATAACCTATACAACAGTGCTGAATAAGGTATTGCTCCTTGGTGGCTCGAAAATGGAGGTTAAGATCATCAGCAGAAATCCGGAGCCAATCCGTCAGGCGATTATCGGGCATCTGGACCGGGGACTTACAATTCTGCGTGCAGAGGGTGGATATTCACAGAAAGACCGCCAGGTGCTTCTCGTTGTTGTGTCAAACCGTGAACTGCATCAGTTGGAGCGTATTGTAAAGAATATTGATCCGGAAAGCTTTGTAATCGTAAGTGAAGTCAGAGAAGTCAGAGGTCGTGGATTTTCATTGACAAAAGAGCACAAGAGTACTCAGAGCGAAGGAAATAGTGCCAGTGTAAATGTGAAATAAGAGTTTGAAAATATTTAAAATTACGTGAAAGTCAGCCGAAAGTCAGAATTGAAAAATAAGGTAAAAAATTTCCCTAAAATAAGGTTGAAAAAATAAAGTAAAAAAATGATTGACATTAGGGTAAACCTCTAGTATAATCATTTTTGCTGGAGAAATACTCAAGAGGCTGAAGAGGCGCCCCTGCTAAGGGTGTAGGTCGGGTGACCGGCGCGAGGGTTCAAATCCCTCTTTCTCCGTAGGTAAGAGATTTGGAAGAAATTCCAAATCTCTTTTTTTTCGTTCTAAGCAAAGACCGCTACTTGAAATTTACATTTGTCTGGGGTACTATCTTTTTAAATAAACTACACGTATAGAAGGAAAGATGTATAAGAAACAGGGAATGGAGAAAAAGTATGGATGATAAAGAACTTGGACGCATGCTTCGGCTTGAGAAGGTAGAAGAGAATACATTTCCAGAGGAAAAGACAAAAGAAGTATTACAAAAAGAAAAGCATGATCAGCTCAAATTCCGTCTGAAGAAACGAATCCGTCCGGAAGTATTTGCACGGATGCCGGAAGAAATACAGGATTTCCTGATAGATATGGATCCGACAGACATGAAAGAAGTATATATATCTACATTGCTGAATCTTCCATGGGAGTCTGAGTTCAAGGTTCCAAAGATTGAGTTAATGGAAGCCAAGACGATGTTGGACAGTTCACATTATGCTATGCTGGAGGTAAAAGAGAAGGTATTACGTTATATGGCTTGCCAGAAGTACCTTGGAAAGAACTACGGGGCAGTTATGCTGCTTGCCGGACCTCCCGGAGTAGGCAAGACATCCATTGCAGTTTCGATTGCAAAGGCGATGGGAAGACCTTGTGTGAAAATATCACTGGCAGGTGTTTCGGATGCATTATTTCTACGAGGAACACAGACAGTATTCAATAATGCCAAGCCGGGAAGGATTGTGGATGCTCTGGTACATGGGAAAAGCTTCTGCCCATTGATCTTATTGGATGAAATTGACAAAATGGAAAGTTCCATCGAACATGGCTGCCCGGAAAATGTACTTCTTGACATATTAGACAGTGACCGTTCAAAATTTGTAGATAACTATCTGGGATTTCCGCTGGATCTGTCAAATGTAATTTTTGTGGCAACAGCTAATAGTCTTGAACCGTTGTCGCCGATATTACAGGATCGTCTGGACATTGTAGAATTACCTCCATATACGATAAGAGACAAAAAGCAAATTGTGAAAGGATACATTTGGCCAAAACTGATCAAGGAGTATCAAATAGAGCAGGTAGATATTGAGGAAGATGCAATAGAAGAATTGATTGCACTGTGTCCGGAGGAAGGTGTCCGTGACCTTGAAAGGATCTGCCGGAAAATGTGTGAATCTGTTATTAGTTTATATTATGTAGAAGGAAATATCATAAAGAACATCAAAGCAGAGAATCTGGCAAAAATAATGGGACCTATTTATTATAGATAAGATTGTAATAATGGGCACTATATTTTGTATGTTATATGCGTGTAAACACTAAGTATAGATGCGGAAAATTAATGAGAAAAAGATGTAAAAAAAGATGAATAAAAGTATTGACATATGGTTGTCTAAATGATATTATAACTAAGCTGATTCGCGAGAAAACAATTCTTAAGAATCAAAAAAAGAATAAAAAAGTTATTGACAAGAGTTAATAATTATGATATTCTAGACAAGCTGTTTCGAACGACAGAGATGATCGAAGCGGACAGTGAAAAAAGAAAAATAAAAAAGTTGTTGACAAGCGATTGTG
>PPYF01129673.1_pt1 | contig 27576 bp, 17 predicted proteins | sample 1559871 | NCBI WGS metagenome assembly PPYF01 (sample SAMN08240021, study PRJNA423297) | Human gut metagenome, whole genome shotgun sequencing project.
GCCGCGCTCAAGCGCGTCGGCATGGCGCATAAGGCCGGCGAGTATCCGCAGAATCTCTCGGGCGGTCAGCAGCAGCGCATCGCCATCGCCCGTGCCCTGTGCACCAAGCAGCCCATCATCCTGTTTGACGAGCCGACCTCGGCGCTCGACCCCGAGATGGTCCAGGAAGTCTTGGACGTTATGATTGAGCTCGCGCAGGAGGACATCACCATGATCTGCGTGACGCACGAGATGGGCTTTGCGCGCCAGGTGGCCGACCGCGTCATCTTTATGGAGGACGGCCGCATTCTGGAGGAGGGCACGCCCGAGCACTTCTTCGATAACCCCGAGAACCCGCGCTGTCGTGAGTTCCTGTCCAAGATTTTGCACTAGGCGCGGTGATGGACATGACGGATATGACGAGGGCGGCCGTATCGCGCCGTCACTTTTTGCAGCTGGCTGGCGCCGGCATGCTTGCGCTGACGGGGACCGCGCTTGTCGGTTGCGGCCACTCCACCAGCGGCGAGGGCTCCGACAAGGGGTCCAAGCTTGCGGCCATCAAGTCGCGTGGCCATCTGAATGCCGGCGTTAAGAAGGACGTTCCCGGCTACGGCTATTACGACACCGCCAAGGATCGCTTTGAGGGCATGGAAGTCGATTTGTGCTATCAGATCGCCGCTGCCGTCTTTGGCGTGAGCTACAAGGAGGCCCGTGCCCAGGAGCTTGTCGAGTTTACCGACGTAACGCCCAAGACGCGCGGCCCGCTGATCGATAATGGTCAACTTGACGTAGTCGCGGCGACCTACACCATCACCGACGAGCGCAAGAAGAGCTGGGATTTCTCGACACCGTACCGCACCGACTACGTGGGACTCATGGTCAAGAAGCGTTCGGGCTTTACCTCGATTGAGGACCTGGACGGCAAGGTCATCGGCGTGAGCCAGGGTGCTACCACGCAGGGCCTGATCGAGCAGATGATCAAGGACAACGGCTTTAGCTGCAAGCCCGAGTTTAGGGCCTTTAGCGGCTACCCCATCATCAAGAGTTCGCTCGACGCCGGCAATATCGACGTCTTTGCCATGGACCGCTCCACGCTGGCCGGTTACATGAACGAGACCGTTGAGTTGCTGCAGCCCGAGGTTAAGTTTGGCGAGCAGGGCTACGGCGTGGCGACCAAGAAGGGCTGCGACCTTTCGGCCGTGGTCGATCAGGTGATTTGCGATCGCCTGGCCGACGGCTGGCTCGACCAAGAGGTCAAGACCTGGGGTCTTGTATAGGCGCATCGTCCAAGGAAGGAATCAAATGCTCGAAGGATTATTTGACGCCGACCGTTGGTCGACGACATTTCAAAACATGGGGCCCTTCTGGGAGGGCTTTGGCGTGACGCTGCAGGTGGTCGTTGCCGGCCTGCTGCTGTCGCTGGTGCTGGGCACGCTGCTTGGCGTGTTCTCTACCACTCGCTCGCGCATGCTGCGCGCCATAAGCCGCGTGTACGTGGAGTTTTACCAGAACACCCCGTTGCCCGTGCAGGTGCTCTTTATGTACATGGCCGGTCCGCAGTTTCTGCAGGCCATAACCGGTGCCGACCAGCCGGTGCGCATCGCGCCGTTCGTGCTGGGCTTCTTGGGTGTGGGCCTGTATCACGCGGCCTACATTTCGGAGGTCATCCGCACCGGTATCGAGGCGGTTCCGCGTGGTCAGATGGAGGCGGCCCAGAGCCAGGGCTTCACCCGTGCGCAGGCGTACTGGTACATCGTGCTGCCCCAGACGTTCAAGATCATTCTGCCGCCGCTGTGTAACCAGGCGCTCAACCTGGTCAAGAACACCTCGGTACTGGCACTCGTGGCTGGCGGCGATCTTATGTACCGCTCGGATAACTTCGTAAGCCTGTACGGTTACCTGCAGGGATACATCGTCTGCTGCCTTATGTACTTCATCATCTGCTTTCCGCTCGCCATGCTGGTGCAGTGGCTCGAGCGCCGCTCCAAGGAGCGTCCGCGCGGCGTGAGCCTGGCCGAGCTGGGGCTCGACAACGTAGAGGAGGCCTAGCGCATGGAAATCTTCAACGCGACCAACCTGCTCTACATTTGGGGCGGCTTTGTTAAGACAATCGAGATCTCGGCGCTGTCGATCTTTTTCTCGCTCATCTTGGGCACGGTGCTGGCGCTCGTTAAGAGCTATGCGCCCCGCCCGTTCCGTATTTTGGTAAGCGCCTATATCGAGCTGTTCCGCTGCACGCCAAACCTGCTGTGGATCCTGTTTATCTACTTTACGGTGCAGGGTTTGGACATTGTGATTTCGACCATCGCCTTTACGCTGTTTACCAGCGCTGTTATGGCCGAGATTGTGCGCGGCGGTCTCAACTCGATTCCGCGTGGTCAGTTTGAGGCGGCGCAGAGCCAGGGTTTTGGCTTCTTTGCCACGATGCGCTACATCATTCTGCCGCAGACGTTTAAGACGATCATTCCGGCGCTGTTTAGCCAGTGCACGACTGTCATCAAGGACAGCTCGTATCTTTCGGGTATTAACGTGGCCGAGCTCATGTACACGGCAAACGTCGTGATGGCCCACGCGATCGACCTGTCGCAGGTTCTTATGCTCTACGGCCTGGTGTTTGCGATGTACTTTGTGCTCAACTTTGGTATCTCGCTGCTGGTGAGGGCATATCAGAGGCGAATGGTGGCAGCGTAGAATGTGGCAAAGGGACAGCCCCTTTGTCACATAGAGAAAGGAATCGCGATGAGCGATCTGGAGAATAAGAAGAATCCTGTGGTCATTACCATCGCGCGCGACTTTGGTGCCGAGGGTCACGAGATTGGCCGCATGCTTGCCGATGAGCTGGGGATTCCGCTGTACGATAACGAGCTGCTGGTGCGTGCTTCGCTGCGCGCGGGCGAGTCGCTCGACAAGATGGCCGCCTACGACGAGCGCCTGGCCGTGGAGAACATGGCGTTTCTGCCCGACCGCTACGATGCGCGTTCGTACTCGGACAAGTTGTTCCAAAAGATGAGCCAGGTGATTTTGGATCTGGGTGAGACCGAGAGCTGCATTATCGAAGGCCGTCTGTCCGATTATCTGCTGCGCAACAACCCCAACCACATCGCAGTGCTGGTGACTGCGCCCTTTGAGGATCGCGTCGAGATCGTGCGCAAGAAGCGCGGCCTCAACAAAAAGAAGGGCGCCAAGCTGGTCAAGCAGCAGCAGAAGGCGCGCGAGGCATTTTACAAGCGTTACAGTGCCGGAAAGTGGAAGATGACGAGCGGTAAAGACATCGTCGTCAACCGCGCCAAGCTGGGCCGCGAGGGTTGCAAAGACGTTATTGCCGCCGCCTACCGCTACAAAGTAGCGCAGCTCGAAGGCTAACCGACCAAAAACCACCACGAAGGGGACACAGGCACCTTTGTGGTGGTTTTTGTTTTAGGCAGAGAAAGTCAACTGGTTCTGCCGGGGCCAATCGCTCAAAGAACTCAAGGATGCTCAAAAAAATCAAAGATACTCAAAATACTTAAAGATTGTAGGGGCATAATTAAGTTGTATGAGTTCAAGGATGAGTTCAAGGGAGGCTTTATGGCGGCACCGACGGCGTACAGGCAGGCAAATCCATTCACTCCGATGTTCGGACGTGTACCGGCGTATATGGCCGGCCGTGAGCAAATCATCGATGATATGGTGCTGGCGTTTGAAAATGACGATTCCGATCCCAATCTTTGCTCGGTTTTCTATGGTGCGCGTGGTACAGGTAAAACGGCGCTTTTGGCATATCTGTCGTACCGCGCCCAGCAAGAGGGCTGGATTACAGCGAATGTGACGGCCTCGGAGGGGATGCTCGAAGACATTTTGCAGCGCCTCAACGAATCAGCTGCCCATCTGATCGAAAAGCCCGCTTCTAGGCGTGTGAACAGTGTCGGCATTGCCCCCGTAGGAAGCATGAGCTGGGAAAACATCGATATTGAATTTGAGGGCGCTAACTGGCGCACTAAGATGAACGCTTTGTTTGCTCAGCTTGAAGCGACTGACACTGGGGTGCTTATCGCCGTTGACGAAGTGGATGCATCGTTTGCGCAAATGACGGAGCTTGTTACTACCTACCAGCACTTTGTAAGCGAGAATAAAAAGGTAGCTTTGCTTATGGCGGGGCTGCCGTTTCGCGTGCTGGCGTTGCTGACGGGGAAATCGACATCGTTTCTTCGTCGTGCGGCTCAACATTCACTGGGATCAATTTCACCGACTGAGGTAAAAGAAGCGTTTCGACTAACGATTGAGGACGGCGGCAAGACGATTTCCGATGAGGCGATCGACCTCGCTGCCAAGGCGATCGATGGCTTTCCGTTTATGTTCCAGTTGGTGGGGTATCGGGCATGGAATGCTTCGCGCCAAGCCTCCGAGGTTTCTATTGAGGATGTCGAACGAGGCGCGAAACTTGCGCAAGAGGAGCTAGAATCGCGAGTTTTCGCTTCAACAGCGGCGGAACTTTCACGAGGGGACCTGTATTTTCTTCGTGCAATGAATCCGGTTGGGACGACGACCAGGCAAGAGCTGGCAGCGAGGCTTAAGAAGAGTTCCGGTTCGATTTCAACGTATAAAAAGCGTCTGGTAGAGGCTGGGGTAATTGAAGAGCCTCTACAAGGACGTTTTGAGTTTGCGTTGCCAGGCTTTGGCCGATATGTCGCATCGCTTTACTAGAGGGTCGTTGCTGCGAAGGATCGCTTCGTGTCCCTTTACTGTCTCGATCTGTAACAATAAGCCTGCTTTTAGGGGCCTATCTGTTACAGACTGAGACAAACTGGCAGAGTGGCCTTCTGCTCCGCTCAAACCACCGCAAAAGGGGCCTTTGTGGTGGTTTTTGTTTTAGGCAGAGGGGAAGGCTTTGGCGAGACCGGCGCGCGTCTGCGTGTCGGTCTTTTGGTAGATAGAGCTCAGGTGGCGCTGTACCATGCGCATCGAGATGCCGAGTTCCTCGGCGACCTGCTTGAGCGGGCGTTCATCCTGGGTCACGGCTATGAGCACGTCGACTTCGCGCGGGGTGAGAGCGTGGTCGGCGATGAAGGCCTGGCGTTGCTCTTCGATGGTGGGGGCGGCGAGTGCTTCTTTTGCCAGTTGCTCGCGCTCGCGCTCCTGCTCGGTTTGGGGCAGGCGAAACAGGCCGGCTGCCACGAATGCCGCGCAGGCGGCGACGAGCAAAACGAGCGCGCCGATCAAAATGAGGGCAACGTTGTCCGAGGTTACGAGAGCAAGCGAGATGCCCGAGGTGGTGAAAGCGCATACATTGTTGGCGGCGCGGCCCATGCCAGCCCAAAGGGCGGGCGCATGCATGCGCGGTGCCAACTGTGTAAAGGTGGCGGTAAAGAACGTGACAAAAAAGCCCGAACTCAGATAAAAGACGACAAGGCCCAGGTTGGGATCGGCGCCGGCCTCCACGGCCAGGATGGAAATGGTCGAGAGCACGGCGATGCCGAGCATGACAAGTCCCATGTAGCGGCGCTCGGCAAGGTCAAAGATAAGACCGGCGGCAAGGCCGCTTGCCGCCAAAAAGAGGCGCGGCCAGGTTGGCACGGCAATGGTGCCGTGGGCGTTGGAGAGTGTGACCACGTTGTCGAGGGTCGAGAACAAGCAGGCAAGAATCATGACGAGCGCGATGCTCCAGCATGACTGTTTGGCGAGGGCATGAGAGGGCTCAATAAAGGGATTGATGGCGGAGTTGGAGCTCTCGGCGGCCTTTTGGGGAACGACGCTGAGGGCGGAGATGGCGATAGTCGCTGCGCCAAGGACGATGAGCTCGACGATGCCACCGCAATTGAGCAGGTTGACGGCGAACTGCATCAGGATGCCCGCGGCATAGGCCGCTCCCGCACCGGTGGCGAGCTTGGGATCATCTTGGAATGCCAACGAAAAGGCGTGGTGCGCTGCGGCGCCTAACAGGCCGAGTCCGAGGAATGCGAGGCAGCCCAGAATCTCGAGGGCAAGCGGGGCCGTGGGGGACTGGATCTGGGTCAATCCCAGGATGGCGATGGGAACAGCGGTGTTGGCGGCTGCCAGTGAGTGGCCTTTGCGCTGTGCGAGCCCGAGCAGCGGCGCATATCCGATAAAGCCGATCACGCTGGCGCCGAGGATGAAGCCCTGCGCAATCACAACACGCTCGGCACCGGTGAGCAGCCCGACATTGATGTCGAATCGAAACTCGGCGGCAAGGAAGGCGAAGGTGAAGAGCGCGAGTGCCAGAAGCGCGTTGATTTTAGGCTTGCTCAGGTTCAAGGACGGTCCTTTGGATGGACGAATGATTGTGTCCTCGATTGTAGCGTCCCTGGGACGCGTGTGGCGACAACGAAATCATATTGAATTAAACCGCAGGTAGAGGCCTAGGTTCGCATCTATGAACCTAGGCGTACGGAGTCATTTGGCGCATCTTGGTGGTACGGAACCACCGCAAAGGGGACAGGCGCCTTTGCGGTGGTATGCCCCTACGACCAAGGAGGCCGTTATGTACGGAAGCCACTTTGAAAAGCAAACCCAGCGCGAGCGTACCTGCTCGTTGGCTCACGGTACCTGGCGTTGTGTGGGTGCCAAAATCGCTTGCGCTGGCGCGTGCGCGCTTATGGTCGGCCAGTTGCTGCTGCCGAGCGTGGCGCTGGCGACGGAATGCGCCGATTCCGCCGCTGGGATGGACGAGGTTGCCGCGGCTCCGGTGACGCCGGCGGTTGCGGAGGATGCGGCTGCAACGACCGCACCAGCTGCTTCGACCGCGCCTGCAACCGATGCTGCTCCGGCGGCGCAAGTCACCGTTGAGCCTCAGCAGACAATCCCAGCCGATGCCGTCAATGAGTCTAGCGGTGCTGCGCTCGCTGGGCAAAACGCTTCTGGCGACGACGACGCCGCCATGCCAGCGAGCAACGCCATCATGCCCTGCGGTGTGACCGATGTTGTTGGCGGCAGCGGCGTTAGGGTCAATATTACGGTGCGGAACAATTACACCGACATCAAGAAAGAAGAAACGATTGAGTATGTGGAGGGGATTGCCCTTGTAGATGGAGACCAGTCTGCTCTCGATGGTAGCGCTTTGACTTTTATCGGTCTGGGGGACTTGATCGTCCATGCGGCGTATGACAGTGCGAGCAATAAAACAACGCTTACCCTGGATATCAGCAAGATTCAGAGACAGAAGGAGGAGCAGAAGTACTTTACGGAGTACAAGGAGAATAAGTCCAAGATGACGACCACCTATGATGGATCCAAGCTTACGTATACGGGTACAGAGCCCGGGAATATCATCATCGGTGATCCGGACGACGCCTTTAAAGGAGACACCGAGGCGACCGGGAAACCCACTATTAACGAGATCCGGGATGACTACTACACCCGCACCCATGTCTACGAGAGGGCGTGCCTTGTTATCCCGGCAGCGGAATCAGAATCGGAATCCATCTCCTTTGCCAATGTTCAGAATACGAACTTCAATTGGCAGCTGGATACTGGTCCGCAGGTGACGGCAGGTGTCCCTAACTACGATGCAGATAAATACGAAATCGCTTATGAATGCTGGCAGGAATTTGAAAACAACGAACCCGTTGCTGCCTGGTATTCCGATAACGGCTCACATGGTTCCCTGCCGACTATTACAAAGTTTAAAAGCGGGAAAGAGTACGTGTATTCTCTTATGCTGAAGCCAAAAGACGGACATTCCTTCAGCGATGAAACCGTTGTTACCGTAAACGGGGAAACCGTAAAGTCGAGTCTAAGCGGAGAATTCCTGTATGTCCCTGCTATTAAAACAATTACGATGCCTGCTTCGTCGGAAAACGAAGCTCTTGAGAATCTAAACGTCAACGATGTGAAAACCGACTACGCGCCCGGCGAGGCGCCGCGTGCGACCGCGACGATTCCTGCCGCCGATGCCGATAAGTATGAGATCGCCTATGAGTGCTGGGAAGAGATGGATGGCAGCGACCCTGCGGAGCTCAAGCCCGTTGCCTTCTGGTATTCCGACCCCGCAAAGTACACGCCGGGCATGAAGAAGATTGACCACTTCGAAGAGGGCAAGTTCTACATGTATTCCGTCGAGCTGAGGCTCAAGGGCGACAATACCGTGGCTGATGACTGCGAAATGAACGTCAACGGTCATTGGGCGCACCACATCAAGACCGACAACGGCGTCTTTGCGCCCAATGCTGACAATATGCTGTGCGAGCAGCCAATCGACGAATGGCGTGCCATCGACGTTATAGAGATCAACGGTGCCACGACCACCTTTAAGGCAGGCGACAGGCCGGTCTTTACGGCGGGTACTCCGGCGGATTCGAACTCCGTCCTTCAGTGTGAGTTCTGGACGGGCAGCGACGGCAGCGAAGTAAATTCCGTTGAGTTCTGGGACCAGCACATCACCAACCATATCGACGCGTTTAAGCCCGGTGTGACCTATCGTTACGGTCTGCACTTTAAGCCGGCGCGTGGTTTCTACTTTACGCCCAATACCAAGTTGAAGATCAATGGGGTTGAGTGTGGCTATCAGGTGGGCGAGGCAAGTGAGGTTGATCCCGAGAGCGGCTGGATCTACACCCTGTGGCTCAACACCGATCTGACCTTTACGCCTGAAGCCACGCCGACTCCCGATTCGCAGCCTACGCCGGATCCCAAGCCGACACCGCAGCCTGAGGTTAAGCCCGAGACCAAGCCCGAAGTGAAGCCCGAGACCAAACCCGCGGCCAAGCCGGCCACGACAACAGCCACGACCAAGACGGTTGAGAAAACCACGCAGGCCAAGAAGGGCGATGCTGTCCTGGCTACCACGGGGGATACCACCGCATTGACGGTCACCGCCCTGGGTATCGCCGGCGCAACCGTTGCCGCCGCCGGCATCGCCGCGACCAAGCGCCGCAAGCGCTAGGTTTTTGGTGGCAGCGTCCATTCTCGGATTTAGCAAAATCTCAATCTGTAACACCAAACTGCCCAAAACGACCCTAGATGTTACAGATTTAGATAAACCGAATGGCCGCCAATCTAATGTCTCGATCTGTAACACCAAGCGGGGAATTTGACCTCTAGCTGTTACAGATCGAGACAAACTGGCCGGCCAAGTCCAGAACCGCCACAAAGGTGCCTGTCTCCTTTGTGGTGGTTTGCGCAGGTAGAACGGTAGGTTCGTATATATGAACCTACCGTTCGCTTTGTTTTTGGACGACGATTACGCTGGATGACTTTTGGTTTGCAGGAAAGGAACGACCATGAGGTGGACTACTGTTCGAGCGCTTTGCCGCCGCCTGACCGTTGCCGCGGTGACCCTCACCATGGTGACGGGCTCGTTGCCCGCGGGCGCGTTTGCCGAGACCCTCACCACCGACGGCACTTTTGTGCAGACGGATAACGGCCAAGCAGTCGATGCCGCTCCCGCCGATTCGGCTGACGCCCAAACGTCAGACTCTGCTTCCGCCGACCCCGCGCCCGATGCCGGCGCTGCCGACCCCACGGTGCTCGATACCGGTGACACCCCTACGCCCCCGGCCTCCGAGATTGCATCGGCGGCGGGCCTGACGGGCGCCGGGCAGACCGAGAGCACACCTGCGGGTACGCTTGCCACCGATCTTGTCGAGGGCAAGGAGCTCGCCGAACAGCAGAAGCAGGAGGAGACCGCCGAAGCCGAAGCAACCTGGAATGAGGATCTTGGGCTCTGGATGACCTCGAAGGGCGCCACGGGCGTAAAGGACGAATACGACGATGGCTACGTGGCCGGCGAGCAGACCCCCGCGCAGTACTACTTCTCGATTGATAGCCTCACCAACGAAATTTCTATCGAGTATGGCGACGCGGGCATTACCACGTTGGAGGTGCCCTCGACCATCGACGACAAAAATGTCGTAAGCCTTACGGGTATGGGAAGCGCTGCGCTCACATCGATCACCTTCGCCCCTAATTCGCATGTCCGCTCGGTTGGAGGCTTGGGCGGCAGCAGCATCAAAGAGATCGCACTGCCCGATTCGGTCGAGGAGCTCAAGAGCTATGCATTCTACAAAAGCAAGACGCTCCAAACGGTAACCTGGCCCAACAACGCGGCCTTTACCACGATTCCCGAGCAGGCCTTTAAGGAATGTGAACAACTTGACGACAAGGTGGTGGCAACGCTGCCGCCTTCGGTCAAAACTATCGACTATCTTGCATTCGCCTATTGCGGCGTGCCACAGTTCTATGTCTCGGACACAACAGTGCTCACCTTTACGCAGATCAATGTGCCGGGCACGGTGGAGCGGATTGAGCGCAATGCCTTTGACGGGTGCTCGCATGTGTCGTCGGTGACGATCGGCGACGGCGTTAAATATATCGGAGCGCACGCGTTCGCCTCTCTTGATCCTGCGATTGCCGGCAAAGAGATTGTGCTACCCAAAAGCGTGGAAATGATAGAGTGGGGAGCTTTTGAGAACACGAGATACGGAAACGAGACGAACCATAATGCCGTTGCCCTGCGCGTGATGAACCCCGATCTTCAGTTTGGTGAGGCGGGCTATCCGGGCGACTATAATGAGCGCGTGACAATCGATGGCGTAACGTATGCGATTCCCTTTAGTGAAGGCCAGACCATCTATGCCTATGCGACCGATTCGGCTGGCAACCCCTCGATGGTCAAAAAGCTTGCCGATGCCGTGGCCGATCGCAAGGACTCCGTCGATTCCTCGAAGCCTGCCTACACGTTTGAGTGGATGGGCGAGGCCGCCCAGATCACGGGCAAACTTCCCCAGGGCGCGGCGGCCGTGCTCGTGCAGGCGGGGCAGTCCACGCCGTTGCCGGTTGGCGATGACGGCAGCTTTACAGCGGACGCTCTCTCCAAGACAGCAGCCACCCTGCGCATTTCGCTCAGCGGTTACTATGACATGGTGCTGGCGCGCCCGGGCGACCAGATGACGGGCACATGGAATATCGGAGAGATTAAGGCGGAGGACTTTACCAAGATTCCGGCTTCGCGCGCGATTGAACTTAATGTGGCCTATCTCGAACCGGTCGCAGGCCAGGATAAGACCGAACGCATTGAGCTCGATAGTCTCGATAACATCGATCTGACGGTGAAGAGCGGCGGCAAGACGCTCAAACCTGCCAAGGGCGACAAGGAAAACGACTACCGTATCCAGGGTACAGCGCTCGTGGTGTCGCAGGCCATTGCCGACGCGGACCAGGATCTGGAGATAACGCTCGAGCCCAAAGACAGCCTCAAGCTGGGTGGGGCGACGGCGACGGTGAAGCCTTCGGCCGGCAAGGTCGATATCGACTTGAAGCCTTGGGGCACGGCGACGGTCACGACCAAGGGCGACTACCAGGGAGCCAACCGCGTGCTGGTGTTCCGTACGTCCGACGGCAAGCTGGTCGCCGACGGCGTCACCTATCTGATGGGTTACGAAGACGATGGCACCACGCCTATCATGAAGGCCGAGACGCCGCGCCTTAAGGTCGGTTCGTACACCATCGTCGCCTTTAACAAGACGAGCTACGACATCCAAGCGACGAGCTATTCCACGTTTAGCCGCCTAGGGCTGACCGTGGGTAAGCATATCGCGCAAAAGCAGGTGAAGATTGAGGACGGCAAACAGCTCGACGTGACGCTCGACGTTCCCGCGTTTGACGTGGAGACGTATCGTGTCGAGCGCGGGCTGACGGCGGGCTCGGTTATCGCTGATTCGTCCGCGGTCGTTGGCGTGGAGACCGAGCTGCGCATTCATTACGAGCTCAAGGACAGTCAAGCTGCCAAGATTGAGATTCCGCTGGCCAAGGATGCCGTCGAGGATGTGTCCGCAGGCGCTCGCGAAGCCGGCGCCAGCTCCGATGCCATGTGGGCTGACACAACTTGGGAGGGCGATAACCTCGTTCTCGATATGAGGAAGGGCATGGGCGCCGATGTGTTTGTACGCTTTAAGCCTAAGGCCGCGGGCATCTATGCCGTCTCGCCGCTTATTACGCTGGGCGAGGTGACATTGCCGCTGGGAAGCACCACACTCGAGGTTAGCGGATCGCGCATCGAGGTCGACAGCACCGACGTTCACAGCCTACTGGGCAATGTGGCCTACGTATACGCAGCGCCCGGAAAAAGCGTGCAGCTCACCGTGGGGACGGGCTCGTCGGCTGCAAAGTACACCGGCAAGACCAATAAACTCGGCCGTGCCAAGATTGAATACGACCTGCCGCAGGATACGCTTGCCGCCGAGCGTGTGACGCTCGAGGCGCGCGTGGGCTCGACCAATGTCGCCGCCGCTGCCGCAGAGGTGACGGCTCGCAATTATGTGCGCTATGTTCCGGGTGCTTCGGTCTGGAACTTTGATGTGACGTATCGTGGCGGTACGCAAAGCCTGGTCAAGGACGGCAAGGACACCGGCAAGAGCCTGTGGACCTTCCATCATCTGCCACAAAAGAAGAACGCCTACTGGACCTTTGACATCGCGCTCGAGGTGGGAAACGAAGAGGCCGCCGACACGCTCGACCTGTACGTGGACTGCGTGGATGGCAAGACGGTGACGATTCCTCTGACTCAAAAGTCGCGCGAGGGCACCCGTGTGCGCTATGTCGCAGAGTATGTGGACGAGGGTTACCTTAAGCTGCTCGACGAGTTTAACAAGGCGAATGACTCGACCTATGTGAACTGCGGCAACTTTGAGCAAATCTTTATGCCGCAGACCTACCGCATCTCCAATGCTCAGCTTATGACCATGCTGAGTTTTGACGCCAACGCTTCGGCCAAAAAGCATTCCGCCGCGGCCGAGGAGCGCCAGCAGGAGTTCTCGAATGCTGTGCAGCAGTGGCACGAGTATATGATGGATAACTCGTTTAATGATGTCGATGAGGCCTTTAACGACGCGATTGACCAGATGGTCGCCGATGCGTTTGCCGAGGAGGACGAGGACGGTAAAGAGGACGAAGTCCAAGGTGGAGCTGCCCGTAAGGCTCGCCGCGCCCCTGCCGCCAGCGACGGCGAGGGTGATGATGCTGGCAACGACGAAGCCGCACAGTTTGCGGCCGAGCTCAAGGCCGCGGTCGGCGGGTCGTCGGCGCTGCTGACCCAGCAGGGCGACAGCTATGGCGTCAACGTGGATAAGATGATCTTTGAGGACGCCTACGGCACCAGCGAGGACTGGTACCAGGAACTCGCGGCGGCCCAGGGTACGAACGCTGCGGACGCGGCGGCGCTCAAGGAACTCGTCGACCATGCGTCGCGTGCGGAGTTTATTACGCAGCAGGCCGAGGATCTGGTGGGCCAGTCGATGGGTATCGGCCAGCTCAACCAATACGGAAGCTGGAATGATGCAACCGCTGCGGCGCTCAACAAGTGTGCGGGCATTAAGGCCAGCGAGTATAAAGGCCAGTCGACGAGCGGGTTTAGCGACCTGGGCCAGGCGCTCGGCAGTTCCTTAAGCTACAAGGCGGCAGACGACGATACCGTCAAGGGCTTTAAGGTCGCCGCGCCCGACGGTGAGCAGACGGCCTATATCGAGTCCGAATTTATCGAGAACTCCAATAACAACAAGAACCAGGCGCTGCTGTTTAACTCGATTGCCATGCAGTGCGACATTTTGGACGAACTGTACGATAACTGGAACGTGGTCCATAGCCTTAACAACTCCAAGGTCCGCGGGTGGCTCATGGCCTGGAAGCTCAACGGCGATGTGAGCGCGCATATGAAGCTCATCCGTACGATTCGTTCGCTCAAGAGCTACAAGATCGAGTGCGAGATGTTCGGGCAGGTCTTTAAGACCGACGCGTGGAAGGCGGCGGGGCAGGCGTTCCCCGCGGCGACTCAGGGCATCGGCATCTTTACCGGCATTTACGGCGTGAACGATGCCAGCAAGAACTGGGAAAACGTGAACGTCCGCATGCAGAAGGTGAAGGGCGAGCGCGAGGGCTACGAGCTGCAGCATACGCGCTTGCTTGCCAAGCCCGAGAAGACCGAGGACGACTGGAAGTGCATCTACGCGCTGCGCGATGCCATGGAAAAGGCTCGTGCATTTGAGGATCTGCTGTATCGCCAGCTTTGCCATGACAGCACCGATGTGGCGGTGGGCTCTGTTATGACGATCGCCGGCGTGCTGTCGGCGGGTTCGGCGGGAACCGTGGTGGGCGCCGCCTATGATGCTGCCTCGACGAGCGTCGGTTCGGAGCGCGCGATTAAGCTGACCAATGCCGAGTGCGCTTACGATGTCGCTTGCGAACAGGTGGAGCGTGCGTGCCAGAACCGTATTACGGTCAACTGGGGCGAGCTGACCGATACCGAGGTCTACAAGGCCAACAAGGACGGCTTGATCTCGGACGAGAAGATGCAGTCGATCTTCGAGGCGCGTTATCGCAATGTGGCTGCCAAGGCTGCACCCGACCCTGCGGGCGTGGTGTACGAGGGCCTGCTGTCCAATACGGTTGAAGGCGCGACGGTTGAGCTGTGGAGCACCGACGATGCGGCCGGTACCAATGCGGTGCGTTGGGATGCCGAGGAGTATGAGCAGGACAATCCGCTTGCAACGGGTGCGGACGGCGCGTACAACTGGAATACGCCGACCGGCTGGTATCAGGTGCGCGTGACCAAGGACGGGTATGAGGAGGCGCGTTCGGCTTGGCTGCGCGTGCCGCCGATTCAGACTGAGGTGAACATTGGCTTGGTGTCGACGGCGGCGCCCGAGGTGGTTTCGGCCCATGCCTATACCGATTGCGTCGAGGTTGAGTTTGCGCAGTATATGGATGCGAGTGACGATACCCTGGCCGCATTGTGTGCGCAGGGCTTGGGCGACGTGACGTATGCGTGGCTCGACAAGCAGGACGATCCCAATGGCAAGCCGCTGTCACGCGTGCTGCGTATTCGCTATGCCGATGCGCGTGAGGCGGGCTCGCCGGTGGCGTTTGAGCTCGACGGTGCTCGCAACTACGCCGGCACGGCCATGGCGCGCTGGGCAAGTGGCGAGCTTGTCGTGGGCGTTCGTGCCGACAAGCTCAAGCTCAACGTGGAGCAGGCCGTGACCATGCTTGATGGCAGTGACTTTGAGCTGGTGGCGCACGTGACCGATAAGGCGGGCAAGCCGTTTGCGGGCGCAAAGGTTAGTGTTGGGCTGGAGTCCTCGGCTATCTGCTCTGTCGATGCCACCCGGGCCGTAACGGGCGAGGACGGCGCGGCGACCTTTGTGCTGCATGGCGCTCTGCCCGGTTTGACGACGTTGACGGCGGCGGTGGACGGCACGGCGTTGTCCAAGCAGGTCGACGTTCGCGTGTCTGCCGAGGCAGTGCGACCGGCGCGACCGGTGGCGACGATTGGTGCGACGACGTTTGGTGCATGGTCGCCCAAGGAGAACTACATTACGGTGCCCAAGGGCACGAAGCTGGAGCTTTCTGCCGAGGATGGCGCGACGATTTGGTACACCACAAACGATACCTGCCCCTGCCGTGACGAAGGCCGTGTAAAGTACACCGAGCCCATTGCGCTCGATAGCAACATGTATGTGCGCATTGCGGCACAGCGCCCTGGCATGTCGTACAGCGAGTATTCCGAGCGTCTGAACATTACGATTACGGTGACCGATGAGGCGGCGCCTGAGCCGACGCCTGACGGCGGCGAGCAGGGCGGCGGTACGGATGGCTCTGGTGGCGCCGGGGTCCCTGCGGGCAGTTCAACTTCGACGACGACCACGGTGACGACGGACAAGTCCAAGGGTAAGGGCGAGAACGGAAAGAAGTCCGGCGGCACGGAGCTCGCCAGCACGGGTGACTCCGCCGCGATGACGGTCGCCGCCCTGGGCATCGCCGGCGCAACCGTTGCCGCGGCCGGCATCGCCGCGACCAAGCGTCGCAAGCGTTAGGTTTTGGCGACAGCGCCCATCCTCAGCTTTAGCAAAATCTCAATCTGTAACACCGAGCCAGATATTTGGGTTCCAGGTGTTACAGATTGAGACGAACTGTTCGGCCGCCAACCTAACGTCTCGATCTGTAACACGTAGCGAGGAATTTGGCCTCTAACTGTTACAGATTGAGACAAAGCGGGGGCGGCTGGCGCAATATCTCGATCTGTAACAACTACGAGGCTCAACGGGCTCCAGATGTTACAGATTGAGACAAAACGACCGGGCAAGTCCTCAACCACCACAAAGGTGCCTGTCCCCATCGTGGTGGTCGGGCGGTCGGCATAGAAAAAGTCCCCGCCGGGCGTGTGCTCGACGGGGACTTTGCCGTTTGATGGCTAGCGCTGAGGGTGATTACTCGCCCAGCAGGCTCTTGGTGATGGAAGCGGCGGCCTTCTTGCCGGCGCCCATCGCCAGAATGACCGTAGCGGCACCGGTGACGATGTCGCCGCCGGCCCAGATGCGGGGATCGGTGGTCTGGCCGGTCTCCTCGTCGGCGACGATGTAGCCCCACTTGTTGAGCTCCATCTTGCCGCCGATCTTCTTTGCGAAGGGGTTGGCATTGGTGCCGATAGCCGAGATCGCGACGTCGCAGGGGATCTCCTCGATGGCGCCCTCGATGGGTACCGGGCGGCGACGGCCGGATTCGTCAGGCTCGCCGAGTTCCATCTTCTGGACCTTGACGGCGCACACGGAGCCGTCCTCGCCAGCGACAAACTCGAGCGGGGAGACGAGCGGCAGAACCTCGACGCCTTCGGCCTTAGCATGGTGCAGCTCGGCGCGACGGCAGGGCATCTCGTCCTCGGTACGACGGTAGGCGATGATGGCATGCTCGGCGCCCAGGCGCTTGGCGGTACGGACGGCGTCCATAGCCACGTTGCCGCCGCCAAAGACGACGACGTTCTTGCCGTGCTTGGTGGGGGTGTCGTACTCGGGGAACTTGTTGGCCTTCATCAGGTTCACGCGGGTGAGGTACTCGTTCGCGAAGAAGACGTTGGGCAGGTTCTCGCCGGGGACGTTGAGGAACTTGGGCAGGCCAGCGCCGGTCGCCACGTAGATGGCGTCGAAGCCCTGCTCGAACAGCTCCTCGGCCGTGGCCATGTTGCCCACGACGGAGTTGTACTCAAACTTGACGCCCATGTCCTCCAGGCCGTCAATCTCGCGCTTGACGACTGCCTTGGGCAGGCGGAACTCGGGGATGCCGTAGACCAGCACGCCGCCGCCGGTGAAGAAGGCCTCAAAGACGGTGACGTCAAAGCCGTTACGGGCGAGCTCGCCGGCGCAGGTGATGCCGGACGGGCCGGAGCCGACGACGGCGACCTTCTTGCCGTTCTTGGGAGCCATCTTGGGCGTGGAGGCGAGCTCGGGGCGGTCACCCAGGAAGCGCTCGAGCTGGCCGATGGCCACGGGCTCGGACTTCTTACCACGGATGCACTTGCCCTCGCACTGGTTCTCCTGCGGGCAGACACGGCCGCAGATGGCGGGAAGCATGGAGTCCTCGCGAATGGTATCGAGAGCGCCGCCGAAGTCCTTCTCGCGGATCTGCTCGATAAAGCGGGGGATGTTGATGTTGACAGGGCAGCCCTCAACACAGAACGGCTTCTTGCAGTTGAGGCAGCGCTCGGCCTCGGCCAGCGCCATCTCCTCGGTGAAGCCCTTGTCGACGGGGCGGAAGTCGCAGGCGCGCTCGGCAGCCGGCTCCTCGTTATCGGGGGTGCGGGGCGACTTCATATCGGCAACGAAACGACCGTTAACTAGTGGCATGCGCAGCTCTTTTCCTCATAGGCCTTGAGGGACGCGCCCTCTTCGGAACGGTAAGCGGCCTGGCGGGCACGAAGGTCATCCCAGTCGACCAGGGTGGCATCGAAGTCGGGGCCGTCGACGCAAGCGAACTTGGTCACGCCGCCCACCTCGACGCGGCAGCAGCCGCACATACCGGTGCCGTCAACCATGATGGGGTTGAGCGACGCGGTGATGGGGGTGTCGTACTTCTGGGCGGTGAGGGTCGAGAACTTCATCATCGGAACGGGGCCGACGCAGAAGACCTGGCTCACGGCCTTGTCCTGCAGCAGACGCTCCAACGGAGCGGTGACAACGCCCTGCTCGCCGTAGGAACCGTCGTCAGTGGTGATGTGGATGTGGTCCTCGTCGAGGAGCTCGCGGAACTGATCCTCCATGAGCAGGAGGTCCTTGGTGCGGGCGCCCATGATGGCGTGCACCTCGTGACCGGTCTCGACCAGGTGCTTGGCGACCGGGAAGGCAATTGCCAGGCCGACGCCGCCGCCAATGACGGCGCAGGGGCCCTCAGCCATCTCGGTGGGAACGCCCAGCGGGCCCACGACGTCGCGCAGCGACTCGCCGGCCTCGTAGGTGGAAAGCATCTCGGTGGTCTTGCCGATCACCATGAAGATGAACTCGACCCAGCCCTCGTCACCGTTCCAGCCAGCCAGGGTAAACGGGACGCGCTCGCCCGTCTCGTTGGCGCGAACCATGAGGAACTGTCCAGCGTGCGCATGCTTGGCGATTGCAGGCGCCTCGATGCGGAACTTGAACACCTTCTCCGAGAACTGCGTCTTCTCCAGGATCTTATACATAGAACCCCTCTCTTGTTAGGGCCGCCGAACCGTGCCTCCACGGAAATGGACGGTAGCCCGAATAAAACCGTACGCGCACAGGCGTTGTGCAGACATACGGTGCAAATTATACCCTCATGGACATGTCGCTTACGTGTATCTTCGGCGGTTGGGAGCAGGGTTTATCCACTTTGGCCTACCAAAGGGGGAGAGGTTTATTTTGGTCGGTTTTATCAGGTAAAACGGCAAAGGGGGCCGGCCTCGGGTTGTGATGAGGCCGGCCCCCTTTGGAGCGTTATGCATGTATGTCGGCGCGCGGTTGATTGCGATGCCGCAACTGGGGCGTTTCCGCAGGTAAAACCTGCCAAAATAAACCTGTCCCTAAATAGTAGGTTCTAGTGCTTGCCGTTGGCGGAAGCGGCGCCGTTTACGTGATCGCGGGCGTAGATTACGCCGTGGACGATGGCCAGACCGGCGGCATCTGCGGCGCGGGCGCAGGTGTCCTGGAAATCCTCGGCCTCGCGGGCGCGCAGCTGCTTAAGCACGTAGTCGGCGACGGTCATCTTACCGGGAGGGTTGCCGATGCCGGTGCGGATGCGGCTGAAGTCGCGGCTGCCCATCTTGTCGATGATGGAGCGCAGGCCGTTGTGACCGGCATGGCCTCCGCCCACCTTGACGCGCACGTCACCGGCGGGAATGTCGAGCTCGTCGTGGATCACGAGCAGCTCCTCGGCCTTGATTTTGTACTCGCGGCAGAGCTTGGAGATGGGACCGCCCGAGGTATTCATGTATGACTGCGGCTTGACCAGTACAATCTGGCGCTTGCCTCCCTCTTCCTCGGGATCGTTGATGTTGATGAGCGCGACCTCGGCGCCTGCCTGGTTTTTCCAGTACGTGACACCGGCCTGACGGGCCAACTCGTCGATTGCTTTGAAGCCAGCGTTGTGGCGGGTCTCGGCATACTCATCGCCAGGGTTGCCAAGCCCGGCAACCATGCGAATCTTAAGCGGCTGTGCAGCTGCCATGTGCTTCCTTTCGTCGATTTGTCGCCTGCTATGGTGAGCGACCCTGTTGCCGCTGTCAAATGGAGGGTAATTGAGGGCGTTTAGGGGCGTTTGGACGGCCGTCGAAATCAGAGGTGGACAGTTAGTTCGGATACGTATAAGTTCTGAGGACTCGAAGTGCTCAATTCAATGCCGATACGTTGTTTTGGAGCTTTAGTTAGTCCATATGGCGCTGTTTTGAAGTCTACCCTGCCTTCAAATAGGGCGAATGGTATAGAGATAGCCGCAAAACAGCCTAATTCAATGTGTCCATTTATACGTATTTGAACTAACTGTCCAGTCCTGTTCGGCGGCGCGCGGGTGATTCGCCGTTTAGACCGGCGCAAGGCTGATTCCGACCCGCAGGGCGTTGAGCCAAGCGGCCTGACGCTTGCGATAGCCCTTGATACGGTATCGGAATCGGACTCCCGCGAGTCGATGCATCGTTTGGGCGAAGGCTTCGAGTGCAACAAGGTCTTTCATTTGGTCGCGATTGATAACCAGGACGTGGATGCCCATTGCCTTGAGGCCATTATTTCGATTGCCATCGTGGATGCGAGCGTTTTGAAGCTCGTGCCCAATTCCGTTGTATTCGTTGTCGACTCCGGCTGCCGGGCAATATAGGTCACAGATGGCATAGGGGATGCCCGAGGACATGTTGACCGCAAGGGTGTCGAAGTCGATTCGATAGTTGAGTAGCAGGCCTCCCATGGGCAGGCTGCAACATCCGAATCCGCCAAAGCGCATGGGCGCTCCGAGAACGGCAAACATTAGGGATTCGGCTGGGGATGCAGATCCGGGTCGGGCGAGCTTGACTGCCGTGCGAAACGAGGTGTATGAGCTGCTTTTGGCAAGCTGTGCAATAGTCTCGAGCTCTTCGATGGTCGTGGCGGGCTCGCATTTGTAGTGTGCCTGTTCGTAGCGGGTTTCGTTCTGTTGCTCGACCACCGACTGGTTGCCCAAGCAATCGAGATCGCCCGTCGCTGCGCAGCCATCGCCCTTGGGCCAGATGTCGTCATGGGCAATGGGGTATGTTGCCCCGGGAGGAAGGGAGTAGGTTCCGAGCAGTTCCATGAGTAGCATCAAGGTTTTGGCGACTGATTCATTCTTGGAACAAAGCATGGCTGTCATGGCAGGAGACGTAGCGTAGATGTCGGCCTCGACGTGCATAATTGCACCTTCAGGAAGCGGAGCGGAGAGAATATGCTGAAGAAGTCGCTTGTCGGGGCGCCTGTTGTCTTCGTTTGAAACGAGAAGATCGAGCAGTTCGGAATCATCTTCATTCCAGGCGTCGAGTATCGAAAGTGCGCCAAAGTCTATCGCGTCATTGTTGGGAATGCAGCCAGCCAAGGCCTGTGCTTGCTGTTCGCTATCAACGGAGTCCCAGGGTAGGGCAGAGTACGCCCGTCGTGCGCGACGAATTGCGCGGAGGGCGGAGAGATGTGAAATCACGGTCGTCATAGCTATAACGTACTAAGTTGGCGGCAGAATGCGACCGCCATACCGTTCTTTTCGCTCAGCGGGGCGCTGCGCGCCATGAACGGCTGGGTGTTATGAAATCGGTGGAATCGGTTGAGGGGATTGCAGGAAATTGAGCTCTGCCGCGAAGGTTGACGATAGCTACTGGACAGTTAGTTCAGATACGTATAAGACGGCGGGCGTTCGAGGCGTTTCTAAGGGCTTTCGAGGGCGATTTGAGGGTAAATATGCGGCGGTCGTACTCGAAAGCGATGAGCTTTGGGCAGTATGGCGTTCGCCGGGGAGCTCAGAACGGCCTTTGGAGCTTTAAAAAAATACGTATCTGAACTAATTGTCCAGGGAAGGTTGTCGAGGGGTAGAAAAAGGGTCGGAAGCGAGCTTCCGACCCTTTAAAAACACCAAAGATGATGAGATGCACGCTGGATTACAGCGCGAAGTCGCCGCCGACGAGCGTGGAGACGGGCTCCTCGTGGTAAACGGCGGAGATGGCCTGAGCGAACTCCTCGGCGACCGAGATGGTCTTGATCTTGCCGCCGACCTCGACGGGGATGGCGTCGGTGACGACGCACTCGACGATCGGGGCATCGTTCAGACGCTCGATAGCCGGGCCGGAGAAGATGCCGTGGGTGGCGCAGACGTAGATGTCGCCAGCGCCCATGGCCTTGAGCTCCTTGACGTTGGCGCACAGGGTGCCAGCGGTGTCGATCATGTCGTCGTTGATGACGCAGGTCTTGCCCTTGATGTCACCGATGATGCCCATGACCTCGGCGGCGTTGTGGCGCGGACGGCCCTTGTGGGCGATGGCCAGGTCGCAGCCGAGCATGTCGGACAGCTTCTTGGCGGCCTTGGCACGACCCACGTCGGGGGAGACGACAACCAGGTTGTCGGTGTCGAAGTGCATGTCGTTGTAGTACTGGCCAAACAGCGGCAGTGCGGACAGGTGGTTAACCGGGATATCAAAGAAGCCCTGGATCTGACCCTGGTGCAGGTCGAGGGTGATGATGCGGTCGACGCCGGCGCGCTCGAGCAGGTTGGCGACGAGGCGGGCGGTGATGGGCTCGCGCGGGCCGGCCTTGCGGTCCTGGCGGGCATAGCCGTAGTGGGTGATAACGGCGGTGATGGAGCGGGCGGATGCGCGCTTGGCAGCGTCGGTGGCGATGAGCAGCTCCATGAGCATGTCGTTGACGTTGCCGCCGGCTACGGACTGAATCAGGAAGACGTCGGCGCCGCGGACGGTCTCGTCGTAGCGGGCGTAAATCTCACCGTTGGCGAACTGCTTTAGCGTAAGGCCCGAAAGCTCGACCCCAAGGTACTCAGCGATCTTCTGAGCGAGGGGACGGTTGGAGGAACCGGAATACACGCGGATGGACTTGCGCATATTCTCCGACTTCTCGGGATCATTAATCGGCATTACCCTTCTCCTTTATACATCGAATGCCATATAGATGCCTTTTTGCATTGTAACCGTGCTGCGGGGTTTATCGAGTCTTGATAACGTCTTTACCGTCAACGGACACGAACCGACCACTCATCCGGTCGCGCAGGTCACGATAGAAAAAGGAGCCGTCCCCGTGGGAACAGCTCCTTTTGTGCTTGGCGAAACGTTATGCCTCGTCGTCCTCGTGCAGACGGCGGCGATAATCGGCGGCCCAGCCCTCAATATTTACCTGACGGGCGCGGCCCAGACCGAGTGCGTCGGCCGGGACCGGCTCGGTGATGACGGAGCCGGCGGCCACGAGCGCACCGTCGCCAATCTGGGCGGGCGCGACCATCATGGTGTCAGAACCGATGAAGGCATCCTTGCCGATGACGGTCTTGTGCTTGTGGACGCCGTCGTAGTTGCAGGTGATAGAGCCCGCGCCCACGTTGACGCCGGAGCCCATGGTGGTGTCGCCGATGTAGGACAGGTGGGGCACCTTGGAACCCTCGCCGATCGTGGACTTCTTGATCTCCACGTGCGTACCGGCCTTGGAGCCGTCGAGCATGTGGGTGCCCGGGCGCAAGTAGGCGCGCGGGCCGCAGTCGACGCCGTTCTCGATGACGGCCTCGATGGCGATGGTCTCATCGATGATGCAGCCGCTGCCGACGGTGGTGTCGGTGAGACGGCTGTTGGGGCCGAGCTGGCACTCTTCGCCCACGGTGACGTGGCCGATCAGATGCGTCTGCGGCCACACGACGGTGTCGCGGCCGATGGTGGCGTCGGGGCCGATCCAAGCCTGCGTGGGGTCGATGAAGGTGACGCCCTCGGCCATCCAGTGCTCGTTGATGCGGTCGCGCGCGATGGCGGTGAGCTGCGCGAGCTGGATGCGGCTGTTGACGCCCAGGCCGTCGCGGTAGTCATCGCAGTGGAAGATGGAGACTGCCTGGCCGTGACCCTTGAGGATCTCGAGCATGTCGGGCAGGTAGTACTCGGACTGCGCGTTGTCGTTGCCGATCTCGTTAATGTGGGCGGCGAGCTGCGCGCCGTCGAAGGCGTAGCAGCCGGCGTTGCACTCCAGCAGCGTGGCGGCCTGCTCGGGCGTGCAGTCCTTCTGCTCGATGATGCGCTCGATTTGGCCGTCGGCGCCCAGCTTGATGCGGCCGTAGCCAAAAGGATCGGGCGGGGTCATGGTCATGACGGTGCAGGCGAGCTCGCCGGTGGCGACGGTTTGCGCGAACTTGGCGACAGTGTCGGCGGTGATGAGCGGCAGGTCGCCGTTGAGCACGACGACGGGGCCTTGCGCGATGCCGCAGGCCTCGAGCGCGACCTTCACGGCGTGGCCGGTGCCCAGGCGCTCGGTCTGCTCGACGCACTCGACCTTGGTAGCGCTGTTGGCATAGGCGCCGTCGATGAGGGCGCGCATCTCGTCGGCGTGGCTGCCGATGACGACCACGACGCGGCTGCAGCCGGCCTTGATGGTGGCGTCGACGATCCACTGGACCATGGGCTTGCCCAGGATCTTGTGCGAAACCTTGCAGTGGTTCGACTTCATGCGGGTGCCCTCGCCGGCGGCGAGGATAATTGCGGTTGCGTCCATGTGATCTCCTGTTACGTTATAGAGACGTGTGTTTGGAAACGATACACGGCGCAATATGATACCGCAGGCATATGATGAGCGCGTAACGATTGATGCGCGACGGCCGATGTCGCTGCCGCTGGCGTGGTGTTTGCGCTGCTTGCGGGCGGTGCCGGCAGTGCTTCGGCGTCGGTGATTTGGCGGGAGGGCGGGGATGCCTATGGACAGCATGCGAGAGGGCTCGGGCGGCGAGCCCGTCGCGGCGTTCTCGATGTCGCATCCGGCTGTGCCGGCACTCTATATAGTGCTGACGCTGGGGCTCACCATGTTCTCGATGCAGCCGGTGCTGATTGCGCTGTCACTTGCGGGCGGGCTGGCGTATGGATTTGCAACGCGTGGGGCTGCCCGCACGCTGGGCGCACTCCGCTGGCAGCTGCCGGTGATTTTGATTATCGCGCTGGTCAACCCGCTGTTTAGCGCCTCGGGCTCGACCGAGCTGTTTCGCATCGGCGTGCGCGCGGTGTATCTGGAAAGCATGGTATATGGCCTGTGCATGGGCGGGCTGTTTGTGGCGAGCGTGCTGTGGTTTGAGGCTGCGGCGTCGATGCTCGAATACGACAAGGTACTCGCACTGTTGGGCAACGCCGCGCCGGTGATCGCGCTCATGATCTCGATGTGCATGCGACTTATCCCACAGTTTTTGCGCCGCGGCCGCACGGTGCTGGCGGTGCAGGACGCGATTGATGTGCCGGGGCGTGCGCCCACCGATCCCGTGCGTTCGCGTCTGCGGGCATCGAGCGTGTTGATGGGCTGGGGCATGGAAGATTCGCTTGAGCGCGCGGACGCCATGCGCTCCCGTGGGTGGGGTGCCGCGACGCGCCGCACGACGTACGCGCGGTATCGGCTGAGGCGCGGCGATGTTGCCGCGCTGGTCGGGCTCGCGCTGTTTGGTGCTGCCGCGGTGGCGGTGGCATGGACCGCGACAACGCAGTATTCGTTTTACCCGCAGCTTTCGGTGCCGGCGCCGTGGCTGGGCTATGCCGTGTACGCTGCCTGGATGGTGCTGCCCTGTGTGTTGCATGCGATCGATGAGAAGAGGTTTGGCTGATGGCTCGGTTGGATAGGGGCCCGGTGTCGGGCGCGGCGTGCGGCCCGGATACGCCGGCGATTGAGGTGCGGAGCCTGAGCTTTGCCTACCCCGGGGCCGATGCTGCGGTGCTCGAGGGGCTCGACTGGTCTGTTCCCCAAGGTGCATTTGCGCTGCTTGTTGGCGGTACCGGATCGGGTAAGTCGACGCTGCTCTCGCTGCTCAAGCCCGAGATCGCTCCGGCGGGCGAGCGCACTGGCGATACGCGCGTGCTGGGCGAGAACGTTGCCGACATGGACGTGCGCGCGTCTGCGGAGCGCGTGGGCTACGTGTTCCAGGATCCCGAGAACCAGATTGTGTGCGAGACCGTGTGGCACGAGATGGCGTTTGGCCTAGAAAACTTAGGCATGTCGCGCGACGAGATGCGCCGCCGTGTTGCCGAGACCAGCTATTTCTTTGGTCTGGAGGACTGGCTTCATCGCGATACCGATACGCTTTCGGGTGGCCGCAAGCAGCTGCTGTCGCTTGCCGCCGTCCTGGCGCTGCGTCCGCGCGTGCTGTTACTCGACGAGCCCACGTCTCAGCTCGATCCCGTTGCCGAGAAGAATTTTCTGCACGCGCTGTTTCGCGTGAACCGTGAGCTGGGCTGCACGGTTGTTGTGGCTACGCATCAACCGCGGCCGATGCTCGAGTATGCGACGTGTGCGTACCGGATTGAGGGCGGTCGCGTGCGCGAGGTGGCGGATATGGCTTCTTTGGGACGCCGAGAGCCGCTGTTTTCCGATGACATGTTGGGGTGGGGTGCCATCCGATGTGCAAAAAACGGAGTATTCAGCAGGCGTGAGGACAATTTGGGCTCTCTGGAGCCGCCCCGGGATGTATCGAGCGCGAAAAAAAGTTCGGGATTGGACAAATCGTCCAAATTTGTGGCGCAAACGTTGCTCGAGAACGGCTCGGAAGCCTTTCCGCGCACGGATGGAAGCAGAATACTCCAAAAAATGCACGGCGGGTCGGCTACCACCCTGTCGGAAGGCTGGTTTCGCTACGATCGCGCGGGCGGTTGGGTGCTGCGCGGGCTCGACGTGACGTTTTCGGCCGGCGCGGTGCATGCGGTCGTGGGCGGAAACGGCTGTGGCAAGTCGACGATGCTCTCGGTGCTGGCCAAGACGGCTAAGCTGCAGCGTGGCCGCATGGTGCGTGGGGCGGCTTCAGCGGCTCTGCTGCCACAGAATCCCAAGGCATTGCTAGTCGCCGAAACGGTGCGCGACGAGCTGATGGAATGGGCTTCGATCTGCGGGTACGACGAGGCCGCAGCACAGGAGCAGACGGCGCGCCTGGGCCTGGCGGGCTTAGAGGCACGTCACCCGTACGATCTTTCGGGCGGTCAGCGCCAGCTGCTTGCGTTGGCAAAGCTGCTGTTGATTGGTCCGGAGCTGCTGCTGCTTGATGAGCCCACCAAGGGTTTGGACCTGGCCAGCCGCCGCATCATCGCTCGCGCCCTGCGTGACCATGCGAAGGCTGGCGGTACCGTCATCATGGCCACGCACGACCTAGACTTTGCCGAGCAGGCGTCCGATGACGTCGCCATGATGTTCGACGGCGAGATCGCCTGCATGGAGCCTCCGGTAGATTTCTTTGCCGACAACGTGTTCTACAGGGCGTGATGGGATGACGGATCATCGCGCCTCGCGCCTACTCACAAAAATGGAGATTCCGCTGCTCCTGGCGGTGCCGGCAGTGATGACTGCGGCGTTGCTGGCGGGCATTGAGCAGGCGGCGCTTGCCATGCTGGTTGTAGTGGCGCTCGTGCTCGCACTGTTCTTTGCGGGCTATGAGACATCACGTCCAGGCCTGCGCCAGATCATGCCCACGCTGGTGCTGGCGGCGCTGGCCGCGGCGGGGCGCATCCTGTTTGGGCCCATTCCCGACTTTAAGCCCGTGAGCGCTATCGCCATTATCGCGGGTGCGACACTTGGCCGTCGCAATGGTTTTATGGTGGGCGCGTTGGCAGCGCTGACCAGTAATTTCTTTTTTGGGCAGGGCATGTGGACGCCGTGGCAGATGTATGCCTGGGGTTTGGTGGGCTATGTCGGTGGCGCACTGGCGCATGCGGGCGCGTTTGACCGCGCCGATGGAACCGTGCGATTGCCGGCGCTGTTGGCGTATGGCTTTGCCTCGGGCTTGCTGTATGGTGTCGTGATCAACGCGTATGACATCATCGGTTTTGTGCAGCCGCTCACGTGGGCGGGCGCTGTGGCGCGTCTTGCCACGGCGGTGCCGTTCGACATCATGCATAGCCTCGCGACCTGCGTGTTTTTGGCCGCTCTGTACAAGCCCTGGTGTCGCCGCATCAACCGCGTCGTCGTGAAGTACGGGCTGTAGTGGCGGTTGCGCCGGGGCGGGAATCAATACTGCCTTGGTGTCATATCAAAACTATGCCGGTTTACGGGGCTGGATTGACGCAGACCGACCATACCGGCATTTTTCGAAAATAGACGAGCCGTCTACCTGCACTGATAATTGTTCTCGGGGGAAGCGGGCACTGCGGGGGCGCGTCAACAGCGCGCGATTTCCGCGTCG
>PPYF01129674.1_pt1 | contig 27569 bp, 27 predicted proteins | sample 1559871 | NCBI WGS metagenome assembly PPYF01 (sample SAMN08240021, study PRJNA423297) | Human gut metagenome, whole genome shotgun sequencing project.
AGACCACCAGTGCGGAATTGGCGTTCTCCCCGTCGCGGGCATACTCGCTCATGCCGTTGGTGACGACGGTGTTCTCCTCCGAGGAGGACGCCACTACAAAGCCGCCCGGACACATGCAGAAGGTGTAGACGCCCCTTCCCTCCCTGTCCCGCCAGGAAAGCTGGTACTCGCCCTTGGGCAGCAGCGGGTGTCCGGCCTGCGCGCCGTACAGGCCGTAGTCGATCACCTGCTGGCGCTGCTCGATGCGCACCCCGACTGAGAAGGGCTTTGGCTCCAAAAAGACCTGCTGGGCTTCCAGCGCCTCAAAGGTATCCCGCGCGCTGTGGCCGATGGCCAGCACCAGCACCTCGGCGGGCAGCTCCCCTTCGCTGGTTTTCACCCCGTACAGCCGCCCGTTTTCGAGCAGCAGCCGCTCCATCTTTACCCCAAAGCGCACCTGCCCGCCCAGGCGGATAATCTCCTCGCGGATCGACTTGACGATGCCCCGCAGCAGATCGGTGCCGACGTGCGGCTTCTGGCGGTAACGGATCTCCTCCGGCGCGCCGTGGCGGATCATCTCCTCGAGGATGAAGGAGCAGCGTGGGTCGCTGATGCGGGTGGTCAGCTTGCCGTCCGAGAAGGTACCTGCGCCCCCTTCGCCAAACTGGACGTTGGTGGCGGTGTCCAGCCTGCCCTCCTTCCAGAAGCGGCTGACCGCCTCCACCCGGCTGTCCACATCCGCCCCGCGCTCCAAGATGATGGGCCGATAGCCCTCCCGCGCCAGGCTCAGCCCCGCGAACATGCCCGCCGGGCCAAATCCGACCACCACCGGCGGGTGCGGGAGCTTTTTGTCCCCCTTTTGAAACACCATTTGGGGGCTGTGCTGCACCTTGACCTGTTCCCCCGCCCGGCTGCCGCGGGTGCGGGCAAGCACCTCCCCTTCCCGCTGCGGGTCCCTGAGCTCAAACCCCACCGAGCTTACCAGCAGGATGTTGTCCTGCTTTCTGGCGTCGACGCTGGTCTTGACAAGATACGCCCGCTCGATCTCCTGCGGGCGCAGGCGCGCAGTCTTTGCCGCCGCCGCAAACAGCTGTTCGCGCCCTGACGCCTGCTCCAATTTTACCTTTACCTGCGAGACGATGATGGCCATAGCAACTTCCTTTCTGTATCCCGTTTGGGAAAGCCGCCGCCTTCCCGCCGCAATTTCCTTATACAGACAACGAGGGGACAGAACCTTTCTGTCCCCTCATCCATTTTCAAGATTATTCGGATTCGGTCTCCGCGTCGGTCCCGACCTCCTGGATGGAGATGATGGCGCGGTAGTTGCCGCTGGCCCAGACCAGCCCCTTGTTGGGAATGGTGATCTTGACCGGCAGCTCGATCTGGCCGGAGGCGATGCTCGAGCTTTCGCTCAGGTCGATGGTGGCCACAATGTCTCCCGCCACCAGTCCGTTGACAATCGACTGCGGGCCGATGACGCGCACGTCGTTGATCTGCTCGGTGGTGACCTCCACCTCATAGTTGAGCGGAACATTCTCCACCACAATGTTGGTCACGTTAAAGTTTTTCTCCACCATGCCGGTTGAGTCAAACTGCACCAGCACACTCTGGATGTTCTGGGTGTTGACATATCCTGTCGGCAGCTCCACCGAGAAGGAGTAGGTGCTGTTGAGATCCAGGGTGCGGATATCAATCTGTCCCAGCGAGATTTCCCGGTACTGGTCGATGTTCGATTCCGGTCCCGCCACCTCGATGGTTTCATTGGAAATGGTGAAGTCCAGCTGGTTGACCGGGAAGCCCTCCGGCACATTGATAAAGCTTAAGGTTACCGGCACTTCCTTCTTCTTCAGAATCGGCAGGGTGACCCTGGCCTCGGTGATGTCGCTGGTGGTGTATCCCAGCTGCAGCTCATTGCCGTCCGCGTCCAGGAACTTGAGCGGCAGGGTGGTGGTGTAGGAGCTGGTCAGCTCCTCGTTGATTTCTTCCTCGACAATGCACTGGCTGATGCGCTCGATCTCCTCGGCCGGTCCGGTCAGCTCCACGCTGCGCGGGCTGACGGTGACGTCGCGGATCAGGTACTCATCCTCCGGCACGCTGTAGCCGGTCAGCCGCGCGCGGATGTCCAGCGTAAGTGTCTGCAGGCTGTCAAACTTCATCTGGATATTGGCCGGGGAAATCTCCACAATCGACACATTGCCGGCATCTGCGCTGACAATCTCTCCCCGCAGCGGAACGGTATGGGTGCCGGCGCTGTCCACGTCTGAAACGTCGGGATAGATGCGGATGTCCGAGGCTTCCAGGTTGCCGATGGCGTAGGTCACGCCCTCCACCCGCACCGCGACGCGGGTGTCGTCGGAGGAGATGACGCTCAGTCCCAGCTCGCTGATGGTGTCGTCCACCTGATCCATATCAATGGAAAGGCCGCTGATGGTCCTTCCCTTGGTGTCGTTGCTGTCCAGCGAAACAACCACCCAGCTCACAAAAGCGATGATGACCGACAGCACAATCAGAAAAGTTTTATTGCTAAATATTGATTCTTTTTTCATCTGCGTTTTCACCCTTTTCCAATCACTTGCCGCCGCTTATTTTTTGACCCTGCGCAGCAGCGCCTTGACGCTGCTTTCCTTGGTCTGTTCTTCCTCGCTCTTGTGCATAATCTCGTGGCGCAGGCGGGTTTCCAGGCGCGGGATGTCAAATCCGCGCTCAATGACGCCGCCCTGTGCAATCGAGATGGTGCCGGTTTCCTCCGAAACCACCACGATGACCGCGTCGGAGTTTTCGCTCATGCCAAGCGCCGCGCGGTGCCGGGTGCCCATCTCCTTGCTGATAGTGTAGTTCTGACTCAGCGGCAAAAAGCAGCCCGAAGCGCAGATGCGCCCGTCGCGGATAATCATCGCGCCGTCGTGCAGCGGGGAGTTGACAAAGAACAGGTTGCCGATCAGCTCGACGCTGGGGGTGGCGTCCACCACCGTACCGGTCTTGATGATCTCACCCAGCTTGGTCTGCCGCTCAAAGACGATCAGCGCGCCGGTCTTGGTGCGGGAAAGCTCCGCGCAGGCGCTGGCGATGGTGGCAATCGACTGGTCCCACACGCCCATCAGCTCGCTGTCCTTTTCCTGCGCGGACTGGAAGATGTTGAGTTTATTGAACCGGGTCTGGGCCACATGCTCCAGCATCCGCCGCAGCTCCGGCTGAAAGATGATGACCAGCGCCAGCACACCGGTCGCCACCAGGTTCTGCATGATGAAGCGCACCGTTTTCATGTTCAGGTTGTACGCCACAAAGTACATCAGCAAAAGCAGAAGCAGGCCCTTGGCCAGCTGCATCGCCCGGGTCTCCCGGATCAATTTGATCACCTGATAGATCAGCACCGCCACAATCGCAATGTCCACAAAGTCCCATATGCCGATTGCCCTGATTGTACCGATGATTTGGTTCCATTCACTTACCATCGTCATCATCCTTCTTCTTCGTCGCCGTTTTTTCTTTCTGAGTCCGGCCTGTCCCGCAAAGAGCGCCGGCACCCGAACCGGCGCCGGACTGCGGATAGGCGGTCTCTTTCTTCTATTGTATCATATTTTGGGGTACAATCCAACCGCCACAGCAAAAATTTCAAAAGCCGTGGAAAATTTTTAAGATTTTTTCCCTCTGGTTCTCCTGAGAATCTCCTGTGCCGCCGCGCAGAATGCCTGCGCCTGCGCCGGGGTGTTGAAGGCGCCCAGGCTCACCCGCACCACGCCGTCGCGGTCGGTGTGCCACTTGCGGTGGGCCAGCGCCGCACAATGAAAACCGGCGCGCACCGCGATGTGATGCTCGTTGAGCAGCTCGGCCGCCCTGGTGGAGTCAAGAGTCCCGAGGTTGAGCGCGATCAGCGGCAGGCTTTTGCCCATGCGCGGCGGCGGTGAGTACAGCTTCACCCCGTCGATACGGCTCAGCCCCCGGTAGAGGTAGGCGCACAGGTCCATCTCCCTGCGGTAGAGCCTGGCCGGGGTGTGCTGCAGCACAAAGCCAATCCCTGCCCCCAGCCCCAAAATGCCCGGCGTGTTGACCGTTCCGGCCTCCAGCAGGTCGGGCAGAAAGTCCGGCATCTGCGCCTCCATCGAGAAGCTGCCGGTGCCGCCCTCCAAAAGGGAAGCGGGCAGCAGGTCGCAGTTGACGATCAAAAGTCCCGTTCCCGCCGGGCCGTACAGGCCCTTGTGCCCGGGCAGGCAGAGGTAGTCGATGGCGCTTTCCTTCAGATTGATGTCCAGAAGCCCCGCCGTCTGCGCGGCGTCCACCGCCATCAGCACCCCGCGGCGGCGCGCCATCGCGCCGATCTTCTCCACCGGCACCCGCACACCAAAGACGTTGGAGCCCTGGGTGCAGACAATCAAGCGGGTGTTTGGGCGGATCAGATGCTCAAAGTTCCAGATCGTCTTTTCGTCGCTGGGACAGGTCTCGGCGACGCTGTAGGTAATCAGCCCCTGCCGGGCCAGCGCGTCCACCACCCGGTAAACCGCGTTGTGCTCAAGGTCGGAGATAATCACATGATCCCCCGGCCGCAGCACGCCCTTGATGACGATGTTCAGCGACTCGGTGCAGTTTTTGGTAAAAACCACCTGCTCAGGCTGGCAGCAAAAGAGCTGCGCGGCCAGCTCCCGGCAGCGGTACACCCGCTTGGCCGTTTCGATGGAGAGGTCGTGACCGCCCCGTCCGGGATTGGCGCCGTAGCGCACCAGCGCCTCCTGCACCGCCTTTGCCACGCAGGGCGGCTTGGGAAAGGTGGTGGCCGCATTGTCAAAGTAGATCACCTGCCGCCACCTTCTTCCCCATCCTGGGACCTGCGGGCCAGACGGATGCCGTTTTGCATCAGCAGCGCCCGCGCCATTTCGGCTTTGTCCTCGCCGCCGCGGATGGTCAGCTTGTAGCCGCAGCCGGTCACCCGGTCGTGGTCTCGGCCCGCCCAGGCGGTGTAGCCGTTCTGCTCCAGCAGTCTTTGCCCCTTGATCGCATAGGTCAGCGAGCTGACCAGGATGTCGGTCATTGGGTCCTGTTTATATGTCACGGTAAATTCCCCCTTCAGGTAAGTTCGTGTTGGTTGCAGTTGCCCTTACCCATTTTATGCGGGGGAACCCGTTCCTGTCCTCTTTACCTTGTCAGGATGCAGACGCTGTGGGCGCTCATCCCTTCTCCCGAGCCGGTGAAACCCAGATTTTCCTCGGTGGTGGCCTTGACATTGACCTGCGCGGGAGCGATGCCGCAGGCCGCTGCGATGTTCTGCTGCATCTGCGGGATAAAATCCTTGAGCTTTGGCCGCTGCGCGATGACGGTGGCGTCAATGTTGGAAATCGCGTAGCCCTCCTGGCAGAGCAGCTTCACCACATGGCGCAAAAGCTCCAGGCTGTCCGCCCCGGCATAGCGCGGGTCGGTGTCCGGGAAGTGCCTGCCGATATCCCCCAGCGCGGCCGCGCCAAGCAGCGCGTCCATCACCGCGTGGGTCAGCACGTCGGCGTCCGAATGGCCGAGCAGTCCCTTTTCCCAGGGGATGGTGACCCCGCCCAGAATCAGCTTTCTTCCCTCCACCAATCGATGTACGTCATAGCCGTGTCCGGCGCGAATCTCCATCTCTCTTTTCTCCCCTCTTTGCTGCCTGTCCTGCTGCCGGGCAATCGCCTCGGCCAGCACCATGTCCTCCGGCGTGGTGATTTTGATATTCTGATAATCTCCCTCGCTGAGCCAGACCTTCTGGCCGATGTGCTCGACCAGCTGGCAGTCGTCGGTGAAGTCCAGCTGCTCCTGCTGCGCCTGCCGCACCGCCTTTTTGTACAGCGCCAGCGAAAAGATCTGCGGGGTCTGGGTCAGATACAGCCGGCTGCGGTCGGGGGTGGACTCGATTGAGCCGTCCTGCGCCGAGACCTTGATGGTGTCCTTGGCCCGCACCGCCGCTGTGGCGGCGCCGTGCTCGATGGCGCTCTGCAGGCAGCGTTCGATCAGCTCCCGAGTGGCAAAGGGGCGCGCGCCGTCGTGGATGGCCACATATTCGACCTGCTCCGAAAGCATCGCCACCCCCGCCTGTACCGACTGCTGGCGGGTGCTTCCCCCCGCTGCCAGCAGAAAGGGCGGCAGATGGTACTGCTCCTTCCAGTCTTCCAGCGTCTCAAACAGCTCGGGTTTTGTCACCACCACAATCTCGCCGACCTGCTCGACCTGCCCCAGCGCCAGAATCGACCGCGCCAGCACCGGCACACCGCCGATCACCAGCTGCTGTTTGTCGATTCCCTGCATCCGCTGGGCCATCCCACCGGCGGCAATCACCGCCCCGACCAGGGGTTTTCTCATCTTGGGTTCCTCCTTCCCTTTCCGATAAAGGGTTGTTACGCGAACAGCATGTCCTTTCCGCTGTGCATGTAGACGCTCAGCACCACCCCGATGGCCAGATACAGCGTGCCGGTCGAGGTACCGCCCGCCGACAAAAAGGGCAGGGTGACACCGATGACCGGCAGCAGTCCCAGGCACATGCCGATGTTGATGATGATCTGCACGGCGATCATGCCAAAGACGCCCACGCAGATATATTTGCCCATGTCGTCCGCCGCGCGCAGGCCGTTGCACAGAATCTTGATGCACAAAAAGGCCAGCGCCACCAGCACCGCGACGCTGCCGATAAAGCCGACCGCCTCGCCGATGTAGGTAAAGATAAAGTCGTTATAAACCTCCGGCACATAGCGGAACTGGCCGCTCTCCATAAAGATGCCGTTGCCCCACAGCCCGCCGTTGCCGATGGCGATGATGCCGCGCTGCTGCTGCCAGGAGCTGGCCTCGTCCACCAGCGCGGGATTGATGACCGCCAGGATGCGGTTTTTCTTATCGTCGTCCAAGAAGAAATTCCACGCCACAATCGCCGCCGGCGGAATCAGCGCCAGAACCGACAGGATGTACTTCCAGGAAAGCCCCGCCACAAACAGCATGCTGGCAAAGATGGTCGCCATGACCAGCACCGTGCCATCGTCGCCCTGCAGGTGGATGATGGCGCAGGGGATGGCCCCGTGCAGCAAAACTCCCAGCAGCTGCTTTGGACGGTTGAGGTTTTCCTTCACCCGGGAAAGATGGTAGGCGAAGGTGACGATGAAGGAAATTTTGAGCAGCTCGGAGGGCTGGAAGTTGATCCCCAAAAACGGAATCGGCAGCCAGTTGCGGTCGTCCACCCACTCCACGCGCTGCACGCCAAACGGGAACAGCAATAAAAGCAGGCCGTAGCACAGCGCAGTGTGCCACTTCCACAGCCGCGCCATCAGGTGGTAGTCGATTTTGGAGAGCACAATCGCCGCCGCAACGCCGCAGATTGCCATCGCCGGCTGCACCAGGACGGTGTTGAGCCTCCCGACCTCTCCATTGACATAGAGGCTGTAGATTAAGAGGGTGCTGAAGCTGGACAAGCCCACGCAGCACAGCATCAGCAGCCAGTCGGTTTGTTTTAAATATCTGCCGGTGGCAGACAGGGCAGTTTTCATCATAATGGCAAAAAACCTTTCTCTATCAACAAGCAGTCTGTTTTCCTGGATAGGATCAAAAATGATATAAAGACTTTCTTATTATATTATGAATCTTGTCGGGATTCAAGATAAAATATATAAATATTGCGCCCGATTTTCTCTTTGCTTATTTTTAAAAGTGTGTTATACTGAAGTTACCCGAATCTGGCAAAGGAGGCTGCGCGCCGGTGAAAAGTTTTTCCGCTGCCGCGCCGGACCTCCTCCCAAAAAAGCCGGACGCCTTGCCGCTTTTTTGGGAAACTGAACACAAAGGAGGAATCTGTCAACATGCTTACAGACATCGAAATCGCCCAGCAGTGTGCCATGAAGCCGATCACCGAGATCGCTTCCGAGCTTAACATCCGTCCGGAAGAGCTGGAACCGTACGGCCACTATAAGGCAAAACTTTCGGACAGCCTGTTCGACCGTCTGGCCGACCGTCCAAACGGCAAGCTGGTGCTGGTCACCGCCATCAACCCCACCCCGGCCGGTGAGGGCAAGACCACCACAACCGTCGGTCTTGGTCAGGCGATGAAGAAGATCGGCAAAAACGCCATCATCGCCCTGCGCGAGCCATCTCTGGGCCCGGTATTCGGCATCAAGGGCGGCGCTGCCGGCGGCGGCTATGCGCAGGTGGTCCCGATGGAGGACATCAATCTGCACTTCACCGGCGACATGCACGCCATCACCGCGGCCAACAATCTGCTGTGCGCCATTCTGGACAACCATCTGCAGCAGGGCAACGAGCTGGGCATCGACCCGCGCCGCGTCCTCTTTAAACGCTGCATGGATATGAACGACCGCGCTCTGCGCAACACCATCGTCGGCCTGGGCGGCAAGGCCAACGGCGTGGTCCGCGAGGACGGCTTCCAGATCACCGTTGCCAGCGAGGTCATGGCCATCCTGTGCCTGGCCGCCGACCTGCAGGACCTCAAGGAGCGCCTGGGCAACATCCTGGTCGCCTACACCTATGACAACAAGCCGGTCTACGCCAAGGACCTGAAGGTCAACGGCTCGATGGCGGTGCTGCTCAAGGACGCCATCAAACCAAACCTGGTGCAGACGCTGGAAAACACCCCTGCGCTGATGCACGGCGGCCCGTTTGCCAACATCGCGCACGGCTGCAACTCGGTCAGAGCCACCAAGCTGGCGCTTAAATTGGCCGACTACACCATCACCGAGGCGGGCTTCGGCTCCGACCTTGGCGCAGAAAAATTCCTGGACATCAAGTGCCGCTATGCCGGCATCGCGCCGTCGGCCATCGTGGTCGTCGCCACCCTGCGCGCGCTCAAATATAACGGCGGCGTGCCGAAGGCCGACACCGCCAAACCAAACGTCGAGGCGCTCAAGGCGGGCCTGTGCAACCTGGCTGCCCATGTAGAAAACATGAAGAAGTTTGGCGTGCCGGTTGTCGTCGCCATCAACCACTTCCTCACCGACACCGACGAGGAGATCGAGGTTCTGGAAAACTACTGCCGCGAAAACGACGTCGAGTTTGCCCTCTCCGACGTCTTTGCCAAGGGCGGCGAGGGCGGCAAGGAGCTGGCCGAAAAGGTTGTCAAAGCCTGCGAGAAGCCTGCAAACTTTGCCCCCATCTACAGCCTGGACCTCTCCATCAAGGAAAAGATCGAGACCATCGCCAAGGAGATTTACGGCGCGGACGGCGTAGACTACTCCGCCTCCGCCAGCAAGGCGATTGCGGATATCGAAAAGCTGGGCTACAGCAAGCTGCCGGTCTGCATGGCCAAGACCCAGTACTCGCTGTCCGACGACGCCAACAAGCTGGGTCGTCCGACCGGCTTTAGGATCAATATCCGCGAGGTCAAGGTCTCGGCGGGCGCGGGCTTTGTCGTCGCGCTGGCCGGCGCCATCATGACCATGCCGGGCCTCGGCAAGGACCCTGCCGCCTACCGCATCGACATCGACGCGGACGGTCAGATTCACGGCCTGTTCTAAACCGGTTTACCAAGGGAGGTTCCCGCCCGGGGCCTCCCTTTCCCTTTTTACATCACATCCAAACTCCAATCGGGGGTGCCTTATGGAACAACAATATCTCAGCCACAGCGCCGGCGAGACCGAACAGATCGCCGCGGACTTTGCCGCCGGCTTAAAAAGCGGCGACGTCATCGCCTACAAAGGGCCGATGGGCGCGGGCAAAACCGCCTTCACCCGGGGGCTTTGCCGGGGGCTCGGGTTGGATGAGTCGCAGGTCTCCAGCCCCACCTTTGCGCTGGTGCATCAATATGGTAACGGGGAACACGCCCTGTACCACTTCGACATGTATCGGGTGGAGAGCTATGAGGACCTTTACTCCACCGGCTTTTTTGACTATCTGGACTATGGCGGCATCCTCGCCATCGAGTGGAGCGAAAACATCGAGTCGGTCCTGCCCCCCAACACCATCACGGTGGAAATCAGCCGCCCGCAGGAGGGCGATGACCCCGACCTGCGCCGGATTGTCATCCGGCGGCCCTGATTTTTTTATCTCACCTTTTTAAGGAGGTCCAATATGCAAATTTTCTCGATGGACACTTCCTCCGCCGCGGCTTCCTGCGCTCTGCTGGAGGACGACCGGCCGATCGCGCAGTTTTACACCGACGCCCGGCTCACCCACAGCCAGACCATCATGCCGATGGCGCAGGCGCTGCTGGAATGCAGCCACAAGTCGGTGCAGGACATCGACCTGTTTGCCGTCTCGGTGGGGCCCGGCTCGTTCACCGGCCTGCGCATCGGCGTCGCCGCCGTCAAGGGGATGGCCCAGGTGCTGCAAAAGCCCTGTGTGCCGGTCTCCGCGCTGGAGGGACTTGCCTTTAACCTGTATGACCGCGGCGGTATCCTGTGCGCGGCGCTGGACGCGCGATGCGGCCAGGTCTACGCTGCCTGCTTTGACGCAGACAACCAGATGGCCCGCCTGACCGACGACAGCGCGCTCATGGCCGAGGAGCTGTGCGAGCAGCTCTCTCAGCTTCCCGCCGGGCGGCCCATCACCGTTTTGGGCGACGGCGCACAGCTGGTGGCGGACACCATGCAGCGGCTGTACCCGCAGCGCAAGCTCTCGATCCCCGGCAAGCACCTGCTGTTGCAGCACGCCTACGGCGTGGGGCTGGCGGCCCTGCACGGCATCCAGAGCGGCCGCGTCCAGCCCATTTTGGCCGAACAGCTGGAGCCGCTCTACTTAAAGCTCCCCCAAGCCCAGCGGGAGCTGATGGCAAAACAGGCAAAGCAGGCTGCACAGCCACAAAAATAGTCCATACAAAAAAGAAGCAATCAATGGAGGGAATCAACATGCTCGTAATTGGAAGCGATCACGGCGGTTTCCTGCTCAAGCAGGAGATCAAAAAACATCTGGAAGAGAGCAAAATCGAATACATCGACGTCGGCTGCTACGACGAGAGCTCGGTGGACTACCCCGACATCGCCAAAGCTGCCTGCGACAAGATTGTCAGCGGCGAGTGCCAGCTGGGCATTTTGATCTGCGGCACCGGCATCGGCATCTCGATGGCGGCCAACAAGGTCAAGGGCATCCGCGCAGCCTGCTGCTCGGACTGCTTCAGCGCCAAATACACCCGCCTGCACAACGACGCCAACGTCCTGTGCTTCGGCGGCAGAGTGGTCGGCCCCGGCCTGGCCTGCATGATGGTGGACGAATTTTTAAACGCCCAGTTTGAGGGCGGCCGCCACCAGAGAAGGGTCGACAAGATCAGCTCTTTGGAGGAGAACTTCGGCAAATAGGGCAAATCCGACCGCATTTTTCAGTAAATTGCCGATTTTGCAGCCCGAACGCAAAAATATAAGAAAAAAATATTTTCTTCCCGGCCAATTTGTTGTACAATAGATCTGTATTGTTGATCGGGTTTTTTCGGAAGGATTCGATCAACCTGAAACCACATGAAAGGATTCGATGTTTATGACTCCTATGATTTTAGACCACCCACTGATTCAACACAAGCTCTCTCTGCTGCGCAACAAGAACACCGGCTCCAAGGAATTCCGCGAGCTGGTCGGCGAAATCTCGATGCTGATGTGCTACGAGGCCACCCGCGACCTGCCTCTCAAGGAGATCGAGGTGGAGACCCCAGTCGCCATCGCCAAGACCAAGATCATCGCCGGCAGAAAGCTGGCCTTTGTTCCGATCCTGCGCGCCGGCATCGGCATGCTGGAGGGCGTGCTCTCGATGGTTCCTGCTGCCAAGGTAGGCCACATCGGCATGTACCGCGACCCGCAGACCCTGCAGCCGGTCACCTACTACTGCAAGCTGCCGTCCGACATCCATGAGCGCGAAGTCATCGTGCTGGACCCAATGCTCGCAACCGGCGGCTCCGCTGTGGAAGCGATCAAGATCCTCAAGGAAAAGGGCGCTGTCAACGTCAAATTCATGTGCGTCATCGCTTCCCCAGAGGGCATGAAGGCCCTGACCGAAGCGCATCCTGACGTACAGGTTTACTGCGCTGCCCTGGATGAAAAGCTCAACGACGAAAAATTCATCGTTCCGGGCCTGGGCGACTGCGGCGACCGCATCTTCGGCACCAAGTAATTTTCCTTTTTGCTTGCAAAAAATTTTGCGAGCAAAAAGGCCTTCCCACCAAAGTGGGAAGGCCTTTTTTGTACGTCTCATCACCGCACCTCCACCCCCAGAAAGGAGACCAGGTCGATGGCCTGTTCGGCGGTGACGACAGCGCCCCGCAGGTCCTCGACGGCTAGGCGCAGGCCCGCAATCTCGCAGCTGCGCAGGTCGATGCCCTCCAGCGGGGTGTGCAGCAGCTGGATGCGCTTGAGGTCGCAGTCGGAAAGCTCCAGCCCTTTGAGCTTGAGCTCGCTGCAGTCCGCCTCCTCCAACGTACAGCCGTCCAGCAGCACCGATTTGAGTTTGGAACCCGCCAGCACCGCGTAGCGCAGATTGCAGTTCAAGAAAGCGGTGTTCTGCAACAGCGATTGGCTCAGATTGCAGCCCATCAGCTTGCAGCCGCGCAGAATCACCCGTTGGGTCGCCAGGTCGCGCAGGGTGCTGCCGGATAGGTTGCAGTTTTCCAGCAGCACATCGGTGAAGGAAAAGTTGTCCAGCCGGCACCGCACAAACTGGCAGCCGCGAAAGACGCAGTTTTGAAACTCCATCCGCCCGCCGGAAAAATCCTCCAGCGTCTGGTTCTGGTAAAAGGTGTTTTTCAGCTCCTCCTCGTCCGCCTGCTGGGCCAGCACCAGGTCGTAGAGCAGGTCGCCGCTCTCGATTGGCTGGCGCAGGTTGGGTTCCATTCTCTTCATCGCCGGATCTCCCCTTCCTTTTTTCTGCTCCCATTATACCCTCTTTTCCCTGCACAGACAAGCGCGTCTTCAGCGGCACAAAAAACAGGGAGCCGGAGCTGCTGAAACGTTCCGGCTCCCCGCTTTCACAAAGGAGTTATCATGAAAAAAATCACTTTTTAGAAGATGTCGTTTTAATGGAAGGAGCTAGTCCAAGATGCGGGTTTGGTGCAGCCGTTTGCCGAGGTAGGCCGCCAGCACCATCAGCAACGTGTCGGCGGGGATGAAGATGATAAAGGTGGAGTAGAGCACCGCCCACAGCCCCATCTCGCTGCCCAGATAGATGTTCTGAATCAGGTAAAAGTAGACAATCCCCACCGCAAAGTCGGCTGCCGCCCCGGCAAAACAGGCCAGCAGCATCGTCTTCATGCCCTTGTCGGCGCGCAGCTCGACGATCCTGCCGCACAGCCAGGCCCCCAGAATAAAACCGGCCAGGTAGCCAAAGGTGGGCTGAAAGATGTAGGACAATCCCGCGCCCTTGGTAAAGACCGGCAGGCCGCACAGTCCCAGCAGGACATAGACGGCGACGCTGATTGCGCCCCGGCGGGAACCCAGCAGCGCCCCGGCCAGAATCGCAAAGAAAATCTGCAGCGAAAAGGGCACCGGCGGAACCGGAATGGTGATGAACGCACCCACCGCAGTCAGGGCGGCAAACAGGGCCATCAGGGTCAGGTCTTTGATTTTGGAGCGGTGCTGCATGGTGATTTTCCTCGCCTTCGGTTTATAAAATGTATCAACAGTTACAAATTATATCAGGTATCTTCTCTTTTGTCAAGACAAGATACCCCGGCAAACGAAAGAGAATTGATTCCGCCAAAAGTTGTGCTATAATGAAGGTAGCTGAAAGATGCATCATTCCAATCAGGAAAGGAAGTTTTTATCATGAATCAGCAAAGATTGCAAAAGGTTCTGGACAATATGAAGCAGGCGGGTCTGCGCCAGCTTCTGGTCACCGAGACCGAACCGGTCTACTACCTGACCGGCATCTGGGTTTCCCCGATGGAGCGGATGATGGCGCTGTACATTCGGGAGGACGGCAAGGTCACCTTCTTCGGCAACAAGCTGTTCGCCATTGCGCCGCAGGAGGGCCTGGAGATGGTGGAGCACACCGACAGCGACGACCCGGTGGCCCAGCTGGCCGCCGCGGTGCTGCCGGGAGAGCTCGGCATCGACGAGACCTGGCCCAGTCGCTTCCTGATCGGCCTGATGAGCCACCGTCCGGACGTCAAGCCGGTGCTCGGCTCCGAGCCGGTGGCACAGGCCACCATGTACAAGGATGAGGAGGAGCGCAAGCTGATGCGCGCCGCCTCCCGCATCGACGACGCCTGCATCGACATGGCCATCCACGCCATCCGCGAGGGCATCACCGAGAAGGAGCTCTCCTCCAAGGTCGAGCACTTCTTCCAGGAGAAAGGATGCGATCACCTGGGCTTCTCGATTGTCGCCATGGGCGCCAACGGCGCGGACCCGCACCACGGCACCGACGGCACCGTTCTCAAGGAGGGCGACAGCATCGTGATGGACATCGGCGCACCCTTCAACCACTACTGGTGCGACATGACCCGCACCGTCTTTTACAAATCGGCCAGCGAGGAGCAGCGCACCGTTTACGAGACGGTTCGCCGCGCCAACGAGGCAGCCATCGCCGTCGTCAAGCCGGGCGTCGCTTTTAAAGAGATCGACCTTGCCGCCCGCAAGGTCATTGAGGACGCGGGCTACGGCGAATACTTCACCCACCGCACCGGCCACAGCATCGGCATGAAGGAGCACGAGCAGCCGCCGGTCTCCTCCGAGTGCGAGGTCATCGCCAAACCGGGCATGATCTTCTCGATCGAGCCGGGCATCTATCTGCCGGGCAAATTCGGCGTCCGCGTCGAGGACCTGGTCCTTGTCACCGAGGACGGCTGTGAGGTTCTCAACAAATACCCGAAGGACCTCATCGTTGTGGAGTAGACAAAAAGCAACGGTGTAAAAAGAAGGCCTCCCTTGTGGGAGGCCTTCTTTGTTTGTACAGGTGTTCGTTTTGGAGGTTTTTTTGGCAACGACTCGGTCCCGCGCGCTCTCGCCAACACCCAACCGTCCACCGGAAGGTTGGGCTGGGCTGTACAAATCGGCAACTTGTTAGGGGGCTTTTCTCTTACAAAAATCCAACGCATCAACCCGGGAAGCTGAACACCGTTCAGCTTCGAGTCACGCAACGCAGAGCTAATTTTTCAGCAGGCTATAAGCGTGACTTGGCGCTTGACGATAAAAGTGTTTCGAGCACTGCTGTGCTCGACCAGCAGGCGCTGCCCGCTGGACACCCGCCACCTTTTGAAAAAGGTGGACGAAAACTTTATTTGCAGAAATTGGGTGCCGCGCTCTCGTTGGCGCCCAACCGTCCACTGGAAGGTTGGGCTGGGCTGTGCGTAACGGCAGTTTCTTAAGGGGGCTTTTCTCTTACAAAAGCCCCCTCTTGCGAGAGCTGCAAGCAGCTCTCGCAATTCACCCGCAAAGGCGCTTCCAACGACAAAGTATTTCGCACGCTGCGGCGCGCGACCAAAGGCTTTGCCTTTGGAAACCACAGCCTTTTGAAAAAGGCTGGCGAAAACTTTATTTTGCAAAAGCTCGGTGCCGCGAGGTAAAGGCCAAAGCCACCCACCTAACCGATACGCGAATTGGGCGCGGCATCATGCCGCCGCACGGCAGGTGTTGATGCAGGCGGTGAAGTCGGTGTAGGCGCTCTGCTCCAATACGTACTGGCGCGAGCCGATGCTGAAGGTCATGTAACTCGACTCGATGCCCGGCAGATAGCCCCGGCTCATGATGTTCAGCACGACCTCCTCGCCGCCGGTGTAGCTCATCGTCATGGTTAAGGTACGCGCCCCATTTCCGGCCAGCACCTGATCCGACGCCGCGCTTTCCACCCGCTGCGCGCCCTGCAATAGATCCATCAGGTAGTCCACCGCGGTGGTGCCCTCATACTCCTGCTGCAAATCCACCTCATACTGCATGTCCTCCGAGGAGATCATCACCCGTTCCGGTACCTCCAGCTCCGGTGCTTCATCCTCCAGCGGCTCGGCGGCATCGATGACTGCATCGCAGCTCTCATTGAGAATCCCCACCTGCCGGATGCCGGTCAGGGTGAGCGTCCCATCCTCGTCCTTGGCAAAGGTGTAGCGGTAAACCGGTTCGCCCGCCAGCTCCTCCTGGTAGGTGTCCGCGGTCAGCTCCACCACGCCGCCGTCCGCGCGGGTGTAGAGCAGCGGCTGATCCTCGCCGGGGTTTTCGGTCAGCAGCAGATCGACCGTCGCGGTGCTCTCCCCGTCGTTATAGCGCACCAGCATCGGCCAAACCGCCACCGGCGTGCGCTCTCCCCGGTGGGCAAAGACGCCTTCCCGTGCGTAATAGTAGTATTGCGGGCACAGGTCCTGGAAGGACAGGGTTCTGCCTTCCCCAAACAGCCGGGCGTACACCGCCGCTACGTCCTCCTGGTAGTAAAATTCCCGCAGGTCGCGCCCCTCCTCCTGCTCGTTCTGCAGAAGGCTGACCAGCACATGGTCGGGATATTCCTCGCTGCTGGCGCTCACATCGCCGTCCTCGTCCCGCGAAATCTGAACCGGGAAGTCGATGGCGGGGGTTTTATCCAGCGCCACCCGCAGCAGGGCGCTGACGCTGGCGTGCCCGATGCCGTCAAACAGGTCGGCGGGGGAAGCCTGGGCGCAGACATTCTGCACCTGCTCAATCAACATCAGGGCGGTGTCGTCCAGCTCCATCAGGTACTGGGCGGGCAGGCTTTCCCGGTCCCACTCCTGCCAGTGCTGCACAAAGACGCCTTCGCTGGAAAGCTCGGTGGGGATGCGCTCGTTGGAGAGCACCTGCTCCTCCCCCTGCGACTGGCCCACCGTCTGCTCCCCTGCCTGCGCGGACTGTCCCGCATTGGACTGCGACTCTCCTATCGTCACATTGCCGCAGCCGCCCAGCGCCAACGCTAGGCACAGCAGCAGCGACACAAACTGCAATTTTTTCATCTTCTCATGATCTCCTTTACCGGTATCCCAAAAAACGGATTCTTATTCCTCTATCATACCATCATTCCCGGTCGGATGACAAGCGGTAAGCGGTCGAAATTCCATCAACAGTCAAAACTTTCCCCGACTTTTCCTCTTTTCCGTCAGTGGCAGACAAGGATTAGATTGTTTTGACAAAAGTAATCTCCCCGCTTTATGGAAAACGGAGAAATATTGATTTTTATTCGAAAAAAATTTGTCTTTCTTTGTCGAAAGGAGTATAATAAGCCTGACTTTAAAATTGCCTATCGTCGTAAAGATTGATTGCAGGCAGACAGAAAGAGGGGAGAAAAAATGAAGAAAGCGGGAAGATTGGCGGCTGTTCTGGCTGTGGTGCTGCTTGCCCTCCCCTTTTTGGCGCTGCCGACCCTGCAGGAAACGGTCCCGGTGGACTTGTCCCCCGTCCAGCCCGCCGCAGAATCGATCGCTGTGTCCGCGCAGCCGGTTTCGCTCCCCGTCGCTCCGACCAACCACATCGCCGGCAACGAGGACAAGCTGGACGCGGCGCTGGATGAGATTTGCCAGCAGTACGGCGTCAAGGCCTGCAGCGCCGCCGCCTTTGAGGGGGAACAGATTGTCTACACCCACTCCTACGGCAAGGCGCGCGGCGACACGCTCGCGGACGAGAACACCAAGTACCGCGTCGCCTCCATCTCCAAGGCGGTGACGGCCATGCTGGCCATGCACCTGGTCGATGAAGGAAAACTCTCACTCGACATGGACATCGCGGACATCCACCCGGACCTGCAGAATCCCTACTACCCGGACAGCACCACCACGCTGGAGATGCTCCTGACCCACACCTCCGGCATCGTGGATGGGGCGGGGTACAACTGGGCGATCAGCCAATCGGTCTTTCCGTCCCTCGACCAGGTCCTGCAGTACAGCAACTTTTCCGGCAGCGCCCCCGGCGAACAGTACGCCTACACCAACTTCGGCATGGGGCTGGTCAGCGCCGCCATCGAGTACGCCACCGGGCAGCCCTTCCGCAGCTATGCCCAGCAGGTCCTGTTTGAGCCGCTGGGACTGGACGCCGGTTTTCTCACCGACGACATCGACGACCCACAGACCATAGCGATGCTGGGGTCAGTCGACCCGCTGGATTGGGGCAAGATGGAAAAGGCCTACGCCCGCATCCCGGTCGGGCAGATGTACCTGCTGGGACAGGGCGAGCTGTACATTTCGGCAAAGGACCTCGCCCGCATCGCGATGATTCTGGCCGGGGACGGCAGCTTTTTGCCGGCTGGTTCCGACACCCGCCAGACCTTCCTCTCGGCTGAAACGCTGGAGGAGATGCACACGCCAAAGGTCTACGACGAGGCCACCAACACCACCCGCGGCCTGGCGCTGCAAATGAGCGACGAGATTGTCGACGGCGTCACCCTCTGGGGCCACCAGGGCAACGCCTACGGGGTGATCTCCTGCCTGTTCTATGACCGGGAAAGCCACAAGGGGCTGGCTTTTTTGACCAGCAGTGCCAGCCAGATGCGCGCCGAAAATAAAATCTACGCCGTCAACGACGCGGCAGTGCGGGCCGTCTGGGAATATTTGCAGTGAGGGGGAGAAACTTTTGAAACGGATCAAAATGCTATCGGTACTGATGCTGTCCACCTGCCTGCTCTGCGCCTGCACCGCGCGCTCCGCCCAGCCCCAGACGCAGCCGGTGATCGAGCCTATTGTTCAGCAGCAAGTTGAGCCTAGTCCGCAGCCGGAACCGGAACCTGTTAAGCTGCCGCCGTCCCAAGCCACCCTGCTGGCGGTGGGGGACAACCTCATCCACGACGTCATCTACTGGCAGGCGCAGGCGCGTGCGGCGGATGGCGGCTATGACTTTCTGCCGGTCTACAGCGCGGTGTCGCAGGAGATTGCGGATGCCGACCTTGCCTTTATCAATCAGGAGACGCCGATCGCCGCAAGCAGGCCCCCTTCCAGCTACCCGCTCTTTAATTCGCCGCCCCAGCTGGCGCAGAATTTGGCGGCTCTCGGCTTTGACATTGTTAACCTTGCCAACAACCACATGCTCGATCAGGGCATCGAGGGGCTAACCGAAACCGAACAGGCGCTGCGGGAAAATAACATCCCCGCCATCACCGGCACCAACGGCGCCGTCCCCGTGCTGGAGCGGGAGGGCATCACCTTTTCTTTTGCCGGCTTCACCGAGCACACCAACGGCATCCCGCTGCCGCAGGGTCAGGAGGAGAAGATCACCTACACCGACCAGCCCGAACGGATGCAGCAGCAGGTGAAAGAGGCCGCGCAGATAGCGGACGTCGCCGTCGTCTCGGTGCACTGGGGGCAGGAGAACAGCACCACCCCCACCCCCGCTCAGCGGGAGCTGGCGCAGCAGCTGGCGGACTGGGGCGCGGACATCATCATCGGCACCCACCCGCACGTTTTGCAGCCGGTGGAGCAGCTGACCGCCGCCGATGGCCGGCAGGTCTGGGTGCTGTATTCGCTGGGGAACTTTGTCTCCGCCCAGGCAGACCGGCCCAATCTGGTCGGCGCGATGGCCGAGATTGCCGTCGAGAAGGACGCTGCCAGTGGGGAAATTTCCATCTCTGCCCCGCAGCTTGCCTTCACCGTCACCATGTATGGCCCCGGCTACAGCGACCTGCATCTGGTGCAGCTTTCGGATTACACCGATCAGCTTGCCGCCCAGCACGGGGTGGCAGGCTATTGCGGACAGCCGCTGACCCCGGCCTATATCGAGGAGCTGCTTGGCTCCATCTTCCCACAGCAAAGCGAATAGAAAAGAGGCGGAAAGCATTCCTGCTTTCCGCCTCTTTTTTCTGTTTATTCTGCAAAGGAAATTTTGACGTCGCCCATGCCGCCGTCGACGGTGATCGACCGGTCCTTGCCGTCGCTGGTCTTGTACTCGCCGCCAAGGAAGCCGCTGGCCTCCACTCCCTCAACCGAGAGCGAACCCATGCCGACATCCAAATCGTAGTCGAAGTCCTCCCGCGACGCGCCCTGCACCTCGAGGTTGACCGAACCCATGCCGCAGTTGAGCTCCACCTCGCCGCCAAAGCTGCCCGAGATATCGACATCGCCCATGCCCGCATCGACATACAGCCGCTGCGCAGCGTTGATGCCGGTCGCGTCAAAGTCGCCCATGCCGCCGGAGAGCTCCATCTGCTGGGCGGTGATGCCCTGCACCTCGACGCTGCCCATGCCGCTCTCGACCTCCATCTGCTCCAACTCCAGCCCCTTCGGGAAGGTCAGGGTGATGGTGTCTTCGATCGAGACGTTGCTGTATTCCCCTTCCGGATAATCGTACTCCACCGTCAGGGTGCCGTCCTCCACCGACCAGTGCAGGCGCTCGGGGTAGCGCAGGTCATAAGAGAGATCCCAGCCGTCTCCCGGCTGCACCGTCAGGTCGCCGACATCGGGCAGCAGCTTTAACCGGCTCACCTGCATCTGCTGCGGCAGTCCGGCAACGCCTTCCTTGGAACTGGCTGCTACACTCACATCCGAGCCGATGGAAAAGCCGCCCATCGGCTGGTCGCCAACGGTCAGTTCCCCATTCTGCAGATAGAGTGTTTTGGCGCCCAGCGCGGCCCCCACTGCCCACAACAGGAAACCCGCCAGCAGAACGCCAAGCGCAATCAGCAAGACAATCTTTTTGGCTTTCATCAACAAGCACCTCCTTGCCCTTATTCGGTAAACGCAAGCTGGATGTCCCCCAGCGTATCAACCTCGATCAAACGGCCTGCGCCGTTATCTTTGCGGTACTGGCCATCCTGAAGTGCAACTTCCTGACCGGCCACCGCCACCTCGCTGTCCACGCCGGCGGAGAAGTCGAGGTTGTAGGACTGCTCGCTGCCGTCCAGCGAAAGCACCGCGTCGCCTTCCGAGCTGTCGATCCGGATGTTTCCGCCGACGCTGCCCGCAAACTGGGTGTCGAGGCCGGCTCCCGTGATCTGCATTGTGTCCGAAATGTTGGCGTTCTGGACGGTGAAGCTGCCGTCGCTGGCACTGATTGAGAGAGCTCCTGCGGTCAGGCTGCCCGCCTCCATTTCCAGATCGGTGGTGTTAAAGGCCGCCTCCCCCTGCACCGTCACATTCCGCAGGGTGGCGTCGCTGTCGGTGGAATCAACAGAGATGCTGTCCGCAGTCAGCTTGTTGAGATTCAGCTCCAAATCTAAAGTATCCAGTTCCAACGCCTTGAGCTGGCTGTCCTCGATGCGCAGGCGGGCATCGGCGGCTTCCAGAACCACGTCATCGAGCACGCTGCTCTCAATTTGGACATCGACGTCCTCGCTCTCCACCTGCACCTTGCCCAGATGCAGGCCGGTGGTGTAGAGCAGCCGCCCCAGTTCCTCCACCGTCACCCCCTGCAAGACAGCGTCCTCGGGCACGGTGAGGGTAATGTGTTCGCTGCCGTCGGGCCGGTAGTATCTTCCCTTTTCCCATCCATAGGAGAGGGTGAGCTGTCCGTTTTCGACTTCATAGCTTAAATCTTCCGGGAAGAACAACTGGTAGCTGAGCGCCCAACTCTCGCCCGGCAGAATCTTCATCCGGTCGGCCCCCACGTTGATGCGAACTGAGGTGATGTCGCCGGAAAGCGGCTGGCTCTGCTCATCGGAGAGGGTCAGCGGAAGGACAGTTCCGGAAATATTCATGGTCTTTTGCACGGCGTCATCCGCCCTCTGCATGGCGCTCTCCACCTCTTCCCGCGCCTGCTGCAGGCTGTCCTGCACTTCATCGTCCACCCGGTTCAGGACATCGATCTGAACGGCGTCCTCGATCCGGCCAAGCACCCGCTGCACCGTTGCCGCACTGTGGTCAGGAAGGCTGCCTTCCAAGGTCACAATCTCCCCGCCCAACGCCCAGCCGATGCCGCTGAGCACCACGCCCGCACACAAGATGCAGCAGGCGATGATGGTCATCTTCTTCCACCAGGGTTTCATAAAAGCGCCTCCTTTATCAGTGCTGCCGGCGGCTGCGGTAGGCGTTCATCAGCGACTTCAGGGCCGAACCTGCCCACATGAACAGCAGCACGCACAGCATGGCCAATCCCAAACAGATCAGCGCCCCGCCCAGCACCGCGATGCCGGTGGGCGGATAGGCGGTCAGCGCCCAGAAGCCCGCGCCCAGCAGGGCGATGGCGACGACGCCAAAGATAAAGATGAGCAGCATGACCACAAACAGCAGCACCGCGCCCACCACAAAGATCACGAACAGCACCGGCAGCCACACGGGGCTGGTCAGCACCGCCAGCGCCCCGACCAGGCACCCGGCGTTCTCCCCGCGCTCCTGGTTGGACTGAGCGCACTCGGCGATGATGCGTTCCGCCACCTCGCCGGGGGTGCCAAGCTCCGCGACGATCTCCTCCATCGTCTTATCGGTGGCATCCTCCAGATATTCGATGTAATAACTGAGCGCCGACTCCCGCTCCTCCTTTGGCAAATGAGAAATCCGCGTGCGAAGTTCCTCAATATATTCCTCTCTGGTCATTTTGCAATCCCTCCGTCCATCACTTCGTCAATCTTGACCCGCATCCGCTTCCACTGGTCGTAAAACTGCTGAAACTGCTCCCTTCCCTTTTCGGTCACCGTGTAGTAGCGCCGGTTGCGACCCTGAAAGGTCTTGTCGTAGGTCCTCAGGTAGCCGTCCTTCTGCAGACGCCGCAGCACCGGATAGAGGGTGGACTCCGAAACATCCATGATCTGCTTGACCTCCTGGGTCAGCTTGTACCCGTAGGTATCTTCCCGCATGACAACTGCCAGCACGCAGGCGTCCAGTAAAACCGATCCCAACTGGATAGCCATTCCGTTCCCCTCCCATCCTTATTTGATGACTATATTATATAATATATAATATATATTGTCAATACAATATTCTCTCTTTTTTCTCTTTTTTTCTGACGGCGGGGCAAGGCCGCTGTCTGCCTCTGTTTTCAGGACATCTCCAGATAAAAAACAGGCCGATTCGCCCTTGGCAAATCGGCCTGTTTTTTTATCCGCTTGGCTGCTGTCAAGTGTCTCACGCCAGCTCGACGGCGACAAGTTTTGCCGGGTTGGGCGCTGTGAGCATGAGTGCCTCCGTCTCCTGCTCGACCACCGCCAGCCCCCAATCGGGCAGCAGGTACTGTCGGTTGTCAACCGCCAGAAGCGCCTGGCCCTGCGCGGCAAAAATCAAATACTTTTTCTGCGCTGCAAGCGGCAGGACTCTGCTCTTCTCCCCGCCGGTCAGGGACAGAATCTCCACTCTGGCCCTTCTCCCCTCCCGCAGCATGACGTTAAAGTCGGTCGCCTTGCCGACGCTCTCGGTGTGCCAGCCGCCGTCAAAACGGTCCTGCTCAAAAGGCTGCAGCAGCTTTTCCCCGTGCCCCTCATAGCAGAGGTGCAGCTGCCCGCGCAGCGGCAGGATGATGCGCTCTACCCCCGGCAGGGCGGTGAACTGGGAGCGTTCACACTCCACCGTCGCGCTGCTGACCCGCACCCCAAAGTTTCGCTGCGCATAGCTTGCCTGCGGCGGGTCGAGGTACAGCTCGGTCGTGCTGCCGCCCGACCAGTTGGAAACGGGATATTGTCCTTTTGTCTTGATTGTCACGCTCATCGCGCTGGGCCCCCTATCGTTTTTTCTCCATTATAACGCCTGGGGAATGGGGACGCAAGGGTGATCTTACTCCACCGTCACCCGCGCGTCCACGTCCGAGACGCCGTTGTTGTAAAACCGGACGCGGATCTTGCCAGCCTCAAAATCATCGAGCGGGAAATACTGCGGCGCGCTGTCGCTCTCGACAAAATATTCCTGCTCGATCTCCTGTCCGTCCTCCCGCTCCTGGGTGATGGTCATCCGCATGCTCTCCCCCTGCTCAAACTGCAGGTCGACCCGCAGCTGCTGGGTCTGGGGGTCCTCCACCTCCAGACGGGAGCTGGTGTGATAGTCCTCGCTGGCAACGTTGTAGCGGAAGGTCCAGACGTTGTCCCAGGTGTTCTCCTCGTTCATCATCACCCAGCCGGTGTTCCACTCGATGCCGGTGTCGAGGTCTGTCCCCATCACCGCCGAGACAATCATCCCGACAAGGCTCACGATCATCAGCACAACGCTCACGATCACTGCCGCCAAAAAGCGCCGGTTGCGGCGGCGGGCCGGCTGGTCAATCGCCGGCAGATCCTCCTGATAGCCGCTGCCCGGGTCGCAGACCGGGTACTCCTTGCCGCAGCGGGAGCAGAAGCGCGCGTCCTTGTCCACCATCCACCCGCAGAAGCGACAGGGCCGGCGGTCATCGCGGCGGGCCAGCAGGTAGAGCAGCCCGCCCAGCAGCGGCGACGAAAGCAGGACGATGCACACCCACAGCCATCCGCGCTCGCCGCGCGCCTTGGCGTCCTTGTACACCCACAGCGCCACGATGCCGGTAAAGGCCAGCGCCAGCACAATCACCATCACAAGAAAGAAAATAAACAGTCCCATCCAAAATCCCTCCGTCTTTGTTTATCGTTTTTCCCAGCGGATGGTCGTCCGCTCCTTGAGCCCAAAGTAGCGGACCCCCACACCGGTCAAGGTCCAGCCCGCCAGACTGCCCGCCAGCGCCAGCACCACCGCCGCCAGCTGGACAAACCACCACTCAGCCAGCAGGCAGACTGCCAACGCAAACAACCCCAGCAAAAGCGCGTGCAGTGCTCCCGGCAAAAACCACAGCGAGATGCTCCGGCACTGCTCACGGCGCTGCAGCTCGGCCTTCAGCAGGTTGTTTGTCCGTGTCAGGGCGCGCTGCTCCTCCTGCTGTTTTTCTGTTGTTTCCTGCTGCAGGGCCTGGCGCAGCAGCAGGTCGAATGGTTCCTCTCTAGAATTCCTGTGCATAACCGTGTTCCTCCATTTCTTTGCGAAGCTGTTTTCTGGCCCGGCTGAGCCTGCTCTTGATTGTCCCCTTGGGCACCCGCTCAATCCGGGCGATCTCGTCGATCCCCATGCCGAACCGGTACATCAGGATGACCGGCGAGCGGTATTTTTCCTCCAATCGCTGCACCACCCGCGCAAGCTCCTGCTGGCACATCCGGTCCAGCACCTGCTGCTGCAGGTCGCCCCCGTCCGGCGGCTCCTGCGGCGGCTGCTCCAGCAGCTCCTCCAGGCTGCTGCTGGGCGCGATGTCCGTCCGGCGGCCCCACTTCCTGCACTCATTTTTCCAGATCCCGCTTGCGATGGAAAATAAAAACGCCCGCGGGTTTTGTTCCCGCTCCACCTTGACCCGCAGCTGCAACAGCTTCAAAAAGGTCTGCTGGTACAGGTCCTCCGCATCGCAGGCGCAGCGGGTCAGGCTCCTGCAAAAGCGCATGACGTCCATGCCGTATTGGTCGATCAGCTGCGAGACCACCGCTGTTTCCATCCGCTTGTTCCCTCCTTCTATTGGCATTGTCTTTGAAGGCGCCGCTTGTGTTTGCCCTTCTATCTGTATATCGTCGCGGCAAAGAAATTGGTTCCCGCTTTTCTCAAAATTTTTCTCTCCAAAAAGCGGGCGCAAAAAAGGGAGCCTTCCGGCTCCCTTTTGTAAGCTGTTTTTAGCCCACGATAATTTTGCCCTCCGGCAGAATGACCTTGCGGCTGGTGCTCTTGCCTGCAAGGGATAATCCGAACGACACCGGTCCAACCCTGCCGATGAACATCGAGAGGATCAGCGCGATTTTGGAAATGGGGGTCGAAACCGCCGTCACACCGCTGGAGACACCGACCGTCGCAAAGCCGGACACCGCCTCAAAGGTGGCATCCAGTCCGGTCAGGGCGTTCTGCCCCAGGGGACTGGTAGCCATCAAAATCATGGTGGTGGCGCCCACGACAACAACGCCTAGGAACATAATGGCCAGCGACCGGTATACCACACTGGCCGCGATGCGGCGTTTGAGCATATATGGCTCCTCCCGTCCGCGGATAATCGAGACAGCTGTCATGATGATGACCGCGGTGGTGGTGACCTTGATACCGCCGCCGGTGGAACCCGGCGCTGCGCCGATGAACATCAGCACCACCGAGAACACCTTGGCCGCGTCGGTCATCGAGTACAGGTCGATTGAGTTAAAGCCCGCCGTTCGCATGGTGATCGACTGCATGAAAGCCGCGCCGATCTTGCCCTTCATATCCAACGCCTGCATCGTTTTTTCGTTGTCCCATTCCAGCCCCAGATAGCCCAGAGCGCCAAACAGAATCAAAAAGATGGTGACCATCAGCACGATCTTGGTGTGCAGCAGCAGCACCCGGGTTTTGCGGTAGGCCATCAGGTCGTTCCAGACCACAAAGCCCAGACCGCCGATGACAATCAGCGCCATGATGGTGAAGATGACTAGATAGTTGTCGTTGAAGGTGGTCAGCGAGGTGTACTCGCCCAGGAATCCCAGATTGTCAAAGCCCGCGTTGCAGAAGGCGGACACCGCCAAAAACACCGAGATGAAGACGCCCATCATCCCGTATTCCGGCACAAAGTAGATCCCCAGCAGCACCGCGCCGATGGCCTCGACCGTCAGGGTGAAGGTGATGATCATCCGCAGCAGGTCCGGCACCTCGCTTAACGAGTTGGAGTTGACCGACTCGGAGGCCAGCTTCATGCCGCGCAGGCCCAGTTTTTTGCCGGTAACAAGGCTGAAAAAGGAGGTGAAGGTCACCAGTCCCAAACCGCCGACCTGGATGAGCGCCATGATGACCCCCTGCCCAAACAGGCTCCAGTGGGTGTATGTATCGTAGACAATCAAGCCGGTCACGCAGGTGGCGCTGGTGGCGGTAAACAGGCAATCCAACAGCGAGGTGAATTCCCTTGCCTTAGAGGATATTGGCAGACAAAGCAACAGCGTTCCGGTCAGGATGACCGCTGCAAAACTGGCTGTAATCATGCGGGTCGGGTTGATGGGGGCCCGCTTTTTGACTGCGTACATCGAAAAAACTTCCTTTCTTCCGTTGCAAATATTCTCCACGTAAAATAACTTTATAAGTGTCTTTATTGGAGGCGCTTGTGGGCCATCCAAATGAGATTTTTGTCGTTTTCAAAGGCTACAATGCGCCAGGCGCGGCGGATATCGGTCCAGATGATCCGGCTGATCTCCTCCTCCTGCTTTTTGACCCGGCTGCTTTTGGCCTCGCCCAGAAAGTAGACCACCTGCTTTTTGACGTTCGGCTTTGGAAAATATTCCACCATCTGCCGGAATCCCGACTGCAGCCGAACCTCCAGCCCTGTCTCCTCGCGCACCTCGCGCAGTGCTGTCTGTACCTCGGTCTCATTCCCCTCCACATGTCCTTTGGGAAAAGACCAGTGGCCGCCGTAACGATTCTTGACTAAAAGCAGGTCGATATGCTCCTGATTTCTGCGGTACACAATGACGCCGCAGGATTTTTCAAACTTCATCGCACGCCTCCTATCCTCTCTTTTTTATTGTTCCTACTTCCTGCACGACAACTACTATAACACTTTTTGCGCCAATAGAAAAGGGGGAAAATCATCTTTTTTCTTCCCGGAAGGATATTGACAAACCCCCATCAAAATAGTAAACTGATACTGTGTCCGCCCCCATAGTTAAATGGATATAACAAACCCCTCCTAAAAATCGAATCGTTCGAATCCTGGAGCCCTGCAAAATTGAATATTTTCTGTATAAGCCCCCGTAGCTCAGTTGGATAGAGCGGTCGCCTCCTAAGCGGCAGTTCGTTCGAGTCCGTGGGCGGAGGAAAATTGAATATTTTTGATATATGTCCCAGTAGCTCAGTTGGATAGAGCACGAGCCTCCTAAGCCCGGGGTCGCACGTT
>PPYF01219518.1_pt1 | contig 27538 bp, 26 predicted proteins | sample 1559871 | NCBI WGS metagenome assembly PPYF01 (sample SAMN08240021, study PRJNA423297) | Human gut metagenome, whole genome shotgun sequencing project.
GGTGGGGCAGAGCCACGTGCTTGTCTAACTGGGCTCAGGGTTTGAATATGGAGCGCCTTCGCGCACAAGCGCCCTGGCGAAGCCATACCCAAACCCCGTGAGCCACACGTAAGACAGCAAGGGGGTGGTGCTCGTGTGGTATGTGATCCAGGTCATTAACGGTCGCGAAGACGTAATGCGCGAGCGCATTGAGCATATGGTGCCGGCTGGCGCCATGCAGGAGCTCTTTTATCCCCAATTTCAAACCGAGATTAAGGTGCACGGCGAATGGGTCAACACGACCAAGCCGCTTTTTCCTGGATACCTTATCTGCGATACGGCAGATCCTCGCACCGTGTATCAGTATCTGCTGCGCATGGACGACTTTGCCCGGGTGTTATCCCAGGACGGTCAGTTTGTGCCGCTGGCAAAAGAAGAGGTCCAGCTTATTGGCAGCTTTACGCATAGGGGAGACCGCGTTGTGCCCATGAGCGAGGCCCTAAAAGACGGTGACCGGGTCGTAGTGACGGCAGGTCCGCTGCTGGGCCACGAAGGCCTTATCAAAACCATTAACAGACGCAAGAGCACTGCTTATTTGGAGCTCGACCTGTGCGGCCGACGCGTAACTACGCGCGTTGGCCTTGCCGTGCTTTCGGCCGAGCAGCGCGCAATGCGAAACCTTAAAAAGGCGATTGCCTAGCTGCAGGGGACTTTTTAACGGAACAGGGAGGATCCCCGGGGGCGGGGACGTAGACAACGGTATAAATAGGGGAGAGAAGAGCGAATTTTGAACACTGAATCCAAGAGCGCAAAGCAAAAGGGGAAGCTGAGCGCCTTCGAACCGTACGCGCTGATGGTCTATGACTTTGCTGCGACCTTTTTCGCGGTGTTTATCGCATCGTGGGGAACGCAGCATTGGGCAACATTTAGTGGAGCTGCCGGCGCATGCCCTGCAATTACTGTGCTCGCGGTTATCAATGTCATCGTTTTTTGGTTCTTCCACATGTATAGCAGCCTGTGGCGCTATGCGAGTATTTCCGAGGCTGGACGTATTGTTGCAGCTGTAACGGTTGGCTCTGTTATCGGCGACGTTATCTTTAGTGCTTTCTTTGGCAAGGGCATGTCGCTTCGCGAGGATGTCATGGCTTGGGCGATTTTGGTCATCATCTGCGGTGGCGGCCGTTTTGGTATCCGCGCTTTGTACGGCAGTCAGCTCTGGCGTTTTAAAAGCAAGTCCGACGCGCACTTGCCGCGTACACTTATCGTAGGAGCGGGCGAGACCGGCTCGCTTACCATTAAGCGTATGCTCAACGGGGATCCAGATATGATCGGTGACCCTGTGGCCGTAGTGGATGATGACCCTAATAAGCAAAACCAGCGCATTCACGATATTAAGGTTTACGGCACCTGCGAGGATATTCCCGCTATTGCACACGATTGTGAGGCAGAGCAGATTGTCGTCGCCGTACCGAGCTCTACGCGCGAAGAGCGTCAGCGCATCTACGACTTCTGCATGAAAACGGGCCTTAGAGTTCTCACGCTGCCCAATGTCCGCGATATTCCGCAGGATGGTGTAGGCAGGGTTGCCCTTCGTGAGGTCGAGATCAGCGACTTGCTTTCTCGCCAGGAGAAGTCGCTTGACCTTAACCAGATGGGCTACGTTACCGGCAAGCGTATTCTGGTCACGGGTGGCGGCGGATCTATTGGCTCAGAGCTTGTACGTCAGCTGCTTCCGGCTAAGCCTGCACAAATAGTGTTGTTTGACATTTACGAGAACACTACCTACGAGCTATATCACGACATCGTCAAAAACGCTCATGATCAAGGCACTGATATTCAAGTCTATATCGGCTCCATTACGCATCTCCCAGCGATTACCAAGGTCTTCGAGAAGTACCATCCGCAAGTTGTTTTCCACGCTGCAGCCCACAAGCACGTTCCTCTTATGGAGGGCAACGCCCGAGAGGCAATCGAGAATAACGTCTTTGGCACGCTCAACGTAGTGCGCCTTGCCGATAAATTTCAGTGCAGCCACTACGTACAGATTTCTACTGATAAGGCTGTTAATCCGACCAACGTTATGGGTGCAACCAAACGTATGGACGAGATGATCGTTCAGTATTACGCGGCCAACAGTAAGACGATCTTTACGGCTGTCCGTTTTGGCAATGTTCTTGGTAGCCACGGTTCGGTTATCCCGCTGTTTAGGCGTCAGCTTCGCGAAGGCGGTCCCATCACCATTACGCACAAGGACATTACGCGTTACTTCATGACCATCCCCGAGGCAAGCAAACTGGTCATTACTGCCGGTGCTTTGGCACATGGCGGTGAAATCTTTGTTCTGGACATGGGTGAACCGGTCAAGATCTATGACCTTGCCGTGAACCTCATCACGCTTAGTGGTCTTAAGCCTGGCAAAGACATCGAGATTAAAGAAGTCGGCCTGCGTCCTGGCGAAAAGATGTACGAGGAGCTCCTTATGGACAACGAGCAACTCCTGCCGACTGAACATTCCGAGATTCGCATCTCCACGGCCGAGGCCGACAAGATGGAAGAGATTAAAGACAAGCTTCAGAGGCTTCACGACTGCCTCGACAAGGATAACGATGCGGTCAAGTCTGTGCTCGCTGAGGTTGTACCTACGTATCATCCGCAGTTTAACGATTAGGTGTCTATGACTGAAATTAAGACAATAGAACAGGCGATGAGCGCTAGCCTTTCACCTTCTGATGCGCCTGCAGTGTATGCGCTTACTTCCACTCCTGAATCAATTGCGAATGAGTTTGATCTTGATGGCAAGCTTGGCTATCGATTCATTAAACGTGTGTTTGACATTGCTTCAAGCGGTCTAGGGCTTATCGTGCTGAGTCCTGTGATTGCAGGCACTGCGCTTGCCGTAAAGCTCACAAGCCCGGGTCCTATTATTTTCAAGCAGAAGCGCGTTGGAAAAGATAAAGAGCTTTTTAATATCTATAAGTTCCGAACAATGCGTATAGACACTCCTGATCTGCCAAGCCATATGATCAATGGTGCTGACTGGATGACGCCAATTGGCGCAACGCTACGAAGACTAAGCCTAGATGAGCTTCCACAGATGTGGAATATCTTTACCGGCAAGATGAGCGTTATTGGTCCTAGACCTGCGCTGTGGAGCCAGTTTGACCTTGTTGCTGAGCGCGACAAATATGGAGCGAATAACGTTCAACCGGGACTTACTGGTTGGGCGCAGATTAACGGCCGAGACGAGCTAACCATTGAAGCGAAATCAGCTTTGGATGGCGAGTACGTACGGAAACGAAGCATCGGCTTCGACCTGAGGTGCTTCTTCGGTACATTCTCGAAGCTTTCAGGTTCTGAAGTGGTGGAGACCAAAGTCGCCGGTCACGATGGCGAGGCGGCGCAATGAGAATTCTCGCCGTTTGCCAATATTATTGGCCCGAGCCTTTCAACGTTTCTGAAATCTGCGAAGAGCTTGTTGCTCGCGGTCATGAGGTGACTGTAGTTACGGGTCGCCCTAATTATCCCGAAGGAAACCTTTATGAGGGATACGAGGGCGATAAACACCTTGATGAATACCGTAACGGCGTGCATGTATTGCGAACTAAAATCTGTCCACGTAAAACTGGCACGTTGAATCGCATTAGAAATTATTACAGTTTTCCGGCCAAAGGCAAGAAAGCTATCGCGAAGCTGGATTCGAAATTCGACGTCGCTATCGTATTCCAACTCTCTCCAGTGATGATGGCGGAACCTGCTTTGGCGTATGCGAAAAAGCATGGTATTCCCGTGCTGCATTATGTCATTGATTTGTGGCCAGAAAGCTTACTTGCGGGTGGAATTGGAACGAACTCGCCAATTTATAAGGCGTTTGCTTTTGAATCGAAGCGAATCTACTCGCAAGCTGACGCGCTGGCTATAACCTCGCCGGCTTTCGAAGACTATCTGTCTGACCTGTTGGGAAGAAAGATCCGCGGCATATATTTGCCGCAATTCGCCGAGGATGCTTTTTCTGATGCGACTGCCATCGAATGCGCACTTGACTCTGACCGATTCCCAACTGATAAGTTAAACCTGATGTTCGCAGGTAACATCGGCTCCGCGCAGTCGGTGCAAACGCTTATTGAGGCTGCAAGCGTCCTGAAGGATGAGCCGTTCGTTTTCCATATTGTTGGCTCTGGCACGGAGCTGGATGCCTGTAAAAAGCTTGCAAGCGATCGTGATGCTTGCAACGTAGTTTTCCACGGCAGACACTCTATCGAAGAAATGCCTGCCTATTATTCACGTGCTGATGCGATGGTGGCGACTTTTGCCAATAGCCCCATTCTTGGATATACGCTCCCTCGCAAAATTCAATCGTACATGGCCGCTGGAAAACCAGTAATCGGTACGGTGACTGGGGAAGCGCGACGTGTTCTTGATGATTCCAAATGCGGATTTTGTTGCGAAGCAGAAGACGTACAAGGACTTGTCAGGTGTTGTCGCGAATTGGCAGCCCTTTCGGGTGAGGAAAGAGCTGCATTAGGCAAGCGTGCTAGGAAATATTGCAACGAGCATTACTCGCGTGAATCGTTCTTTACAACGTTAATAAATGTGCTGGAAGCCCTGAAAGGAACCAAGCATGACAAATAATTTATCCGTTTTTGATGGTAAGACCCTCATGATCACGGGCGGCACCGGCTCTTTCGGCAACACCGTGCTCAAGCACTTCATGAACACCGACCTGGCGGAGATTCGCATCTTCTCCCGCGACGAGAAGAAGCAGGACGACATGCGCCACCGTCTGCAGGAGAAGTCGCCCGAGCTCGCCTCCAAGGTGCGCTTCTTCATCGGCGACGTCCGCAACGCCCAGAGCGTGCGCGACGCCATGCACGGGGTGGACTACATCTTCCACGCCGCCGCCCTCAAGCAGGTGCCCTCCTGCGAGTTCTTCCCCATGGAGGCCGTGCGCACCAACGTCATCGGCACGGACAACGTGCTTCACGCCGCCATCGAGGAGGGCGTGGACCGCGTCGTGTGCCTGTCCACCGATAAGGCGGCCTACCCCATCAACGCCATGGGCAAGTCCAAGGCCATGATGGAGTCCATCATCTACGCCAACGCCCGCAACGGCGCAGGTCGCACCACCATCTGCTGCACCCGCTACGGCAACGTCATGTGCTCGCGCGGCAGCGTCATCCCGCTGTTCATCGACCGCATCCGAAAGGGCGAGCCGCTGACGGTGACCGACCCCAACATGACCCGCTTCCTCATGAACCTGGACGAGGCCGTTGACCTCGTGCAGTTCGCCTTCGAGCACGCCAACCCCGGTGACCTGTTCATCCAGAAGGCCCCCGCATCCACCATCGGCGACCTCGCCGAGGCCGTCCAGGAGGTCTTCGGCCGCGTGGGCACCCAGGTGATCGGCACCCGCCACGGCGAGAAGCTCTACGAGACCCTCATGACCCGCGAGGAGCGACTGCGCGCCGAGGACATGGGCGGCTACTACCGCGTCGTCTGCGACTCGCGCGACCTCAACTACGACAAGTTCGTCGTCGACGGCGAGGTGGAGACCCAGGCCGACGAGTCCTACACCTCCCACAACACCGAGAGGCTCGACGTGGAGGGCACCATCGCCAAGATCAAGACCGCCGAGTACGTGCAGCTGGCCCTGGAGGGCCGCGAGCACGAGGCGGTGCAGTAGGGTGCGCGTCCTCGTCACCGGCGCCAGGGGTTTCGTCGGGAAAAACCTCTGCTGTGCACTGAAGAACATAAGGGACGGCAAGGACCGCCGCGAGAAATACGCGAGCCTGCTCCCCCTCGAGGTCATGGAGTACGACATCGATTCCACGCCCGAGGAGCTGGACGGCTACTGCTCCCGCGCAGACTTCGTCTTCAACCTGGCCGGCGTCAACCGCCCCAAGGACCAGGCGGAGTTCATGGAGGGCAACTTCGGTTTCGCCTCGATGCTGCTCGAGACGCTTGAGCGCCACGGGAACACGTGCCCCGTCATGCTCTCCAGCTCGGCGCAGGCGAGCCTCTCCGGCCGCTTTGAGGGCTCGGCCTACGGCGAGTCCAAGCTGGCGGGGGAGGGCCTGTTCCGCGATTATTCCGAGCGCACGGGCGCCCCGGTGCTCATCTACCGCTTCCCCAACCTCTACGGCAAGTGGTGCCGCCCGCGCTACAACTCCGCCGTGGCTACCTTCTGCGACGCCATCGCGAACGGGCGACCCTACACCGTGAACGACCCCTCGGTGGAGCTGGAACTCCTCTACATCGACGACCTCGTGGACGAGATGCTGGGCGCCCTGCTGGGGCGTGAGCACCGCTGCGGATACGACGGGCTGGAGCGCGTCGACGGTGAAGGGTTCTGCTACGTCCCGGAAACTGATGTGAAGACCCTGGGCGAGATCGTCTACCTGCTGGACAGCTTCCGAGACAGCCGCGAGACGCTCTCGGTGCCCGACCTTTCCGAGGGCTCCTTCTCCAAGAAGCTCTGGAGCACGTTCCTGTCCTACTACGAGCCGGGCAACTTCGCCTACGGCCTCAAGCCCAATATCGATGAACGCGGCTCGTTCACGGAGTTCCTGCGCACGCCCGAGCGCGGCCAGGTCTCCATCAACGTCTCGAGGCCCGGCATCACCAAGGGCAACCACTGGCACATGAGCAAGTGGGAGAGGTTCCTGGTGGTCTCCGGCACTGCATCGATCAAGTTGAGGAAGGTGGGGGAGGACTCAGAGGGGAACCCGTTCCCCGTCGACGAGTACGTGGTGAGCGGTCCCGACATGCGCGCCGTGGAGATGATCCCCGGCTACACGCACTCCATCACCAACCTTTCCGACACCGAGGACCTCGTGACGGTCATGTGGGCAAACGAGCCCTTCGACCCCGAGAACCCCGACACCTACTACGAGGAGGTCTAGCCGCATGGGCAAGGACTATTCCGATATCGCATTCAAGGATGACGGCCGCCTGAAGCTGCTGATCATCGTGGGCACCCGCCCCGAGGTCATCCGCCTGTCCGAGGTCATCAAGAAGTGCCGCCGCCACTTCGACTGCCTGCTGGCGCACACCGGCCAGAACTACGACTACACGCTCAACGGCATCTTCTTCCGCGACCTGTCGCTGGGCGCCCCCGACGTCTACCTGGACGCCGTAGGCGCCGACCTGGGCGAGACCGTGGGCAACATCATCGCCGCGAGCTACAAGCTCATGGTGCAGGTGCAGCCCGACGCCCTTCTCATCCTGGGTGACACCAACAGCTGTCTGTCCGCCATCGCGGCCAAGAGGCTCCACATCCCCATCTTCCACATGGAGGCGGGCAACCGCTGCAAGGACGAGTGCCTGCCCGAGGAGACCAACCGCCGCATCGTCGACGTGATCTCCGACGTCAACCTGGCATACTCCGAGCACGCCCGCCGCTACCTGAAGGACACCGGCTGCGCCCCGGAGCGCACTTACGTCACTGGCTCGCCCATGGCCGAGGTCCTGCGCGCCAACCTGGGCAAGATCGAGGCCTCCGACGTCCTGGCCGAGCTCGGCCTGGAGCCGAAGAAGTACATGCTGCTGTCCGCCCACCGCGAGGAGAACATCGACACCGAGGCCAACTTCACGAGCCTGTTCACCGCCATCAACGCGCTTGCGGAGAAATACGACATGCCGATCCTGTACTCCTGCCACCCTCGCTCCCGCAAGCGCCTGGAGGCCACCGGCTTCGAGCTTGACCCGCGCGTGCGCATGCACGAGCCCATGGGCTTCCACGACTACAACTGCCTTCAGATGAACGCCTTCGCGGTGGTCTCCGATTCGGGCACGCTGCCCGAGGAGTCGAGCTTCTTCGCGAGCGTCGGCCACCCGTTCCCGGCGGTGTGCATCCGCACCTCCACCGAGCGCCCCGAGGCACTGGACAAGGCGTGCTTCACGCTCGCCGGCATCAGCGAGCGCGGCCTGCTCCAGGCCGTCCACACCGCCGTCGAGCTCGACGCCGAGGGGTCGCTTCCCGAGGCGCCCGTTCCCGACTACGCCGACGAGACCGTCTCCACCAAGGTGGTCAAGATCATCCAGAGCTACACCGGCGTCGTGGACAAGATGGTGTGGAGGAAGGGGGCTTAGCCAGACATGCCTTTCCTATTCGTTTCCACTGGAGATTGCTACCAGACACCGTATATCGAAGCCTATGAGTCCTGCTTTGAAGGTGAGTACGACTTCCTCTACTGGAGCCGTGGCGACGTCTCTTGCAGGATAGCCCGCGCTAACGCTATCCCTTACAAGTCAAAGGGCGAGAGCAAGCTCGACAAGCTGACCGGCTACGCCGGTTTTTGCTCATTCGCCAAGGATTGTCTTCGGAAAAAGAACTATGACGGTATCGTGTTGCTGCAAACCCAGGCGGCACTGCTCCTATCCTCTTATCTGAAGAGGCATTATCAAGAAAAATACATCTGCGATATTCGCGATTATTGCTTCGAGAAGCTTCCTTTTGTGCGGGGCATCGAGAAGTCCCTCTTTGGGTGCTCCTATGCCAATTTCATCTCATCTCCCGGTTATGCGAAATTTTTGCCCTCGGGTGTGGAGTATCACTTGCTGCACAATAATCATCCGGGACTTTATAGAAGCGAGCCTTCGTCGGCGGCGCAAGGCCCCATCAATATCGTTTTCTTGGGCTCGATTCGTTTTCATGATCAGTGCCGCAAGCTCATAAAGGCTTTTTCTAATGACGAGAGATTCAGAGTCTCTTTCGTCGGCGCTGGCGCACTCGCGCTGAAGAACACTTGCGGAGACTTGGATATTGAAGGGGTTTCCTTTCAGGATTCTTTTTACCCTTCCCAAACCGTAAATTTACTAGAAGGTGCAGACCTGCTCTTCAACCTGTACGGTAACAACAGCCCGTTTCTTGATTACGCTCTGTCCAACAAGTTGTATTATGCCGCCGAGCTTGGGAAGCCGATTTTGGTCTGCCCTAATACCTTTATGGAAGAGATAACTCTGGAGTATGGGCTCGGTTTTTCCGTCGATTTGGAACGCGAAGATGCCAGCACAAAGCTCCTGGAGGAATACTCCCGTTTCGATTTTAGAGCCTTCGATGAGGGGCGGCATTCGTTTATCGAGAAAGTCAGTCGTGAGAACGACGATGCAAACCGGTTAATGAAAGCGTTTTTTGCCAATGAGTAGGGCAATACGCAATTCGGATAGGAAAACTACCGGCGCATTCGAGTGGCTATTCGCCATTTGCTTTGCCGCGGGGATACTTTGTTCGCTCATACTCGGTATGGGCGAAAGACCTGTGATATACGAGCTTCTTCCGCTTCTGCCGCTGTCCTTTTCTGTCTTTTGCACGCTTTTGCTTGCCCCGCTATTCTTAAGGGACAGATCTTGGACGATCCTCATCGTCTACGTCTGCTGTTTCTTGCGCTACGTTGTTCTGCCTGTCATCCTATGCTCTGATCCTTGCTACTCCATCTCGCTCTATCAGCCCCCGAGCCAGGGGGTAGGCTCTGCGATCCTGTTTATGGTTTACGAACTGCTGTTTATCTGCATCGGTTTTGCCATTTATGGCCTGGTGGTTCACAAGAGAATAGATTCTAAGGCGGTGAGCGCAATGCAGGAACCCGCCGGAGTCGTTTTCGCGCTCTTTGTCTTCGCTGCGCTCGTCATCTTCGTTGTCTTTCCCGAATCAAGGCAAGGTCTCAGCTTCATTTCCATTGACGCCGGAACCGGAGCGCGTATGGGTGGTGTGAAATCGACCTTCGGCAACGTTACTCGCCAGCTGGTACTTATCGGAATGCTTATGGCCTTTGTTCTCTTCTCGACATGGTGCTCGAGGAAAGCATCTGAGACGGGCTCCGAGCGCTATTATTGGATGGCGCTCATTGCGGCTCTTTTGTGCGTATGCGTTGTGGTTGACGAGAAGAGATCCGTTCAGGTCTATAGCGCTTTTGCGGTTATAGTGCTCTTGACGAAGCTGTTCCCTGGAAAAGCTAGAAGGACGGTTGGCTTAGTCGCAGGACTAGCCTTCGCCCTTGTAGCCCTGCTCACCATCTACAAGAATTTCTACGTGTTCAACTATGCTTCCTATGCCGATGCTTTAGCGAACTCGAATGGTTTCGCCGGTGTCGGCAAAACGGCCGAGCTCTACTTGCTGGGACCCGTTTCGGTCGCTGCCGGACTCAATGAGTCGCTCGCCGACGCACAGAGCCTCGGCTCACTTCTCTACGACTTTGCTCGCTCCTTTATCGGACTGAGCTTTTTTGTGAAGGGGTCAGATTTTACGGCCGCAGGGGCTATGTTCAATCAATTCGTCTCGGGCGGAACATCAGCCTCCGGCGTTCTCCTTCCTATCAGTGTTGAGGGTGGGACCTGCACCTTCCTTGCCCTCGGCCCCGCCTTGACTTTGGGCTTTCTGCTCTTCGCCCTCTATTTAGAACGGAAAATGCGCAATGCGACTTCTCCCGTTGTCATTTTCTATATTGCATATGTCTATATCCGCATGGCAACTTGTCTCGTTTCCGCTGCAGTTAGCTCTGTCATCCTCTCATTTTCGTCTGTGATCGTAATTGTTGGTGCCCTGTGGTTGGCGCAACGGCTTTTGTCTAAAAAAGGTAGGGTGGTTCAGTAGTGGGCTCATTAGTAGCGAGGCTTAAGAACGGCAAGGCTGCCAAACAGATTGTGCTTCTCTCGTCCGGATCCCTCATCGCCCAGCTTCTCACGTTTGCGATGTCGCCGGTGCTGACACGTCTGTATTCGACCGAGGTCATCGGCCTCTTCACGTTTGTTCTTTCGATTGTCTCCGCTTTTTCAGGCGTCATCTGCCTTCGGTACGACGTCTCAATAGTCACTTCCGACAAGGAGTCCTTCGGGCCGTTGTTCAAAGCGTGTGTGATCATAACCGTTGCTTTATCGCTTCTGATTGGGGTCGGCTCTTTTGTGGTGTGCTGGCTTTTCGAAATGGTCGAGCCGAGTTCGCTTTGGACAATAGCCTTCGTCTTTCCTCTCTTGTTGGTTGCCGGAGCTATTAACATACTTAACGGCTGCAACAACAGAAACGAAGAGTACAAGGCAATCAGCGATGCATACGTTGGCCGTTCTGTTGCCCAGAATGCTATTATGGTTGGCGCCGGACTCGTCGCCCCAAATGCCGCCGTGCTTCTTGTTTCTCAGCTTGTTGGACAATTCGCAGGGATTAAGCTTCAGCTGAGAGCGCTCCACGACAGCTGGAAGGATGCCCTTAGGGTGGACTCCGACGCTGTGAGACGGGCTGTAGTCGACAACCGTGCGCAGGCATTATTCTCAACGCCCGCAACCTTGCTGAACGCGGCATCATATTCGCTGGTCAGCCTTTGCATCGGCAATGTCTACGGGATGGGGGTCCTCGGCCTCTATTCCATATCATTTAGGGTGCTCGGGGTTCCTCTCGCTGTTTTCAGCTCAAACATCGCAAGGGTCCACTGCAAGCTTTCGGAGAGGGAGATGGGTTCCAGCGGTTCCTATTTTAAGTCGACTCTTAAAATGCTCCTTGCCTCCCTCGCTATCATCCTTCCTATCAGTGCCTTGCTGTTTTTCTTCTCCCCTCCGGCATTCTCCGTCCTCTTCGGTCCAGAATGGGAGGAGGCGGGCGTATACGTTCAGATTCTCGTACCGATGTTTTTGCTGCGCTTCCTCGCAGGCTCGATTGGCTACGGGTTCTTCCTGTCCAGGAAGCAATGGCAGGAGACGGTCATTCAGTTGCTTCTGCTCATTACTCTTGTCGGCGTTTTGGCGATTTCAGTCGCCTGCGGAGCCGATGTAATCACCTTTCTCGTCGCATTGTCGGCTACTTGGTCGGTTGTGTACCTGACGGAGATTGGTCTATTCGTTGTTAACTCTAAGCGAGGTGCTTAAATGAACGAAAAAATATCCCTTACGACGATTCACAGCCAGAATAATAACTTTGGCTCGGTCTGGCAGGCATTCGCCCTTTCCTGGTTCCTGGAGAAAAACGGGTATCGTCCCGAAACCCTTGACTATCGCCCCTCATACTCGAATGGTCTCACCTCGGTCAAGCGCATACCAACCATGCTGGCCGGCCGTCTGCTGCACGGCCTGGCAGTTAGGACCAGGGAGAAAAGGTTCCAGTCTTTTATCTCGTCAAGGCCACTCAGCCGCAGGTACGCGCGTTACAACGAAATAAAGTCTCGCCCTCCTCAAGCCGATGTCTACCTTATTGGAAGCGACCAGGTCTGGAACCCAGATTACCTTTGCGGCAACGACCCCGCTTATTATCTCGAGTTTACGGACAGTAATAAGAAGCTCGCTTTCTCGGCGAGCGCCGGAAAGTTGCTCAGTCAGGATGAGGCCGGGGACCTTCTTCGTAAAACGAAGGGTTTTTGTTCGATTTCCTTGAGGGAAGACCTTACGGCGAAACAGCTCAACGATGCGGGGCGCGAGGACGCCGTCCATACGCTCGATCCTGTCTTTCTGCTCGACGGTGACGAGTATCGTTCTCTCGCGTCCTCGTCATACGAGGCAGGCGTTCCCAAGAACGGCTATATCCTGGTCTATGCGATCAACAAAGACGAAGTTCTCGAAGAGGTTGTTCGCAGGGCGCATGATGTGACAGGAAAGCCCGTTATCCAAATCGGTGGCCTTGCCTCGAAATGTGCAAGCGATTATTTTCCGCGCGATGCCGGACCTAAGGAATTTATTAACCTTTTGGACGGGGCTGACCTCATGATCACAAGCTCCTTCCATGGGGTCGCCTTCTCGCATATCCTCAGAAAGCAATTTATCTGCCTTCTTCCGGGCGGAAATCACTTGCGATTAGAGAGTCTCATGCGCGACGCGGGCACCTCGGATCGTCTTGCGCGGAACGTTGAGGATGCCGTAGAACTTATCGATAAGCCTATCGACTTTGCTTTCGTTTACGAACGACTTTCTCCAATCGTTGATTTTTCGAGAAGTTACCTGCTCACCTCCATTGAGGAGGTGCTCGATTAGATTGACTAAAGAGATCTGCGACTTCGAATTATGCACAGGGTGCCAGGCCTGTGTGTCTGTTTGCCCCACAGAGTGCGTCACCGCTGCTGTCGACAACGAGGGCTTTTTTAGGCCCGTTGTCGACAGCGACCAGTGCATAGACTGCAATCTGTGCAGGAAGACATGCCCCATTAACAACCGCGTTCTAAGCAAAAGCCTCCCTACGAAGAGCTATTTGTTTCAGACCTTGTCCCCGAGCAACAAGCTGGAGAGCGCTTCGGGCGGAGCTTTCCAGGATATATGCCGCGCCTTTCTCGGCGGTTGCAGTGATGTTGCTATCTTCGGCGTCGGGCTTGACTCCGAAAACCATGCCCGCTTTGCCCGCGTTGACTCCGTTGCAGAGGTTCATACCTTCTCGGGCTCAAAATATGTGCAAGCGGAAATCGGCGATATCTACAAGGATGTCGAAAATTGCCTGCGCAGCCGCAAACACGTCGTATTTACTGGAACACCCTGTCAGGTTGACGGACTGCGACACTATTTGCGCCGCCCCTATGACACGCTGCTTTGCATAGATCTTGTTTGCCATGGCGTAGGGTCTCCAAAAGTCTTCGAACGCTATATTGCGTACTTGGAGCGCAAATACAGCTCTAAAGTCGAGCAATTCCAATTCACGGTGAAAAAAGGCGGATGGCTTCATAAAAGGGTGCTCGCACGGTTCGCAAACGGCAAGCAATACAGCCGAATGGCGATAACACTAGACGATCCATACATGACCGCCTTCCTTTCCCATGCCATCATGAGGCCTTCTTGCTATTCCTGCCGTTACACCAACCTTTCGCGCGTTGGAGACCTGACGATAGGCGATGCGTGGGGCGTGGAGAAGAGAAAGCCTAAACAATACTATCGAGAGGGTGTCAGCCTGATAATCGCCTCTACCGAAAAAGGAGAGAAGGCTCTTCGCGCTTGCGGGAATCTCGGTCGTCTTGAAGAGGTCGAATTGGCAGATTACATAGGCTCTAACCCGCAACTCCAAGAGCCTATCAAACCTCATCCGTCTCGAGCACAGTTGATGGCGCTTGCGACCGCAGACGACATACCGTTCGATGACTTTGTAGACAAGCTGTGCTATCGCTCGAAACTACGCCGATGGGTTTCCGAGGCAAAAGCACGGTTTAGCTAGTTTGGGAGGTTTGTCTTAATGAAGAAAGTGATGCTTGTCTTCGGCACCCGCCCGGAGGCCATCAAGATGTGCCCGCTCGTCAACGAGCTGAAGGCGCGCAGGGATGAGTTCGAGACCGTCGTTGCCGTGACGGGCCAGCACCGCGAGATGCTCGACCAGGTGCTGCGCGTCTTCGACGTGACTCCCGACCACGACCTGGCGATCATGAAGCCGGGCCAGACGCTGTTCGACGTGACGTGCGACGTGCTGCTCAAGCTCAAGGCCGTCCTCGAGGACGAGAGGCCCGACGTGGTCCTGGTCCACGGCGACACCACGACCAGCTTCGCCGCGGCGCTCGCGTGCTTCTACCTGCATATCCCCGTTGGCCACGTCGAGGCCGGCCTGCGCACGCACGACATCTACAGCCCCTGGCCCGAGGAGTTCAACCGCCAGGCGGTCGACATCGTGAGCGAGTACTACTTCGCCCCCACGGAGGCGAGCAGGCAGAACCTGCTCGGCGAGGGCAAGCCGGAGTCGAAGATCTGGGTCACCGGCAACACGGGCATCGACGCCCTGCGCACCACCGTGCGTGAGGGATACTCCCATCCCGAGCTTGACTGGGCGGAGGGTTCCCGCCTCATCCTCATCACGGCGCACCGCCGCGAGAACCTGGGTGAGCCCATGCACCGCATGTTCCGCGCCATCCGCCGCGTGATGGAGGAGCACCCCGACACCAAGGCTATCTACCCTATCCACATGAACCCGCTCGTCCGCAAGGCGGCGCACGAGGAGCTGGACGGCTTCGACCGTCTGCACATCATCGATCCGCTCGAGGTACTCGACTTCCACAACTTCATGGCGGCGAGCCACCTCATCCTCACCGACTCGGGCGGTATCCAGGAGGAGGCCCCGAGCCTGGGCAAGCCGGTGCTCGTCATGCGCGACACCACCGAGCGCCCCGAGGGCGTTGCCGCCGGCACCCTGAAGCTCGTCGGCACCGAGGAGGACGTCATCTACCGTGAGTTCAGCCGCCTTCTCTCCGATCAGGCCGAGTACGAGGCCATGAGCCATGCATCGAACCCCTATGGTGATGGACATGCGAGCGAACGCATCGCGGACGTGCTGGCGCAGTAGTTTTCTCCGAGCTGTTTTATGAAGCTGCTCTTTTGGAACATAAACAAGAAAGACAATGCCGACCTTGCCCTCGCGTGCATGCGAGAGAATGATGTCGGCATTGCTGCTTTTGCGGAATATTCCGGAACTGAATTCTCAGATGAGCTTTTAAAGAGCTCTGGCTATCGCCCAATAGGCTACGGCGGGTGTGACAAAGTCAAAATGTATGCTCGTGAGTCCATTGAGATTCTTGAGTGCTTCGAGCAATCTAGGTTTACCGTGCTGCCAATGAAAATAGGTGAGATTTACTTTGTTGTTGCCGCGGCTCATCTGGTCGACCGAAGGTCTTCGACAGATTCGGAACCCCGGTTAATTGATATCCGAGCAATGATGAGCGTCGTCCATGGTTACGAAAGCAAGCTAGCGATTAAGAAAACAATTATTGTGGGCGATATGAACGCAAATCCATATGATAAGGAGCTGCTTCACCCGAACGCATTTAATGCGATGCTATTCAAGGGGATAGTCAGGAATAAGAGTTCGAGAACGTGGCGTGGGAACGAATATCCCTTTCTCTATAATCCAACAATCCATTGGTTATCGGAGGAGTCAGAAAACTATGGGTCCGTATATTATTCCAGCGATTACACTAGCCCCGTTTGGAACTGTTATGACCAAGCACTAGTGAGCCCTCCATTGATGGATTCAATTAACTCCTACAGCTATCTAAAGAAGATAGGGGATGAGGACTTGATAGCAAAAGTTCGTCCCAACAGGAAGATAAGCGATCATTTGCCGCTGTTGGTTGATATCGATTTAAGTTAGGTGAGCTGTTATGACTTCCAGTGTAAACCCGTGGTTAGATGTTCTCTCTCAGCCTCAGCAAAAGACAACAGACGGAATTATCCCTTATTTTAATAAGCAGACCAAAATGCTTTCTGAAGCATCTGGAGGCAAGGTTAAAGGGTTGTTTTCACGGACTTTCGATGTTAACAGGACTCTTGTCCCAGCGCTTGATTTGGCCGAAAGTGCATCCACAGCAGTTTCAAGAATTATCTCAGGAAGAACTCTCCTTTCTACCCCCGATTCCGTTCTCAAAGATGCCGGTGACCTGTACAAGAAAAATGACTATAGCTTCGAGATTCGTTCTGATGGTTACCGATTCAGACTATTCACCATCAAATTTGATCCGTCGTATCCTGCCATCATGACTGTCGATCGAGGCGTTTGCAACGATCTTGCAAAGATCTACGACCGTTATAAGTTCGAAGAGGCCGACCCCTGCAATATCACGATACAAGACGATGAAGATCTTGACAGTGTGTTCAATCAACTCCTCAAGAGCGTAAAGCTAATCTATATCTGCAACCGTCTGATGAACGAAGCGTCGTAGCTGGATGTCAATTAACTGATCTATCTAACGTTTCTATTTGTCATTTCGCCTCTCCTACTATCTATGTTGTTGCAACTTATTATGGATTGGCGCTTAACACGAGCCGAAGGAAATGGACCGCTGATAGCTGCGATGTAGCGGGGTTTTCGTCTTGAACCTAAAAATGATTTTGGAGTCTATCGACTGATATGGCCACTTACGGAAACCCTCATCAACTCTTGATTTTAGGAAATGGCTTTGACTTACACTGTGGTTTGAAATCGCGATATTCAGATTTCTTTTCGATTCGGCTAAAGCCCGTACTCAATGAAACTCTTTCCAATGCCGCTTCTGCACCCTATAGCTTTTATAAATCGGGTTTAACCGTATGGGATCTCATCTTTTCCCTATTGGGACCACTTAAACAACCATCACCGAGCGTCAGGTGGTGCGATGTTGAGCATGTAATGAAAGAAGTCTTAAGTCATTCAGATGCTATCTCGTCGAAGAATTCGGCGTTTATTACGGTAGCTGATATATATTCGGCGCTGAAGCACAATAAAATTCAAAGAAATAAGCACGACAGCGTCTACGTATCGCAATTCCTTGCATATAAAGGCTTTCAATGCAAAAGCATTAGCGATCTATATTCCGTCCTCCTATCTGAGTTAAATATGCTTGAGACCGCATTTGCCAGTTACCTTAAAAAGGCAATTAAAGAATGCGACCGATACGGCATTGACTCTAAACTTTTGCTAACCAGCTTAGTTTCCTCTGGTGTCGGAAATCAAATAACAGATGCAACAATACTGAATTTTAATTACACGCATCCGTTGTTAATGAAGCAGGACCTAGATGTTGCTGAGGTCGACTATATTAATATTCACGGTCGTTGCGGGGGAGAAATCATTTTCGGTATAGACGGAACTGGCCTTATTTATGATGACAGATTAATGTCCTTTACGAAGACCTATAGAGTTATGGCATCCCATCGTATGGATTTACGTGCTCCAGTTTCGAGACCATGTGAGTCGGCTCCCTGTGACCAAGGGACAACGATTATTAAATTCTTCGGACATTCTTTGGCTGAGGCTGATTACTCATATTTCCAATCGATATTTGATAATGTTAATTTATATGGTGGCAAGACGTCGCTGGTCTTTTATTACGCTCCATACTGCTCTTCAGCTGAGAAGGACCTGCAGAAATCTATCGTAAGGCTTCTCTCATCTTATGGGTCGACTATGACTAATCGTGGTCATGGAAACAATTTGATTCATAAGCTGCTCATGGAGGGTCGTATATCAATTAAAAAAGTGCCCGACTAGCTGTTTAGGTTATTGGTTTATGGCTTAGTTCCTGACATTCGCATTTTCAATGGCGCTAGACGTCGTGTTGTGAAGGCCAAGGGCGTGCCCGTGGTGGTCTACGAGCCCACGCTGAACGCGCCGGAGTTCTTCGGATCCGAGGTGGCCCACGACCTGGAGGCCTTCAAGGCCGGCTGCGTCGTGATTTTCGCCAACCGCTGGAGCGACGAGCTCGCGGACGTGGCGGACAAGGTCTACACGAGGGATTTGTTTAAGAGGGACTAGGGGAGAGACTGCGCTGGGTGAGCTTGATCTTCAAGAAGATCGCCTAACCTGAGGGGCGGGGGGGGTGTATCGGCTAACGCCGATACACCCCCCCCGCCCCTCGTTGTTTTTCGCAATTATAATTTCCCTAATTCGAGCGTACGTTAGCCATCATCTTTTGGGAGGTGGGTATTAACGATGCGCTAGAACCGATGTCTCCGGATTCTGCTCGGTATTTCCTCGCAAGCAAATGTGGGCGCTTCGGCGTAATTCGAAGAGCCAGCATTTGCCTTCGAGGAAACATATACTGCTAATGATGGGGATTGATTATCCCTTTATAGAAACCCGTTTGATTTAGTCCAGCTATTTATTCGTATCCCCGTACTTATCTTCCTTGTCTTAATTTCATGGTTATACTGCAAGAGGTATTCCTAACAGTCATCTTGGAGCTCGACTTATGCAATTTAACTATTCCGCGCTTGATAGCTATGAGTTTGAATTGCTTAGTCGTGATCTTGCGCAAAGGCTTACGGGTATTAAGCTGTCATGCTATACCGAAGGTAAGGACGGCGGGATAGATGCTTCCGACTATTATTTCGGACCAAACGCCCACCCCTCGATAGTCGTTCAGGCTAAACGTTGGATTCAGCGAGCATCCTATTCTAAGCTTGAGTCAACAATGGTGGCTTTGATTAATCAACTGAACTCCTGCGATAAGCTTCCCTCTGAAAGCTTAATATTTGCAGTTGCATCCGGCATCTCCGAAGCGTTCCAACAGCGGCTGTCTACCAAGGCTAAATCCCTTGGCGTTCCTGATTTTCAGTTATTAGATTCCGTTAAGTTTGATCAGCTTCTTTCGGACGAATCTAACTCAGATATTCTACGTAATCACTTTAAGCTATGGATTGCTGGGACTAATGTACTGCAGAACCTGTACAACAGGTCATTTTTTGTTGGCTGCGATTTATATCTGGCTGATATTGACAAGCGCAAATCCTTGTTTGTCCAGACTGAACTATTTAATAGGGCGGTCGATATTCTAAAATCAAACCCTTGTCTACTCATCACCGGCGATCCGGGTACAGGCAAAACTACACTTACACAAATGCTCGCTCTTCAGATGTCCGCAGATGGTTATCGCGTGCTCTATTCTTCATACTATGAATTGGAGAGCGTAGTAAGCGCATCTTCGCCCGATTCCGACCTTCCGGAACTAATTGTATTAGATGATTTTCTAGGGCAAAATTTTCTTGACGTTCGTCCTGGGTTGTTACGACAGATTAGCCGTTTACTATTTATTGTAAAGAAATCTGACAAGCGAAAGATAATTCTCAATTCACGCATTTCTATTCTTAACGAAGCTGATAGGAAGGACGATTCTTTCCATCGCTTAATTCGCCAACTTGATGATCAACTTGTCTATATTGACACCAGTTCCATGGGCTTATTGGATAAAGCCCGCATATTCCTTTCTAACTTGCGATTCGAAAACGTTCCACAATCATATATAAAGGTGTTGTCTGAGAAAGTCGATAAGGATAAGGCGGGCTGCGTTAAGATTTGCGAACATCCTAACTATAATCCTCGCGTGATTGAATATTGTTCTCGCCCGGAATTTATTGAGCGATGCGATTTGAACAACTACTATTCAGCGATTGTTTCACGTCTTAATAACCCAGTCGATATCTGGAAAAACGAATTCGAAGAGCGTCTTGGTGAGGAAGAGAGGGTTCTTGCTTATCAGTTATTTTCGTTCGGAAAGGAATCCGTAAGCCTGTTGCATTTAAAAACAGCTTTTAATTCCAGAATCAAGTTATCTTCTGGGATTGATTGTTCTATCGATTGCTTTGATCGTGCAATCAAGCGACTTGAGTCGGCTGTTGTAAAAACGGTAATTATTGCGGGCGAGCTCCATGTCGCAATGGTCAACCCTTCTGTTAATGACTACTGTGCTACCTTTCTTGCTGCAAATACCCTAGAGTCTGCATCGATAGTGGAGACAGCAATATATGCCGACCAACTGGAAACCATCTTTAAGGTCAATGCCGGCAGATCTGTTATCGACGCTTTTAAATTAAGAGCCAATAATGGTGAAGTTTTATCTCTTGAAGTCGACAGACCCAGTTCTTGGCTCAAGCTCTGTACGGAACATTATGTTTGTTTTGCATTGCAACAGATGATTGAACTTCTTACTGATAAAGATTTTGAATGGGTTGGATCTCTTCTGAAGGAAATGCTCGATTCTCCAAATGCTAAAGCCTGGGAATCTGCTTCACTGTTTTTATTGGGCTCAGGTCGTGGTGCTTTCTTTAACAGCACATATTATGCGAACTTGTTCTGCTCCTATTTGAGCTTGAGCCATTTGGCAAAAGGCACAAGCGTTTTATTGGCCCATAACCTATTGGAAAGCCTTGAAAAGGCTAAGAAGATACTGAATATCTCCAATAAAGCATCTGATCATCTATTACTTGCACTTAAGGCTGAGGCGGATCGCTGGTTAACAGAATATGTAATTGATTCCGCAGAGAGCTTTGGCAATGGTCGAGACTGGGAAGCTGAATATCAACCTTCGATGTACGACTGCTATATCGAGGATTGGGAAACTTTTGTAAAAGAGAAGATCTATACAGAGCTGGTTAAGGATGTAAATGCACATTCGGTACTTTGTGGTCTTAGCGACGAGTTGGGTGAATTTCTAACGGAAGATATTTCACTAGACCGGGTAGAAGAGGCGATTGAAGATTATGCCGCCGAATATGTGAGGGATCTGAGGCTTGAGTATGAGGACGATAGGGGAGACCGTGATGACGGCCCTGTGGACGATTGTCGATATGAAATAGCTCAATATCAAAATGATACGAGAGCGGTAGAGAGACTGTTCATCGAATCATGCTGAAGTGATCACCGCTTCCACGGAACAAATCACTAAATGATGATTGCAAATAATATATAGGGCCGGAGATCTTGAAGATCTCCGGCCCCTTCAGTGTCCTAGCCCAAGATTCATTATCAGAATCGATGTGATTCTAAAAATGGTCAGCAGACCTAGTTGCAGCAATAATAGCAAGGACGGGCATTCGGATAGATTTCTTTTGCCGAACGAAGCGCCTTGCTTGCAGAAGCATACTTTCCAAGTCGAATGCAGCGCATCGTACGATTAAGGCAGCCACAGTGCTCAGAATGAACAACATGCCAGTTGTCGCTTTCGTTCGCGTTAATAAAGTAAACCAATTAAAACATCTTCCATTTGTAAGTTTGCATTAATTTTGAGACAGCTTAAAATGGAATAAGCCGCTCTGTACGTCCACGTACTGGTTGGTTTCGCATCGGAAGACTGGTACTCTTCCGATGCATTTTTTTACTCTGCCTGGCTCAATAAATCCCCCCTCTTTTTGAGTGTGTATAATGCGTCCCTAAATTGTGTGGGGCTAGGCGTTCGCTTGCCCGCGTAGCAGTATTTCCCCCTTTCTTTCTGCTCTAAAATCCCAGCCTTTTCCAAGGCGCCAACAACTACATAGCAACGGTATTCGGATATCTTGCGGCCATATGAATTAGGCGCCTCAAGTTTGATCTTTTGTAGGTAGTCCTTTACCGCAACTTTACCGTTTCCGTCCAGCAATAGGCTAATAAGAGTCTCAAGAAGGTAGGGAAGCTCCTCTGCCGGAACCATCTTCTTGTAAAACGGTTTTTTATTATCTCCATTTAGCTTTCCGACTTTGTACAGCTTTTCGTTGTGAATGAAATAAAAGGGCGGCTCTTCGCCGAAGGAAATATTCTTTCCGCGAATAGGATAGTTTTTATACGGGGGATTTGTAACAGTATTGTCGACAGGCTTTGCGACGACTCGAGCGCAGTTGAGTTCCAATCCACCCTTTCCGTACTCAGACGCTTTCGCGGAAAGTTTACCTGCAATAGAAAGAGGAGACTCAAGGGCTTTTAGCATATCGATGCCCAGTTCGGCATCAGTGAGTTGACCAGCAAGAACCTTGGCAGTGACGTACTCCTGGGTTGCAATTTTAACCTCGTTTAGGAGAGAGGAAATGCTCTTATCCATGCTGTTCTCCTTAAATCAGAAGCCTTACACGAATCGTCTAGTTAATGGAAACCACCGTCGTGTCTGATGTTCGTGTCTGTATTATACCTCACGTCGCGTCAGTCATTTCTGATTACCTAAAATTCCTGTCTGTCCTATAACTAACGTGAGATTCATAAGTAGATGGTCGTAATGCCTGCAGGTTATCCATTGAATTCTGTAATGAAGAAGGTGTCTTTAGTAAGTGCACGTATTCTTCTGTATTCAAAATACACTATCATTCGTGTCCGTTATGGCATTCCTTGACCCTTAATGCGACAAACGGTCGCAACGTCAGATCGTATTTTGGAGCTCCATCAGATGGTTTACGAATCTTGCTATTGGAAAGATGACTTAAGGTCATACGCAACAGAATTGAAGAACATTTCCACTTGTACCACCCTGGAAGACGTGTATCGCGATAACCGATTGGAGAGGGCCCTCCTGTTATCCGCCTTTACCGTTCGCTTGCTTTTGGATGCAAATAAGTTAAGCGACAGTTTTGATTCGCGCAATCTAAAAGTCGACTATTATTCTGCAAAGAGGGGCGCCCAGGAAAATATTTCGCCCTTGGATAAGCGCTTTATCGATGAACGATACTTCGACTTAGCTGAATCCACATCCTCATCTATTTCTATAAAACAACTCACTAATCAACTTATTCATTCCGCGGTCGTTTTGATGTTTTCATACGATGATGCAAATCATGTGATTGGCTTTTTTGTTGTCTCCGACAAGGACTATGAAAAGCGATTGTGTTATTGCAGCCTTAAGGAGTGGGTACACGTGGTGGAAGCCGTGGCAGATGATGATGTTGCATATGCGCTGATGCATAAGGATCCGAAAACGGGGGAATGCAAAACCGTAAAGCTCGCAGCGAACGATTTAAAGGATTCGGATGCCGTCCTGAAGCATCTTGAAGCCAAAGGTCTCGCTCCGGAGACTCTTGATGTTATTCGCAAAGAATTCGTGTCTATGGCAACAGAGGTATCTGATCGCCCTGACATCAATGTCGATCAAAACGACGCGACTTCTGAAAGCTCCGACGCATGAGGTGACTCAACTTGCTATCTGACTCAACATCATCCGACCCCTCCTTTCACCGACTGGCAAAACGATTTACACCTAATTTTGGGAGTCGATCACGGGTTATATCATCGTCTATTGTCCAATCTCACTACAATAATAACTGCTGTTACCAGGGCATTTCCTGGTACAGCTCCCATTGGCTCTTGCGTAGATCGGAGCGGTTATGTTTACTACCGCGTTCCACACTAGCCGACACTACATTCTACTTACCGTCATGGCCTGCCTATGCGTTTTGCTGGGCGGGCCTTCTTATGCCGCGGGCGCGGAGAGCCTATTTATCGCGGGCGACACGTACTGCGAGCCGGGCGTGTCGGGTCCCGGATGGGCTTGGACAGATACCGATCATCTTGAGCTAACCGGCTATGCGGGTGAGGCCATCGGCGCCGACGGCGACCTGGTGGTGACACTTGTGGGGCAAAACTCCGTGGTCGAGACGCATGCGCCCGATGCGGACATTTCCATGAGCGGCATGGAGGTGTGGGGAAACCTTACGCTTCGCGGCTCCGGCTCGCTCACGGCGATAGGTTCCCAATGCGGGATCCATGTGGCCCAGGCGCTAGTGGTGGACGGCTGCACGGTCAATGCCAGGGCCGATGGGGCAGGCGTTGTTGGCCAGACCGTGGCCGGCATTGCCGCAGGCAGCTTGACAGTACGTGGCGGAGGGCGCATTGTTGCCGCGGGCGCGGGATCCGATGCGGGCTTGCACTTTTATGGCGTGCGCCTGCTCGACGAGGGATTTGGGGCTGACGCTGCGAGCGAGACGCTTGTCGTAGATGCGTCCTGGCTGGATGCGATCGGTACGGATGCCGGCGTTGTCTGCGATCGCGGATCGCTCGTGGCTGCGCACTTTGTGACGCCCGCAGGTGGAGCCTTTGGTGCTGCCGGCGTGGTGGATGCTGACGGGGCCGTGGCACCGCACGTGGTGATTGAGCCCGATGGCGCCACCGCCCCAGCGGGGGAGACCGTTACACCCGGCGGCGAGGTGCCGGGGGATGGCACGGGCGAGCCTACTGGTGGCGCCGACCCTGCTGCGGGGCAACCCGGTGCGGGACCGGCAACGGATCCTGCGGTGAAACCCGTGGCTACGTCGACCAAGACAACGGCCACCAAGACCACAGTCACCAAGACGACCAAGTCCAAATCCACTATGGCAACAACATCGGCGCTTCCCAAGACCGGCGACAACCACTGGATAGCTGCCTCCTTAACGCTATTCCTGCTGGGGACAGTGCTTCTGAGCGCCGCATATCGTTGTTGATGCGGTACGAGGCACTTGGCTGCGATACAAGAGCACTGTAGGAGCTTTAAGGGCAACGCTTTCGGCAAGGAAGCGTTGCTTTTGTCATTTTGGAGATACGTTCAGCTTGATGATGGCACCCAGGTTGCCTACTCAGAGACAAGAGAAGATGGAACCGTTCGCGTAGCCGTCGAGCGCCCGGTTGACTTTGGCTTTGACCATGCGGAATGCTTCTTGCCTGTGGTCAAATGGTTCAACGTCGAAGGATTTACTGCTGATGACCTCAATTTCTTGATAGAATTTATCATATCAAACGCCCCGTTTATCTTCGAGCTCGCCGAACGCCAAAAAGCCGGACCGGCGGTTTCGGCGCTGGCCCTCTGACGTTCTACTGTTGAACGGTAAATAACCCATGATTTCGACTACCGACATATCCACTGCCGCCACCCGCGTGCTAGCTCAATACGACGTCAGCGAAGCATATTTATTTGGCTCGTTTGCCCGAGGCGAGCAAACGCCCGATAGCGATATTGACTTGCGCCTAGTCTGCGGCAACACCATGACGTTCGGCACGCTTTACGAACTCTACTATAAGCTCGAGATGGAACTTGGGCGAAAGGTGGATGTCGTCACCAACCCACCAGAGCACATGCGCCCGACCTTCCGCAAAAGCATCGAACAAGATGAGGTGCGCATCTATGAAGTGCTGTAAACAGGACGGGGAGCTTGCGAATACTAGCCCTCAAACTTTTCCTTCCAAAGAACCCAACCCGGAGACCCTCGAGGCCATCCGCGAAGGTGACGCATTCTTTGCAGCAAGGGAGTCCGGTCGCTTCGACAACGGCGCCGATCTAATCGATGCAGCTCTAAAAGCTCCTGAAGCGTGAGAGAATTTAACCACCGAAGAGACTGTCGTCTTGGAGGCACCAGATCGGCGAGGTACGTACCTCGCCATTTTTGTACGATTTGATCAAATGTCTAAGCATTTGAACCTGCATATCGACGAGGCCGGCAATGCGGATAAGCCTTTTCTGCCTAGCGGCAGGCTTAATTCGCGATATCCTTCATGTGTTATACTTGAGCCATAAATTCTGTTTCAAGTATTCGAAAGGCTTGAGATGAAGTTGTTAAAGGTTTGCTTCGACCATCTCTCGATGTTCGAAGACGGGTTATTCGAAATCGACCTGTTCGCCTCCGACCGCGTGACGGCCTCCGATGAGTCGGCTTTCGAACTGGCGGACCATCTCTACGTGAATAGCGTCGTTGCGCTGGCGGGCATTAACGCTACGGGCAAGACAACAGCACTGAACCTGCTGGAGCTCGCCTGCCGCATTGTTGACGGCTCTCCGGCGCGCGGCGGCGGGCTCCCATCAACGTTCCCCGCCGCGTTCGACGGCCCGTCCAAGCTCAAGTGCGTCATATGGCACGCAGATCGTCTTTACTTGCTCGAGTCGGTGCTGCAGACTGTCGAAGGAGGCGACGACGGTCCCGAGCTGACGTTCTCCGATGAGGTGATTTCTTCGCTGCCAGCCAAGGCCCTCAAGCGCTCGACCCTGGCATCCTGGGCCGAAATCGAGAAACTCGCGTCCCCGCTGTGCGACCGTGCTCAGATGCCGGACTCTTGGGCGGCGCTTACGCCGCCTGACGTTTCCGTCGCAGCCGCTGTGCTCGCCAAGGACTTCGGCCATCGCATCCGAGCGATAGCATTGCGCGACGGTGGCTTCCGCCTCACTGAGCAATTCAACGGTCTCGACGACGTGCTTCGTGTTTTCGACTCTGGCATCGAGCACCTCGAGGTCCGGGACTCCGGTCGCGCCTTCGTACTGACGTTTACAGGTCGCGAGCCCATCACGATCTCCGAGCGGGGGCTCACCGAGGTGCTCTCCTCCGGCACTGTACGTGGCCTAGGGCTGGTGCAGCGCGCAATGAGGGTCCTGCGCTCCGGCGGCTACCTTTTAGTCGACGAGGTGGAGAACCACCTTAACCGCCAACTGGTTAACGTCGTGCTTGATCTGTTTGCCGCCCGCGGGACCAACCCCAACGGCGCGACGCTGGTTTTCACGACTCACTACCCGCAGCTCCTCGATCACGTGCACCGCAAGGACAACGTGTTCTTTCTCGCCCGACGCAACAGCGGTGCGCGCGTGGTGAAGTACGCCGACCGCGTGAAACGCATCGAGAACAAGAAATCGGAGGTATTCGCCTCGAACTTTGTGAAGGGGACCGCTCCGCGCTACGCCGACGTGCGCGCGCTTAAAGAGCTCGTCGCAGAGGAGGTGTCCGATGAGCGGTGATAACGGTTTTCGCTTTGCGGGATATCATCCGATCATCTCCTGCGAGGGAACAGCGGAACAGGTGGCCGTGGACATTCTCCTCGAGGCGGACGCGCTCGTCTTTTCAGAGGCCGACGTCGTGGACGTCACCCGCCTGCGCAAAGCCTCCGATATCCAAGATAACTACCTCAACTTAGACTATGACTGGCCAGTCTGCATCGTCAGGGTGCTGGACTCGAGGAAAGAACGCTTCAAACTCGGCAACCTGTACGCCGGCCGCTTCCCGGTGGTTAGCTACGTGACCCATCCCGAGATAGAGGTGCTGGCCATTATTCGAGAGGGCTCGTGGAGACGCTGGCACGGCGGACGCATGAAACCGAGCGACTTCTGCAAACAGGAGCTCGGCATGCACGAGGTAAAGAGGGAAGGCTTCCTCAAAAGTTATTGGGATGCCGATTCGCTTACGGCAGCCGCCAGGGAATACAAGCGACTTTCGAAGATCCCCAAGGGCGAGTTGTGCCTGGCAGACCTCATCCGGTAAAGGTTTGCAGCCACCGCAATACCCATAACGCTTCCCAAGACTACCGGCTGCCGCTTGATTGCCCTTTTCTCGGCGCTTTTCTTGCCGTGCACAACACAGCCATAACGCCCATTTCCGGAAGTGCGGGGAAAAATCGCAACCAGCCGAGCACAAACCAAATTTTGGCGTCAAAACCGCAGGTCACGAAAGGGTATAACCGGGGTCT
>PPYF01267887.1_pt1 | contig 27537 bp, 20 predicted proteins | sample 1559871 | NCBI WGS metagenome assembly PPYF01 (sample SAMN08240021, study PRJNA423297) | Human gut metagenome, whole genome shotgun sequencing project.
CAAGTATGTGTCTGGCACGCCGCGCCCGCGTGCTGAACCAAAACGGCTTAGAGTATACGCCCGAAAATATAGACGGCCTGCTGTTCCGCCGCCACGAAAACAAAAAGCTCCTCCTTGCCGGAAAGTACCCTAAAGGAACACCCAAGCGAACGAAGGAGCAGGACATAACATATAGAAACGCCTTAGGAAGAATTTTGCAGACTGTGTAAAATTCTTCCTAAGGCGTCTGAAAATGGTGGAAATGTTATTACAAATGAATCTGGTTCTTAATACAAGCGACCGTAAACCTACATCTACACCTCGTCAGCTCGAATTTTATGCCAAACGGGAACAACGCTCTTTTTCTCTTGCATAAGTTTATACATCGTTTGGCGTAAGATTGGCGTATGGCATGATTTCAGTTAGAAGCCCGCCAAAAGAAAAAGCCTGAAATTTCTCGTATCATCAAGAAATTTCAGGCTTTTTTGTGCTCAAATTGACAATTTACTGGTCAATCGGCTTCATCGTGGGGAACAGCAGCACGTCACGGATCGACGCGCTGTCGGTCAGCAGCATGACCAGACGATCCACGCCGAAGCCGAGGCCGCCCGTGGGGGGCAGGCCGTACTCAAGGGCGTTGACGTAGTCGTAGTCGACCTGGGCCTTGCAGTCGGGCTCAATGGCCTTGCGCTCAGCGACCTGGCGCTCGAAGCGGGCCTTCTGGTCGATGGGGTCGTTCAGCTCGCTGAATGCGTTGCCGTACTCGGTGCAGTCGATGAAATACTCAAAGCGCTCGGTGAAGGCCGGGTCGGTGGGCTTGCGTTTGGCCAGCGGGCTGATCTCGACGGGGTAGTCATAGATGAAGGTGGGCTGGATGAGCTTATCCTCGACAAAGGCGTCGAAGAACTCGGCCAGGATCGCGCCCTTTGTCGGGACCTCGGGCAGTTCTACATGATGCTCCTTGGCGGCAGCGATGGCATCCTCGTCGGTTTTCCAGTCGTTGAAGTCAACGCCGGAATACTTCTTGACGGCCTCGACCATCGTCAGGCGTTCCCAGTGACCCATATCGATCTGCTTGCCCTGGTAGGTGATCTCCAGGCTGCCGCAGACCTTGAGGGCCAGGCGCTTGTACATCTCCTCGACCAGATCCATCATGCCGTGGAAGTCGGTGAATGCCTGGTACAGCTCAATGGTCGTGAACTCGGGGTTATGCTTGGGATCCATGCCCTCGTTGCGGAAGATGCGGCCAACCTCATACACGCGGTCCATGCCGCCCACGATCAGGCGCTTGAGGTACAACTCGGTCTCAATGCGCAGGACCATGTCCATGTTCAGGGTGTTGTGGTGGGTGTAGAAGGGGCGGGCGGACGCGCCGATCTCGAACGGGGTCAGGATGGGGGTGTCGACCTCCAGGAAGCCCTTTTCGTCCAGATAGGCGCGGATCTCCTTCAAAATCAGGCTGCGCTTGACAAAAGTGTCCTTGACCTCGGGGTTCATGATGAGGTCAACGTAGCGCTGGCGGTAACGCGCCTCGCGGTCCGTCAGGCCGTGGAACTTCTCGGGCAGGGGCAGCAAACTCTTGGAGAGCAGCGTCAGCTCGGAGATGCGGACAGAAATTTCGCCCATCTTCGTGCGGAACACCTCGCCCTTGACGCCGATGATGTCACCGATGTCCAGCTTCTTGAAGGCGGCGTAGGCTTCATCGCCCAGCAGGTCGCGCTTGACAAAAATCTGGATGTCGCCCTTCTGGTCGCGCAGATGGGCAAAGCTGGCTTTGCCCATGATGCGCTTGGACATCATGCGGCCAGCCAGAGAGACGATCTTTCCGGTCTCAGCCTCGGCAGGAAGGTCAGCAAACTCATTTTTGAGGTCGGCCGAGTACGCATCCTGCGCATATTTGGTGATTTCAAAGGGGTTATGACCGGCTTCGCACAGGTCTGCCAGCTTCTGGCGGCGCACAGCGGCCTGCTGGGTCAGCTCCTGCTCGGTCTGGGGCTTATTCTGCTCCATGTGAGATCGTCCTTTCGTGATTTTTAATTCTGTTGATATGGGTTGCTTGTAGGGGTCGATGCAATCATCCGCCCCTTCAGAATTTATTGGGGATTATTACTTCGAGCGGCTGACTTCCAGCAGCTTGTACGTGATGATGTTGCCGTTGGGCAGGGTGACATCAACGCTGTCGCCGACCTTGCAGCCAATCAGAGCCGCGCCGACGGGGCTCTCGTCGCTGATGCGGTTCAGATCCATGTCAGCCTCGGTGGAGCCGGTCAGGTCGTACTCCTCGGCGTCCTCCAGGTCATCGCCCTCGGCCAGGATCTTGACGTGCATACCGATGGAGGCGGTGTCGTTGGACAGCTCGCTCTCATCCATGATACGGGCCAGCTTCAGGGTAGCCTCCAGGTCGGCAATGCGGGCCTCCACAGAAGCCTGCTCCTCCTTGGCGGCGTCGTACTCGGCATTCTCGCTCAAGTCGCCGTAACCGCGGGCAACCTTGATCTTGTCGGCAACTTCCTTACGCTTGACGGTGCGCAGGTTTTCCAGCTCCTGCTCCAGTTTATTATAACCCTCTCGGGTAACGACAACTTCTTTAGCCATAGCAGTGTCTCCTAACGTAAAATGGATAGTAAAAGATGTGCGGCACCAACTGGGGAGCCGCACTAACTTATATATTATACGGGTTCAAAACGGATTTGTCAAGTCACAGCGTCATTTATCCAGCTGCAAAAGGCCAACCTTACGGTAGACCTTGCTGACAGTGCGGTTGGCCAGGCGGGAGGCACGCTCCGCACCGCTCTTGAGGACCTCGTCCACGTAGGCCTTGTCGGCCAGAATGCGGGCATACTCAGCCTGCACGGGGGCCAGCGCGTCGGCGGTGACCTCGGCCACGGCCAATTTGAAGTCACCGTAGCCCTTTCCCTCAAACTCGGCAGCGATCTCGTCGTTGGACTTGCCCGTGAAGGTGCTGTAAATGCACATCAGGTTGGACACGCCGGGCTTCGTCTCGCGGTCAAAGCGGACTACGCCGTCGGAGTCGGTCACGGCGCGCTTGAACTTGCGCACGATGGCATCCTTGTCATCGGTCATCAGGATAAAGCTGTTGACGTTCGTGTCGGACTTGCTCATCTTCTTGGTCGGCTCGGCCAGCGACATGATCTTGGCGCCCGCGGCGGGCACGTAGCCCTCGGGCAGGGTGAAGGTATCGCCGTAAATGCCGTTGAAGCGGCCTGCGATGTCGCGGGCAATTTCCAGATGCTGGGTCTGATCCTGCCCCACGGGCACGAGGTCGGCATTGTAGATGAGGATGTCCGCTGCCATCAGCACGGGGTAGGTGAACAGACCGCCGTTGACGTTGTCGGGGTGCTTGGCGCTCTTATCCTTGAACTGAGTCATGCGCGACAACTCACCAAACTGCGTGTTGCAGGCCAGCACCCAGGCAAGCTCGGTGTGCGCGGGCACGTGGCTTTGTACAAACAGAACGTGCTCCTTCGGGTCGATGCCTACGGCCAGCAGCAGGGCGGCCAGCTCACGGGTGCGGCGGCGCAGGTCTGCGGGCACCTGGCGCACGGTCAGGCTGTGCAGGTCGGCCACCATGTACAGGCAGTCGTAATCGGACTGCAAGAGGGCCCAGTTGCGCACCGCGCCGATGTAGTTGCCCAGGGTCGGCGTGCCGGTGGGCTGAATGCCCGAAAGAATGCGTTTACGTTTTTCTTCTGCCATTATGATGTATCTCCCTTGTAAGCCGTTCTGCCCACGGCGGGCAGGTGGCTTCTTCCTTTATTTATATACTATAAAATATAATCAAACAGCGGACATTTGTCAATGTTTCTGCGCACGGAAGTCCGTAAAATTCACAGCTTCACCCTGATAAAGTCGTGCTCCACAGCGGGAAGGATTTTTTCAATCAAATCCTTTGTCCGCAGCCGCAGGCTGGACGTGTTGATGCAGGGGTGACAGCCCACAAACTCGCTGTTCAGCACATCCTCGTCAATCAGCAGCTGCACGCGGTGCCCGGTGTCATTCATCAGTCCCAGCACGCTGACCGAGCCGGGCGTAATATCCAGAAACTTTTCCATGTATTCCGGCTTGGCAAAGGACAGGCGCGACGCACCGATCTGTGCAGACAGATCCTTTGTATGGAAAACCTTCGTGTCCGGGATCATCAGCAGATAAAAGGCTGTTTCCTGTCGATTACACAGGAACAGATTCTTGCAGATGACCGCCTGCAGCGTCTGGTCGATCTCCTGACAGACCTCCATTGTCATAGCCGGTGCGTGGTCGACCCTCTCGTATGCCACACCCAGCCGGTCCAGCAGGTCGTAGGTGCGGATCTCCTTTTCCAATCGGCCCGCCGTGTCCGCAGGCCGCCCCTTTTGCAGCTCCATTCCAAAGCCCCCTTGCGTTTTCTCCCATTATAGCAGTCTTTCCGCGTTTTGCAAAGTGGGGAAAAATGTGTTATACTGAGCCGGATGCCAGACTGACCCGTAAATGATATTTTAGAAAAATGGAATTTTGCTATGAAAAAGATTTTATTCATCTGCCACGGCAACATCTGCCGCAGTCCGATGGCGGAGTTTGTGATGAAGGATATGGCCGCTAAGGCCGGGGCAGGGGAGCGGTTCGTCATTGACTCTGCGGCGACAAGCACCGAGGAACTCGGCAACCCGGTCTACCCACCCGCGCGTCGGGAGCTGGCGGCGCATGGCGTGGTCTGCGGGCCGCACACGGCGCGGCAGATGACGCGGGCGGACTACGACAAATACGACCTGCTCATCGGGATGGACAGCGCCAACATCCGCAATATGACCCGCATCTGCGGCGGCGACCCGGCGGGCAAAATCCACCGTCTACTCGACTACACCGCCCGCCCCGGCGACGTGGCCGACCCGTGGTACACGGGTGATTTTTCGACCACCTGGCGGGACGTTGCGGAAGGCTGCCGCGGTCTTTTGAAGGCAATCACCTCGCAGGCCATGTAAAAACATTGCATTTATGTGCGATATGTGCTATGATATTAAAGGATTATTTCCATCCAGTCAAGTTCAATCCGAAAGGAAAGAGTGTATACAATGGGAAAATACTTTGGTACTGACGGCTTCCGCGGGGAGGCCGGTGTCACCCTGACCGCCGACCATGCCTACAAGGTTGGCCGCTTCCTCGGTTGGTATTACGGTATGCTGCGCCAGCGCAACGGCGAGGCCACCACGCCGCGCATCGTCATCGGCAAAGATACCCGCCGCAGCTCCTACATGTTTGAGTACAGCCTCGTCGCAGGCCTGACGGCTTCCGGCGCGGACGCCTACCTGCTGCATGTCACCACCACGCCCAGCGTCGCATATATTGCCCGCGTGGACGACTTTGACTGCGGCATCATGATCTCCGCCAGCCACAACCCCTATTATGACAACGGCATCAAGCTCATCGACTGCTACGGCGAGAAGATGGACGAGGAAACGCTGCTGCTCGTCGAGGATTACCTCGACGGCAAGCTGCACGTCTTTGACCAGGATTGGCCCGAGCTGCCGTTTGCCAGCCGCGACCATGTCGGCTGCACCGTCGACTACGTCAGCGGACGCAACCGCTACATGGGATACCTGATCTCTCTGGGTATTTACTCCTTCAAGGGGGTCAAGGTCGGCCTGGACTGCGCCAACGGTTCCAGCTGGAACATTGCCAAGAGCATTTTTGATGCTCTCGGTGCAGACACCTACGTCATCAACAACAAGCCCAACGGCCTGAACATCAACCTGAACGCCGGCTCCACCCACATTGAGGGTCTGCAGAAGTTCGTTGTGGAGAACCACCTCGACATCGGCTTTGCCTATGACGGCGACGCTGACCGCTGCCTCTGCGTGGATGAAAAGGGCAACGTCATCACCGGCGACCACATCCTGTACATTTACGGCTGCTACATGAAAGAGCGCGGCAAGCTGCTGATGAACACCGTCGTCACCACCGTCATGTCCAACTTCGGTCTGTACAAGGCGTTCGACGAGCAGGGTATCGGCTACGCCAAGACTGCCGTCGGTGACAAGTATGTTTATGAGTACATGGCCAAAAACGGCTGCCGCATCGGCGGCGAGCAGAGCGGCCATATCATCTTCTCCAAGTACGCCAGCACCGGCGACGGCATCCTGACGAGCCTGAAGATGATGGAGGTCATGCTGGCCAAGAAGAAGCCGATGAGCGAGCTGGCCGCACCGCTGAAGATCTATCCGCAGGTGCTGAAGAACGTCAAGGTCACCGACAAGAAGGCCGCGCAGGATGACGCCGATGTGCAGGCCGCCGTCAAGGCTGTAGGCGAGGCTCTGGGCGACACGGGCCGCATCCTGGTCCGTGAGTCCGGAACCGAGCCGCTGGTCCGCGTCATGGTCGAGGCTCCCGAGCACGAGACCTGCGAAAAGTACGTCCAGCAGGTCGTGGACGTCATCAAGGCCAAGGGCTACGCGATTTAATTTGTTGTAAAATTTTACACCGCGCTGTGGAGAACCCGCAGCGCGGTGTTTTGATTTCACTCCCGGCAAAAAAACGCCCGCACGTCACAAAAACATGACGTGCGGGCGTTTATTATGCCTTTACTTTAAGAGCAATCGCTCAGATTACAGCTGCGGGCCGGCAGCGACCAGAGCCTTGCCGTGCTCGTTGCCTTCGTACTTGGCGAAGTTCTTGATGAAGCGGCCGGCCAGATCCAGAGCCTTGGTCTCCCACTCGGAAGCATCCTTGTAGGTGTCGCGGGGATCGAGGATGGCGGGATCGACGCCGGGCAGAGAGGTGGGAACCTCAAAGTCGAAGTGCGGGATCTTCTTGGTGGGGGCCTCGTTGATAGCGCCGCTCAGGATCGCGTCGATGATGCCGCGGGTATCCTTGATGGAGATGCGCTTGCCGGTGCCGTTCCAGCCGGTGTTGACCAGGTAAGCCTTGGCGCCGGACTTCTGCATCTTCTTGACCAGCTCCTCAGCGTACTTGGTGGGATGCAGCTCCAGGAAGGCCTGGCCGAAGCAGGCAGAGAAGGTCGGGGTGGGCTCGGTGATGCCGCGCTCGGTGCCGGCCAGCTTCGCGGTGAAGCCGGACAGGAAGTAGTACTGGGTCTGCTCGGGGGTCAGGATGCTGACCGGGGGCAGAACGCCGAACGCATCAGCAGACAGGAAGATGACGTTCTTGGCAGCGGGGGCAGAAGAAATCGGGCGAACGATGTTCTGGATGTGGTCGATGGGGTAGGACACACGGGTGTTCTCGGTGACGGACTTGTCAGCGAAGTCGATCTTGCCCTCGGCATCCAGCGTGACGTTCTCCAGCAGCGCGTTGCGCTTGATGGCATTGTAGATGTCAGGCTCGGAGTCCTTGTCAAGGTTGATGACCTTGGCGTAGCAGCCGCCCTCGAAGTTGAAGACGCCGTTATCGTCCCAGCCGTGCTCGTCGTCGCCGATCAGCAGGCGCTTCGGGTCGGTGGAGAGGGTGGTCTTGCCGGTGCCGGACAGGCCGAAGAAGATGGCAGTGTTCTTGCCCTCCTTATCGGTGTTGGCAGAGCAGTGCATGGAGGCTATGCCCTTCAGCGGCAGGAAGTAGTTCATCATGGAGAACATGCCCTTCTTCATCTCGCCGCCGTACCAGGTGTTGATGATGACCTGCTCCTTGCTGGTGATGTTGAAGGCAACGCAGGTCTCGCTGTTCAGGCCCAGCTCCTTGTAGTTCTCAACCTTAGCCTTGGAGGCGTTGTAGACAACGAAGTCAGGCTCAAAATTGGCCAGCTCCTCAGCGGTGGGCTTGATGAACATGTTGGTGACAAAGTGTGCCTGCCAGGCCACCTCCACGATGAAGCGGATGGCCATGCGGGTATCCTTGTTAGCGCCGCAGAAGGCATCGACGACGAACAGGCGCTTGTTGCACAGCTCCTTCTTGGCGATGTCTTTAACAGTAGCCCAAGTGGCCTCGGTCATGGGGTGGTTGTCGTTCTTGTACTCGTCGGAAGTCCACCAAACGGTGTCCTTGGAGTTCTCGTCCACGACGATGTACTTATCCTTGGGGGAACGGCCGGTGTAAACGCCGGTCATGACGTCGACAGCACCCAGCTCACTGACCCGACCCTTCTCGTAGCCAGTCAGATCGGACTTGGTCTCCTCAGCGAACAGAACATCGTAGGAGGGGTTATGCACGATTTCGGTCGTGCCGGTAATGCCATACTTAGTCAAATCCAGATTTGCCATGTTTACATATACCTCTTTCTCTATACTTTTGGATAGAATGCGCCCCTGCGCTGCAGGTGTACCAGCAAAAAAGGACGCACCCTCCGGCACGTCCCTTCTCAATATCATTTACGCATCCGAGCGCGAATACGCATTCTTCATGCCGCTGCTCAGCTCAAACAGGACCTTATTCAGGGCGTCCGTCGTCTCGGCCTTGACCATAGCGGCCAGTTCCTCGTTGGCCTTGGTTCGCAGGGCGGCACGGGCGGCGGGGTCGGCCTCGCCGCGCTGGGCATCGTCATAGGTGTTGATGATGCCGTTGGCTTTGCTGCCGACGCTCAGCGTGTAGCGCTCGATGTGGAACACCGATTTTGCGTAGGACGCATCGGCCATGGCGGCCAGCAGACGGCTGGCCCAGTAGAAGTTGTCGGTGGAGACATCGCCCGTCGTGTTGGACAGGTACTCCGGCGTCGTGTCCACGTTGGCGTAGAAGGGCACCATCGTGTTGAAGGCATTGGACGCAAAGGCCAGCCACTCCACGGCGCGGAAGTCCTCCGGTACGTCGGGGCGCATTTGCAGCAGTGCCATAAAGTCGTTGCGGTTCACGCCGATGGGACGGTAGATGCCCCTCTCGGAAGCCGTGGCCGCATAGGGGTCATACGGCGTGCCCTGATAATGGCTCGACAGCACATACTTTACGTCCTCGGGCGTGATCTTTTTCTCGGGCACCATGCACCAAGGCAGATCGTCGGAGCGCGGCGTAAAGTCGGCGTCCGGACCGTCCCAGGCGAACGTATTGGGGTTGAAATAACGCAGCATGTACCAGCCGCGGGGCGTGTTGTAGACATGGTCGGCATCGTCGTGGCTGCCGAAGGCGTCGCGCGGATTCAGCGCACCGTCCAAGGACAGGTCAAGATGGTACTTGTCGATAAAGCCGCGCAGGTCGGCGGAGCACATGAACTCCTTCTGCTCGCCCAGCGCGTCGTCCAGGTCGAGCGTGTCAAGGCCGAGCTGGTTCGGCATGACCACATAGACGTCATCGGGCACGCGGCGGGCCATCCAGTGGTGGCCGCCGATGGTCTCGAGCCACCAGACCTCGTCCACATCCTGGAACGCGATGCCGTTCATCTCGTAGGTGCCGTACTGCTCCAGCAGACTGCCAAGGCGCCGGACGCCCTCGCGCGCGGAGCGGACATAGGGCAGGACCAGATAGACAATGTCCTCCTCGCCGATGCCGCCCTTGACGAGCGGGTCAGCACCCAGCACGCGCGGGTTGGAGGTAATGGTCTCGGTAGCCGTCATGCCGACGTTGGCCGCGTTGACGCCGCTGGCCGCCCACAGGCCCTTACCTTCGACAGCGTTGGGCACCGCGGTGATGCGCAGGCCGCTGCCGGGCAGCGGGATCTCGACGCCCGAAATGACGGATTTATAGACCGCGGGGTAGTCCTGCGGCTGAAAAACGGTAAACTTTTTGGCAGTGAAATGGCCGGAGCCGGAATCGTCGTTGCGGGCAATCATCGTGGACCCGTCGTAGGACGCATTTTTGCCGACCAGAATGGTGGTGCAAGCCATGGTTAAATCGTCTCCTTTTATAAGTCTATATAAGAATGCCGCGCGGTAGGGGCCAGGCATGCCCGGCCCGCGGGTTTCCCGCGAGCGTGTGCTCATGGACAGGTACCGGGCCGGACATGTCCGGCCCCTACGGGCATCCCACTATTTCCCTATTATAGAACAATCTGTGCAAATTTCAACCGTCACATTTCCTGCGCCACGCCCTGCGCGATCACACCGCTCTGGTAGGCTTCGACCAGGGCTGTCAGGTCACGGATCAGCGCCTGCTTGCGCCCGCCCTCGTCGGTGTCGCGCACCAGAATGCGCTGGGGCGCAGTATAGATATACTCGCTCTTGCTGGCAATGTCCTCGTCCTCGTGGATGGCCTTGTCCACGCTCTCAAACGGCTGGTGGGTGCGCAAGATCAACCCGCGGGAGTTATAGACCAGTGTGTAGCCGGCTATGCCGGTGCGCCGGTGGTAGGCACGGCAGAAGCCGCCGTCAATAATGATGAGCCGTCCGCCGCCCTTGATGGGGCTTTCCCCCTCGATGGCGCGGACCGGGACATGGCCGTTCACGATGTGGCTGCCCTCGCCGGACAGGCCGAATTCGCGCAAAATATGCTCGGCGGTGCGCGGGTCGGCAATGTGCCTGTAGTAGGGATCCTTGATCTCCACCTGGGCCGCCGGGTCGGCAATATAGAGCCGCTCAAACGTCGTCATGGCGCTGCGGCCAAACAGCGGCGATTTTGCCCCGCACCACAGGTACCACAAAAAGTCCTGTCCGGCCAGCCGTGCCGGGCTGCCCGTGGGCGCGCTGTAGCCCTGGCGGGCGCGGCGGTCACAGTAGTCGAACAGCTGCTTGCCGCTGCGGGCGGTGCCCTCAAACCGAATGGCCGCAAACGCGCCCTCCTCGGTCATCGGCACTGCGCCGTGGTAGAGCAGATTGCCGTTGCACATTTTATAAAACGCGCCGTGGGCGTACAAAAATTGCACATGGCGCTGCAGGCGCTCGCTCTCGGCAAAGCTGCGCACCAGCTCGGCGGCGATTTTTTCCTCGTCGGCAGTCAGCGCGGCGGGGTTGGCCGGGTCAACGGTGGGAAAGTCGCAGTCCAGCAGGGGATAGGTCGTGCCGAAATAGTCCACCGTGCCCGCGGCAAAGTCAATGTGGTTCAAAAAGTCGCGGCCCTGCAAATCAAAATCCGGGTTGCGGGCAATGACCTGCGCCTCCAGCTTGAGCATCATAACGGTCACGGCCTTGTGCATCCGCGCAGCGGCGGTCAGGTCGCCTGCCGCTGTGCGCTGGTCGGCGTGGGGCAGCCAGCGCGAAACATCGGAATCCGCGTAAGTATGCTGGGCAAAGCGCTCCAAGCGGCGCAGGCTGATGCCGTAGCCGCCCTCCAGCGTGTCCAGATTGTTGTAGGCCAGCGTTGTTTTCAGCACGGTCATAATGCAGAGCGGGCTGCCCGCTGCCGCGCCCATCCAGACCACGTCGTGGTTGCCCCACTGGATGTCCACCTGATGATGCGCCATCAGACTGTCCAGAATGCGGTCCGGGCGCGGGCCGCGGTCAAACAGGTCGCCCACAATGTGCAGACGGTCCACGGCCAGCCGCTTGATGACCTCGCAGAAGCGGATAATATAGGCGTCGGCGCGGTCATAGCGGATGATGCTCTCAATGATCTCGCCGTAATACTGATCCTTGTCGTGGTCCTCAAAGTGGGCGTGAAGCAGCTCGTCGAGGATGTAGCCGCAGTTCTGCGGCAGACAGCGGCGCACATGGTCGCGGGTATGCTTGCTGGACACGAACCGGCACAGGTCGATGAGCCGCAGCAGCGTCATGCGATACCAGGCGTGCAGGTCTTTCTGGCGGGCTTTCAGCTCGGGCAGCTTCTGATTGGGATAATAGACGAGCGTCGCCAGCTCGGCACGCTCCTCGGCGGGGACACCGTTGCCAAGCACCGTGTCGATTTTTTCACGGATGACGCCCGATGCGCTGTTTAATATATGTACGAACGCTTCGTGCTCGCCGTGCAGGTCACTCATGAAGTGCTCGGTGCCCTTGGGCAGACGGAGCAGGGCCTCAATGCGGATGATCTCGCTGGCCGCGGCGGCCACGGTCTGGTATTTCTGAGACAGCAGGCGCAGATAGCGCAGATGCTCATCGGAATATTGCACGGGCAGGACCTCCCTGTACTTTTCTTACATCTATATGGAATTATAGCACACCTTGCGGCAAAACAAAAGGCCGCAGCCCGGAATTTTGGGCTGCGGCCTGATGAGTTTTAGGGCAGGGACTCTGTAGGGGCGGATTCTATATCCGCCCGTGGACGTTTACCCTGCGTTCATCTTTTTTCACAACGGGATGCTGCCAAGCGGGCGCATATAGAATGCGCCCCTACGGTGCAGCATGGCTGCACATTTTTTTGCAATTACTCGATCTCGATCAGCGTCTGCTTCGGCTCGAGCTTCTTGGCCTCGGCCTTGGGCAGATGCAGGGTCAGGATGCCGTTCTCAAACTTAGCGCTGATGTCCTTGGGCTCCAGTTCCTTGCCGACATAGAAGCTGCGTGCGCAGCTGCCGGTAGCACGCTCCTGGCGGATATAATGGCCCTCGTTGTCCTTGTCATCCAGCTCCTCATTGCGCTGGGCGCTGATGGTCAGATAGCCGTTGTCCAGATCCAGCTTGACATCCTCTTTCTTGAAGCCGGGCAGATCAACGAACACATCGTAGCTGTCCTTGTTCTCGCGGACATCGGTTTTCATCACATTGGCGGCACGTTTGCCAAACATACCGCGGGGCGCAGCGGCCTTCATGGCGCGGTCAAAATCGTGCTCCCAATCGTTGCTGAACAGATCATCCATCAAAGCCTCATTGAACATATACGGAACCATCATCATAAGTCATTCCTCCAATTTTCATCGGCCGCCCGTTTTGTTTGTGAGCGGTTGACTTTTGATACACATTGTTGCGTTCCCTTTGGGGATTCGGTTCTTCCGTTCCTCTTTCCCTTGGAACGCCTCTATAATAGCACCGAACATTAGCACTGTCAATAGGAGAGTGCTAATGTTTACATGTTATGTAATGTTTGTTCACAAAATATGTAATAAGTTTAAAAAGAGATCGTAGCCACGTTGTAATCAGGATTTGCCTGTAGGGGCCGGGCATGCCCGGCCCGGCACTCACCCGCAAGTGCCCGCCTATGGGAAGCCTGCGGGCCGGGCATGCCCGGCCCCTACCGCGCGGCGTTTCCTATTTACCCCGTCCAGCCGCGCAGGGCGTAACACATAGCCTTCCCAAGCACCTTGATTTGCGCTCCGGTCATGCCCGGGGCAGCCTTTGCTTTCTAACGCCTGCTCACGGGGGAGACGCTTCTCATCTTTACATTATGTCGTATTCAATCGGCGTCTCAAACAGCCTTGCCGCCTTCTCCCGGTCCTCGGTCTGGCCCAGCGCCCACATCAGCTTGACGGCGACAGCCTCGGGGGTCATGTCGCGGGCCTCCAGGACGCCGGGCAACTCACCGACGGCGCGGCCCACCTCGTAGACGGCAAGGTCACACCCCTCATGTGGGACCTGCGTGGTAAACACCGCCAGCCGCCCGCTCTCACACCAGCGGCGCAGGGCGGCGAACATCTCACCGTGCTCCCCACCCGGCAGACCGCCGACGCCGAAGCTCTCCAGCACCAGTGCGCGGTAGTGCGGGGCCAGCAGCGGGATGATGTCCGCCCGCATGCCCGGCACAAGCCGCAGCACAAAAACGGCGGGCTCAAGCCTTTCATAGAACCGCACGGGCGGCTGGTCCGCGGGGCGGCGCAGAAACGTCACCAGCCGCGTATCGCGGAACACCGCGGTCTCGGGGTAGTCGATGCTGGAAAACGCATTGAAGCTGCGCGTCCGCGTCTTGCGCGCGCGTGTGCCCAGAATGACCTTGTTGTCAAACACCAGCTGCACGCCCCATGCGCCGTCGCTGACCGCGTAGACGAACGCGCGGTAGAGGTTGTTGCGCGCGTCGGTATCGCGGTTGTAGATGGACTTCTGGCTGCCGGTCAGCACAACGGGCTTCGCGCTGTTCTGCACCATGTAGCTGAGCGCCGCGGCGGTGTAGGCCATCGTGTCTGTGCCGTGGGCGATGACAAAGCCGTCGCAGGCATCATAATTTTCTTTGATGCAGCGCACGATGCTCTGCCACTGCGCGGGGCCGACGTTCGTCGAATCCAGGTTGAACACCTGCACAGCGCTGACCTCGCACAGGTCAGCCAGCTCGGGCACGCAGGCCAGCAGCTCCTCTGACGTGATGGCCGGGGCCAGCCCGCCCGCCGCCGTAGGGCGGCTTGCAATCGTCCCGCCTGTGGCGAGAAGCAGAATTTTTTTCATCAAAATACCTCTTTGGCTTCCCCCTCGGGGGAAGCTGTCCGCAAAGCGGACTGATGAGGGCAGAGTCCGCCTTATAGCCAATTAACGGGTAATATCCGGTGACTTTTCCCTCATCCGCCCTCGGGCACCTCCACCAAGGGGGGAAGGCTCCTCTCATTTCACTCCGCCCACATCAGATGCCGCTCCGCGACGACCTGGGCGTCCAGTGTGCGCGGACCTGCCGTAAAGCGCACGGTCACGCGGTGGCCCGCAACGCTTTCCACGGTGCCGGGGCCAAAGACGGCATGCCGCACATGGGCACCGACGGCGGTGATGCTGTCCACATCCACAGGCGGCAGCGGGGCGCGTGCCGCGGGCGGGGGTGTGCGGTGGCCCGCGGGCTCGACGTCGTGGCGTTTGCGGTGGCCGGGCAGACCGGACAGCACCTCATCCACAAAGGTCGAGCGCTCCGCCGCGCAGTCAAACAGCACCAACTGCTGCCGCGCGCGGGTCATGGCCACGTAAAACAGCCGCCGGTCCTCCTCATACTGCTGTGTCTCACCGGGCGTGCGGCAGCACAGCTCCGGCTTGGCGGGCAGGATGCCGTCCAGCACATCCAACAAAATGACCCGGTCATATTCCAGCCCCTTGGCCGAGTGGATCGTCGAAAGCAAAAACCTGCACCCGGGCGGATTTTCATGGTTTTGTATGATGCTGCGCAGCTTTTCCAGCCGCCGCAGCAGGTGCCGCGGCGTCGGCTCCTGTGCGCCGAGCATTTCCAGCACGGCCAGCTTTGTGCGGTCCATGCCGCTTTTGTCCAGATATTTGCCGTAGCCCAGCTGGTCGGCCAGGAAACGCACCGCATCGTCCGCGGCCATTTTGGGCAGACGCGCCAGACCGTCCGCCACGTCAGCCATGGCGGCGCGGGTGCGCGGACGGATGCTGTCCTCATTCAGCAGGGCCGTCCAGCAGCCCTGCCCGTACTGCCGCGCCTGATTGCAGGCAAACAACGCCTGTGCGCGGGTGACGGGCACGCCGAATTTGTAGTAGCAGCGCAGAAAAGTTTCCCCATCCGCGGGGTGTGCGGCCAGCGTGAAAATATCGGTCACATCGCGGACGATCTTGTTGGTAAAAAAGGTCTGGTCCACTGCCTTGCAGGCGTAGGGGATGCCCCGCCGCTCGCACAGGTCGATGATGGGCAGTGCGCTCTCGTGGTTGCGGAACAGCACCGCCGTCCCGGTATCGCAGTGCTGCGCCGTCTCAAACAAGAATGGCAGCTGGTCGGCGCGGCGCGGCACGGTAACGATCTGCAGCGGTGCGCCGGGGCCCTGCGTCGGTGCGATGGTCTTGGGGCGGCGATAGCGGTTGCGCGCCACAAAGCGGTTGGCAGCCTCCAGAATCGGCTCTGTGGAGCGGTAGTTCTGCTCCATCAGCAAAATCTGTGCGCTGGGATAGGTCTTTTCAAAGTCCATCAGCGCCTGGGGGTAGGCGGCGCGGAAGCCGTAAATGCTCTGGTCCTCGTCGCCGACCATAAAGATATTGCCGCTTTCCTTCGCCAGCACGCGGATAATTTCATGCTGTACCTTGGACGTATCCTGCGACTCATCGACGCAGAAATACTTGTACCGCTTGCGGAACGCCGCCGCAACCGCGGGCGCACCGCGCAGGATTTGCAGCGCAAAGCAGAGCTGGTCGTCGTAGTCCATTTTGTGCGCGGCCTTCAGCGCCTTCTGGTAGCCGCGGTACAGGTCGGGCAGATTCTCAATGTCGGTTTCCAGTTCGTCCAATTCCGCGTCGGTCAGGCACATATTTTTAATGTAGGTGATGGCCGTGCGCAGATCCTTGACCGTGCTCTCGGCGGGGTACTCGTGATTTGTGTCCTGCCATAGCCGCATGAGCAGCGGCGTGGTCTCGCTCTCATTGCGGATGAGCTCCGGCGGGGTACGGCCATACATGCGGCTGTACAGCGCGATGATGCGCGCCGCCACACCGTTGATGGTGCGGAACTCCAGCCGTGCGGCCAATTCGCCGCCGAACCGCGCCGCGAACCGGGCGCGCATCTCCTGCGTGGCGGCGACGGTGTAGGTCATTGTCAGGATGGCTTCCGGCGCAATGCCGCAGACCTCGGTCATATAGCCCAGCCGGGTGATGAGCACGGTGGTTTTGCCGCTGCCCGGCACCGCCAGCAGCAGCACCGGGCCGTTGACCGCCTCCACCGCCGCGCGCTGCTGGTCGTTCAGGGCCGCCAGATGAGCCGTTTCAAATATAGCCTTGTCCATGGCAGCTCCTTTCGTGAATAGTTTGGCGGGGGACGTAGGGGAGGGATTCATCCCTCCCGGGTACCATGCAGAAGCCGCACACAGGCGGAGGGGTCAAGACCCCTCCCTACAGACCTCATCCGGGCAAGCATTGTAGGGAGCGGTCTTGACCGCTCCGCGCGGCTTTGCGGCAGCGGAAATGTTTCCGGGAGGCATGAATGCCTCCCCTACAAATAAAACTATTGTACCATACATCCCGCACAAAAGCAAAGCTCCCCGCCGGATCAGCAGGGAGCAGAGCTGTTACACGCGGTTCAGCGCCTCGGCGGTGTAGCCGTCGAGGCCGAACACCGCCACCCGGGCGTTGAACAGCCGGTCCATGCCCTCCTTGCCGAGCAGTAATTGCGTGCGTGAAAACTGGTTTAACATATATCGGTTCCTCTATTGTATATATCCCTACTATGCATATATGATTATAAACACTGTACCGATGTCTGTCAACCTTGCAAAGTGTAAAAACCTGCAGCGTTTCAGCCCGCGTATTTTGTCACCCCCAAGTCTTGGATAAACGCGCACACTGTGGTACAATATGTAAGAAAGAGCAAACTCCCCATAACCAAAGGACGTCACCATGAAACAAGGCAATTTGAATATACGCTGCACCGAAGATTACGCGGTGCTGTACTGGGATAAACCCGCCGCCGCGCCCAGCGGGGCGGAATACACGGTCTCCCTGAACGGTGAGGCCGTTGGCCGCACAGACCGCACCCATTTTACGATAGAAGGGCTGAGCTACGGCAGTGCCTTCCGGGTGGACGTGGTCAGCGGCAGCTACTGCATCGGCTCGGCCACGCTGCAGTTCGGCAGGGAAAAACGCCGCATCGACATTACCGCCGCGCCCTACTTCTGCAAGGGCGACGGCCATATCCTGAACACCGACAATTTACAGCGGGCCATCAACGACTGCGGCGCGGACGATATTCTGTACGTGCCGGCGGGCGATTTCCTGACCGGCGCACTGCGGCTGCACAGCGATCTGGAAATTTATCTGGCCAAGGGCGCGGTCCTGCAGGGCACAACGAACATTCACGACTATTCGCCCCGCATCCCCAGCCGGTTTGAGGGCACCGAGATGCGCTGCTACTCAAGCCTTTTGAACGCGGGCGACATGAACCACAAGACCGGCCCGAACTGCCGCAATATCATCATCCGCGGCAGGGGCACGATCTGCGGCGGCGGGCAGGAGCTGGCCCGCAAGATCATTGAGGACGAGCGCGCCCGCATCAAGAGCTTTCTGGACGACAACCGGGAGCTCGTCGAAAGCTGCGAGAACAGCGACACGATCCCGGGCCGCGTCCGCCCGCGGCTTATCAATTTAAGCAACTGTGAGAACGTCTGGATTAGCGGTATCACGCTGAAAAACGGCCCTTCCTGGAACGTCCACATGATCTACTGCGACGACATCCAGACCGACCACTGCACCTTTGTGTCCGAGGGCGTCTGGAACGGCGACGGCTGGGACCCGGATTCCTCGACGAACTGCACGCTGTTTGCGTCGGAGTTCTCCACGGGGGACGACGCTGTTGCCATCAAGAGCGGCAAAAACCCCGAGGGCAACGAAATCAACCGTCCCTGCGCGCATATCCGGGTGTTTGACTGCCGCAGCGACTGCGGCCACGGCATCTGCATCGGCAGCGAGATGAGCGGCGGCGTGGAGGATGTGCAGATCTGGGACTGCGATCTGGCGAACTCGCTGTCCGGCATCGAGATCAAGGCCACGCCAAAGCGCGGCGGCTATGTGCGCGGCGTGACCGTGCGGGACTGCATCACGCCCCGCGTCATGCTGCACAGCGTACCGTACAATGACGACGGTGTGCCCGCCGGTGCCCCGCCGAAGCTCGAGCACTGCTTCTTTGAGCGGCTGACTCTGACCGCCGAGGTGCTGGACCATGACCGCAGCCGGCACGACGCCGCCCCGATCGAGATCGCGGGCTTTGACAAGCCGGGCTATGAGGTCGAGGACATTGTCTTTAAGGATATTACCATCACCAAGCCGTCCGTCGCCCTGCCGCTGGGGCTGTGCAAGGGTGTGACGCTGAGCAATCTTGCGTGTGTGAAGGAATAAGCCTAAAGCCTCCCCACTTTATGAACAAATCTTAAAACTTCCTTACACCCTCTTGCACCGCGGTGCAGGAGGGTGTATTATTATCGTGCTTTAATAATTAACACAAGCCAACTATTAACAGGAGGTGTTCACCAATGGGCACTGAAACCCCTTATCTGAGCGGGGTGTTCCGCTTTGTGGCGCGGCTGCACACACTCTCCAGGCGCGGGATGCGCATGGCACTGGCCGGGCAGCCCAAATGCCGCTATGGCATGCTGCAAAGTCTGTACAATCTCATTGAGCAGCACGGCTGCGACGGCGCGATCTATGTCTCGGACATTGCGCGGCAGATGCACCAGCCTATGCCGGCGATTTCCCGCGGGCTGCGTCAGATGGAGCAGGACGGCCACATCGTCCGCGAGACCGACCCAAAGGACCGCCGCAAGACGCTGGTGCGCATCACCCCGGCAGGGGAGCGCGCCCGCAAAGCCAATGAGCAGGCCATGAACGACTACTTTGCCCGCATCATGGCGCGGCTGACCCCGGAGCAGCTGGCGCAGGCCAACGCCGTAAAGGACGCTCTGCTCGCCGCCATCGAGGCCGAGAACGCCGCTATGAAAACCGATTTGAAAGGAGAACCCCCGCATGACGAAAATTTTTAAGCAGCTGGGGCGGCACTGGGCGGCCTGCCTGGCCGTCGTTGCGCTGCTCATCGTGCAGGCATACTGCGATTTAAGCCTGCCCGACTACACAAGCAAAATTGTGGACACCGGCATCCAGCAGGGCGGCATTGAAAGCCCCGTGCCCGACACCGTCCGCAGCACAACGCTGCAGGCGCTCGAGCTGCTCATGTCCGAGGACGACGCCGCACTGGCGGACGAAGCCTACTCCGACCCCGACGCGGACGGTATGCGCACACTGAAGCCGGACGCGGACACCGCCGCGCTGGAAAATGCGTTCACAACGCCGGACGTTGTGCTGTACATGGCCGCGGCAAAGAATGCCGCCACTGCCGCCAGTACCACCGACACCGTGGTCCCCACGGCCTATGACCTCGACGCCGTCGCCACGCAGCTGGCTGCCGCGTCCCAGGCCCCCGGCGCACGGGAAATGCTGCAGAGCCAGCTGACGGACGGTCTCGCCCAGCTGGACGAGACCGTCGCCGACAGCCTGCCCAGCCAGGCCATGCTGCTCGTCGCGCTGGAATATGACGCTCAGGGCATTGCCCATGACGTGCAAATGTCCTATCTGCTGCGCACGGGCGGCCAGATGCTGGCTTTAACGCTGCTCATGGTTGCCGTGGCCGTCGCCGTCGGCTTTATCGCGTCCCGCGTCTCCGCCGCCATTGGCCGTGACCTGCGCCGTGACGTGTTCAGGACCGTCGTCGGCTACTCCAACGCCGAAATCGAAAAATTTTCCACTGCTTCGCTGATTACCCGCACCACGAACGACATCCAGCAGGTGCAGTTCGTCTGTGTGATCCTGCTGCGCATGGTAGCCTACGCGCCCATTTTGGGCATTGGCGGCATTATGCACGTTGCCAGCGGCAACACGGGGCTGGAATGGATCATCTTTGTGGCCGTAGCCGCACTGCTGGCGCTCATCGCCGTTTTGATGAACGTAGCCATGCCGAAATTCAAGCAGATGCAAGTTTTGGTGGATCGGCTGAACCTTGTCAGCCGCGAAATCCTGACCGGCATTATGCCCATCCGCGCGTTCAGCCGCGAGGCATTTGAGGAAAAGCGCTTTGACAGGGCCAACACCGACCTGATGAAGACCCAGCTGTTCACCAACCGCACGATGGTCGCCATGATGCCGTTTATGACGCTCATCATGAACGGCACGAGCCTGCTCATCGTCTGGTTCGGCGGCAAGGCGATGGATCTGGGCAGCATGCAGGTGGGTGAGATGATCGCGTTCATCACCTACACGATGCAGATCGTCATGTCGTTCCTCATGCTCTCGATGGTCGCCGTCATGCTGCCCCGTGCCGGTGTGGCTGCGGACCGCATTGACGAGGTCATCAAGACCCCCTCGACCATCCATGACCCCGCTGCGCCCAAGGCACTGTCCGCGGACGGCACCCACGGCGTTGTGGCGTTCCATGACGTCAGCTTCCGCTATCCCGGCTCCGACGAGGACGCGCTCGAGCACATCAGCTTCACGGCCAGACCCGGCGAGACAACGGCCATCATAGGCTCCACGGGCTGCGGCAAATCTACGCTGCTCAACCTGATCCCGCGCTTTTACGATGTGACCGAGGGCAGCGTGACGATTGACGGCGTTGACGTGCGCGACATGACCCAGGCACAGCTGCACGACGAGCTGGGCTATGTACCGCAGAAGGGCGTGCTGTTCAGCGGCACGATCACATCCAACCTGAAGTTCGGCGGCGACCACATCACCGACGCCGACGCAGAGCAGGCCGCCGAGATCGCCCAGGCCACGGAGTTCATCTCCGCCAAGCCCGAGGGCTTCGACAGCCCGATTGCCCAGGGCGGCAGCAACGTCTCCGGCGGGCAGAAGCAGCGCCTTTCGATTGCCCGCGCCATTGCCAAGCACCCGCAGATTTATCTGTTTGACGACAGCTTCTCGGCGCTGGACTACAAGACCGACGTGGCGCTGCGCCGTGCGCTGAAGGCTAAAACCGACAACGCCACAGTCATTATTGTGGCGCAGCGCATCTCCACCGTGCTGCACGCGAACCAGATCCTGGTGCTGGATGAGGGCCGCATCGTCGGCAAGGGCACCCATGCCCAGCTGATGGAAAGCTGCCCCGCGTATCAGGAAATTGCGCGCAGCCAGCTGAGCCAGAAGGAACTGAATTTGCAGAAGGAGGGTGAGTGATATGCCAAGACCCGGACGCATGACGACGGAGCGCGCCAAGGGCTTCAAGGGCACGCTGCGCCAGCTGCTGGCCGCCATGAATAAGTATAAGCTGTCGCTGGTCGTCGTCATTGTTTTTGCTGTTCTGTCAACCATTTTCAACATTGCAGGGCCGAAGATTCTGGCCAAGGCCACCACGGCGCTGGCCACCGGCTGGATCGCTAAGCTGCGCGGCGTGGGCGGCATCGACTTTGCCTACATCGGCAAGGTGCTGCTGTTCCTGCTGGGCATGTACCTGCTGTCTGCGGCGTTCAGCTTCATTCAGGGCTGGCTCATGTCCGGCCTGTCGCAGAAGGTTTGCTACGACTTCCGCGACCAGATCAGCAAAAAGATCAACCGCCTGCCGCTGGCCTACTTTGAAAAGCGCACCGTCGGCGAGGTGCTGTCCCGTATCACAAACGACGTGGATACGCTGGGCCAGAGCCTGAACCAGAGCGTGACCCAGCTGATCACCAGCGTTGCGACGATGGTCGGCGTGCTCATCATGATGCTGTCCATCAGCCCTAAAATGACGCTGATTGCCCTGCTGATCCTGCCGGTTTCGCTGGCGCTGGTGCTGGTGGTCGTCAAGTTCAGCCAGAAGTATTTCAAGGCACAGCAGGCGACACTGGGCGTTGTCAACGGTCAGGTCGAGGAGGTCTACTCCGGCCACAACGTCATCAAGGCGTTCAACCGCGAGGCCGCCGTGCTGGACGACTTCAACGCCGCGAACGATAAGCTGTACGAATCCGCGTGGAAATCGCAGTTTTTGTCCGGCCTGATGCAGCCCATCATGAACTTTGTGGGCAACCTGGGCTATGTGGCCGTTGCCATCGTCGGCAGCATTTTTGCCGCAGCGGGCACCATCACCATCGGCGATATTCAGGCGTTCATCCAGTACGTCAAGAACTTCACCCAGCCCATCCAGCAGCTGGCGCAGGTGTCCAACATGCTGCAAAGCATGACCGCCGCCGCCGAGCGCGTCTTTGAATTTTTGAACGAGCCCGAGGAGGACCAGCTGGCCGACCCCGCCCGCCGCGCCGACCCCGCCTGCATCGACGGTCAGGTCACGTTTGACCATGTAAAGTTCGGCTACACGCCGGAAAAGACCGTCATCCACAATTTCAGCTGCAATGTCAAGCCCGGCCAGAAGGTCGCCATCGTCGGCCCCACCGGCGCGGGCAAGACCACAATGGTCAAGCTGCTCATGCGGTTCTATGATGTGGATTCCGGCGAAATCTTGCTGAACGGCCACAACGTCAGGGACTTTGACCGCAGCGACCTGCGCGAGGGCTTCGGCATGGTGCTGCAGGATACCTGGCTGTTCAAGGGCACGATCATGGAGAACATCCGCTATGGCCGTCTGGATGCCACGGACGAGGAGGTCATTGCCGCCGCGAAGGCTGCAAACGCCGACCACTTTATCCGCACGCTGCCCGGCGGCTACCAGATGGAACTGAACGAGGACGCCTCCAACGTCAGCCAGGGCCAGAAGCAGCTTTTGACGATTGCCCGCACGATTTTGGCGGACAACCGCATCCTGATCCTCGATGAGGCGACATCGAGCGTTGACACCCGCACCGAGCAGCGCATCCAGACGGCTATGGACCGCCTGATGCAGGGCCGCACGAGCTTCATCATTGCGCACCGCCTGTCCACCATCCGCGATGCCGATTTGATCCTGGTCATGCGCGATGGCGACATTGTCGAGCAGGGCACCCACGACGAGCTGATCGAAGCCGGCGGGTTCTATGCCGATTTGTACAACAGTCAGTTTGAGGATGTGACGGCTTGACAAGTTGACGCAGGTTGGTTCTAATGTAAAAAATGCCTAAAGGCTTCCCCCGCGGGGGAAGCTGTCCGCGAAGCGGACTGATGAGGGCAAAGCTCCCGCAGCCACCCATTTATAAGCAGCATCCGCAGGGTCGCCCTCATCCGGCTCTACGGGCCACCTTCCCCCGCGGGGGAAGGCTTTTCTTTTATTGACACCCCTGCTATAATAGAACCAAAGGGGGCTTTATCCATGGATTACACGCAACTTACCGCGCAGGCACGGCAGGCCACGGAAGAACTGCTCGAAGCTGCACACCTTGAAACAGGGGATATTTTTGTGGTCGGCTGCTCCAGCAGCGAGATCATGGGCGGGCGCATCGGCAAGGATTCCAGCATGGAGGCTGCCGCTGCCGTGCTGGCGGGCGTGCTGCCGCCATTGCAGGAGCAGGGCGTCTATCTGGCCGCCCAATGCTGTGAGCATCTGAACCGTTCTATCGTCATTGAGCGCGAGGCCGCGAAGGCCAACGGCTATCAGATCGTCTCGGCCATTCCGCAGCCCCACGCGGGCGGCAGCTGGGCCACGAACTGCTGGCAGCGCTTTAACGACCCCGTCCTTGTGGATGAGGTCAGGGCCGCCGCGGGCATGGACATCGGCGGCACGCTGATCGGTATGCACCTGCGCCGCGTGGCTGTGCCGGTGCGCTTGTCGATGGACCACATCGGGCAGGCAATTCTGCTCTGTGCCCGCACCCGTCCGCCGTTCATCGGCGGTTCCCGCGCCGTTTACAGTCAGGAGGAAGTGCGATGATTCCCGAAGCCCAGAAGCAGCAGATGGCCGAGGCCGTCGCGAAGATTCGTGAGACGATGGCCGCTGCCGCCAAGGCCGCAGGCCGCGACCCGGCAGAGGTGCGCCTTTGCGCCGCCTGCAAGACCCGCACGGTGGAGGAGGTGCGCTACAGCGCCGACCTGCCCATTGACCTGTTCGGTGAAAACCATGTGCAGGAGCTGGTCGAAAAGACCGACGCGAACGCCTACAACGGCAAGCCCGGGCACTTCATCGGACATTTACAGACGAACAAGGTCAACAAGGTCGTAGGCCGCGCCGCGCTGATCCAGAGCGTGGACAGCACGCGCCTTTTGGATAAGATTGATGCCGCCGCGGCCCGTCTGGGGCTGGTGCAGGACATTCTCGTCGAGATCAACATCGGCGAGGAGGCCAGCAAGAGCGGCGTGGACGCCGACAGCCTGTTCCCGCTTTTGGAGGCTGCCGCCGCCAGGGAGCACATCCGTCTGCGCGGCCTGATGGCGATTCCGCCCGCCGACGCCGACGACACCGAGACCCGCCGCTTTTTTGCACAGATGCGGGAGCTTTTGGCCAGAGCCGACGCCCGGCACTATGACCGGGCACAGATGGACATTCTGTCCATGGGCATGAGCCACGACTACGCCGCCGCCATCGCCGAGGGCGCGACCATCGTCCGCGTCGGCACGGCGATTTACGGCGCACGGGATTACAGCAAAAAGGCATAATTTCAGGCTTCCCCCGCGGGGGAAGCTGTCCGCGAAGCGGACTGATGAGGGCAAAGCTTCCGCAGCCACCCGTTCACGGGATTTCGCCGCAGACTCGCTCCTCATCCGGTCCTTCGGGCCACCTTCCCCCGCGGGGGAAGGCTTTTTTATTTTCTCCCCCTGTATTCCCGCGGCGTCATCCCGTACCGCTTTTTGAACAGACGGTTGAAGTAGGACAAATTCTCAAACCCGCATTGCTCCGCAATCGCCAGCACGGTATCGCTGCCGCTGCGCAGGGCATCGGCGGCGGCGTTCAGGCGTTGCTCGTTCAGGTATTCGGTAAAGCCCTGGCCGGTCATTTTCTTGAACCAGCGCATAAAATGGCTGGGGCTGCATCCGCAGGCCGCCGCTGCATCGGTCACATGCAGCGCCCCCGCGTAGCCCTCATTCACAAGCTGCACCACGGTTTTCAGCCGCCGGGTATCGGGGGTATCGGCAGGGGGCAGGTCTCCGGTGCGGCCCACCAGCGCCGCCAGAAACAGCAGCAGCTCGCCCTTTATACAGAGTTCATATCCCACGTCTTTGATCTTGTTAAATTCCTCCGCCGCGTGCAGGCACCGCACCGCCCAGTTGTAGCCCCAGTCTTCCGGGCCAAGGCGCATGGGCAGAGCCAGACGTCCGCTCTGCAGCGGCAGCAGGTACTTCTCTGCACAGATGTCACCGGCGCCGCCCAGCAGCTCCAGCTCAAAGATGATGTTCTCATATTCCATTGCCTCACCGGGCAGCTGGCGCAGGGCGTGCAACACGCCGGGGGCAAACACGTAAATGTCGCCCGCCTGTGCCGTGTAGGTCGTCAGCCCGGCCTGCACGATGCCGCGCCCTTTTTTGACAAAGACCAGCTCCATGCTGTCCTGCCAGTGCAGCGCCACCTGCGGGAAGTCCTTCGGGATCGTGCACGGGTAGATATTGAACGGGAACCACGCGGCCCCGTGTTGCTTTGCTTCGCGCAAACGCTCTTGTTTCGCCATATTTTCACCTCGCATGATAGTATTGTACCATAAGTTGCGGGTATTTTGCAAGTCAGATGCACGTTTTGTGTGGTATAACCAAGTTGTACCCAAGAAGCCCATACACAAATGGAGGGAACCTCTTATGAATATGACTGCTGCGATGGAAGCCAGAACCAACAAGCCCCTGACAGCCTGCACCGACCAGGAAATCTATCTGGCCCTGCTGGACATCGTCCGCGAACAGAGCGCCGCCCGCGTCCGTCCCGTCACGGGCCGCAAGCTCTACTATATCAGCGCCGAGTTTCTGATCGGCAAGCTGCTGTCCAACAACCTTATCAATTTAGGGCTGTACGACGACACCCGCGCCGCGCTGGCCGCTGCCGGGAAAAACCTGTCCGATATTGAGGAGGTCGAGCCGGAGCCCAGCCTTGGCAACGGCGGGCTGGGCCGTCTGGCCGCCTGTTTCCTTGACTCCCTCGCCACGCTGAACCTGCCCGGCGACGGTGTCGGCCTGCGGTATCACTTCGGCCTGTTCCACCAGTCCTTCAAGGACGGCGTCCAGAACGAGCTGCCCGACCCGTGGCTGACCGCCCACTCCTGGGCGGAAAAAACGGATACGGTCTATCCCGTCGAGCTGGCCGGCAAGACCTACAGCGCCCGTCTGTACAAGCTGGCCGTCACGGGCTACGAAGGCCGCACGAACACGCTGAATCTGTTCGATCTCGACACCATTGATGAGAGCATCGTCCACGACGGCATCACGTTCGACAAGACCGACATCGACAAAAACCTGACGCTTTTCCTGTATCCCGATGACTCCGACGAGGCCGGACGCCGTCTGCGCGTCTACCAGCAGTACCTGATGGTTTCCGCCGGGGCCCAGCTGATTCTGGCCGAGTGTGCCGCCCGCGGCTGTGATTACCATGATCTGGCCGACTACGCCGCCATCCAGATCAACGACACCCACCCCAGCATGGTTATCCCCGAGCTGATCCGCCTGCTGGGGGAGAAGGGCATCGACTTTGACGAGGCCGTCGAGATCGTCACAAAGACCTGTGCCTACACGAACCACACTATTCTGGCCGAGGCGCTCGAAAAGTGGCCCCGCGCCTATCTGGACGCCGTCGTGCCGCAGCTCATGCCCATCATTGAAAAGCTCGACACGCTGGCCCGTACCCGCACCACCGACGAGAGTCTGGCCATCATCGACGGGGATGACCGCGTTCACATGGCCCACATGGACATCCACTTCACCCACTCGACGAACGGCGTTGCCTATCTGCACACCGAAATCCTGAAAAACAGCGAGCTGCACGGCTTTTACCAGCTCTACCCCGAAAAATTCAACAATAAGACCAACGGCATCACCTTCCGCCGCTGGCTGCTGGAGTGCGACCCGGCACTGACCGCCGAGATCGAAAAGCTCATCGGTTCCGGCTTTCGCAAGGACGCCGCCGAGCTTGAAAAACTGCTGCCCTACACGGAAAATGTCGATATTTTGCAGCAGTTCTCCGCCGTCAAGGCGCAGAACAAGCACGCACTGGCCGACTGGCTGCACCGCACGCAGAACATCACCGTTGACCCGGATGCAATGTTCGACATCCAGTCCAAGCGTCTGCATGAGTACAAGCGCCAGCAGCTGAACCTGCTCTACCTGATCCACCAGTATCATGAGATCAAGGCCGGGCATCTACCCGCCACGCCGCTGGTCAGCATCTTCGGTGCCAAGGCCGCCCCGGCGTACACGATTGCCAAGGACATCATCCACGCCCTGCTGACCCTGTCTAAGGTCATTGCGGCGGATCCGGTCGTGTCGAAGTATCTGCAGGTCGTCTTTGTGGAAAACTACAACGTCACCGCCGCTGAGAAGCTCATCCCCGCCTGCGACCTGTCGGAGCAGATCTCGCTGGCCTCCAAGGAGGCGTCCGGCACCGGCAACATGAAGTTCATGCT
>PPYF01099314.1_pt1 | contig 27530 bp, 19 predicted proteins | sample 1559871 | NCBI WGS metagenome assembly PPYF01 (sample SAMN08240021, study PRJNA423297) | Human gut metagenome, whole genome shotgun sequencing project.
AAGGCTTTTTCGCATTTTACAGAGCAGGTGATGGGAATCGAACCCACGTATCTAGCTTGGAAGGCTAGTGTTCTACCATTGAACTACACCTGCGTAATGACCGATGTGTCATACGGTCAGTGCCCAAAGTCGGAATCGAACCAACGACACGAGGATTTTCAGTCCTCTGCTCTACCAACTGAGCTATCTGGGCATTTGCCTATCCGGAACAAATAGGTATCATCAGTAATTATCCTTACAAGCTCTGTTCCATCAGCGACATCAACAATTCTACAAGATTTCTCCAATATTGTCAAGATGAATTTTGAGTAAAATAAACTTAATTCGGTTTTTTTGGCATACCCTCAGATATAAAATCCGCATTCTCCCCTGTGTATTTGGGGTAAATAAAAAGACATGGCCGGTCTGCCATGCCTCTAAGAATATTTTGTTACACATACTCCTTACGCCCGCTGGCGTCCGCAATGCCTTCCTCTTCCCTGTACTTGGCAACGGTCCGGCGGGAGATGGATATGCCGCGTTCTGCCAGCTTTTCACCCAGAAGGCGGTCGCTGTAAGGCTTCTTTTTGTTTTCTTCCTCTATGATTTCCCTAAGCACCCGCTTGATATCCGCGGCAGTTACGGACTGGGCGCCGTTTTCACTGCTGCCGCTTCCCTGGACAGCCACGCTGCGCGAGAAGAAGAAGTTCATAGGATATACGCCCCAGGAACACTGAAGGTATTTCTTGCTGACAGCCCTGCTGACAGTGGATTCGTGGATGTCCAGTTCCTGGGCGATATCTGCCAGCCTTAAGGGATTCAGGTGGGCGGGCCCAAAGGTGAAGAATTCCTCCTGGTGTTCAAGGATGGCCCGGGATACCTGCATCAGCGTCTTTCCGCGCTGGGTCACACACTGCTTCACCCACTCGGCCTGCCGGATTTTATTGCCCAGATACTCCTTCAGTTCGGAGGACTCCGGATTCTGGTTCATCTGGCGGTAGTAGCTGTTAAGCTCAATGGTGGGATACATGGATTCGTTCAGCAGGATATCAAAATGGTCTTTGAATTTTACAATGGTCACATCCGGTATGATATAGCGGAGCTGGTCCCTGCTGCTGAAGGATACGCCCGGCTTTGGATTCAGGGATTTAATAATCTGACAGTAACCGGCAGTTTCAGTGGGAGAGAGGCGCAGCTTCCTGGCAATGGCCGGAATCTGGTTCTTGGCAACCATTTCCAGGCAGTTGTCAATGATGGATTCCAGTACCGGGGTCAGCATATTCCTGCGTTCCAGCTGCAGCTTCAGGCATTCCTCCAGTGTACGCGCGCAGACGCCGGAGGGGTCCAGAGCCTGGAGGTCGGACAGGAGATCTTCCACAAGCTCGGTATCGGTCCCAAAGTAGGAGGCAATGGTCTCTATGCTCTCTTCCAGGTAGCCCTTGTTGTCAAGACATTCCAGCATGAACTTGATGATTTCCGTTTCCTGGTCCGTGAAGTTTTCCGTGATGAGCTGAGACCACAGATAGTCCTGAAGGGTCTCTCCGTCGTCCGTGTTTATGTTCCAGCTGGATTTAAAGTCGTAGTCATCGTCATTATTCTGGCGCTGGTACAGATAGTAATTCTCCTCATTGAAAGAATTAAGCCATTCCTGCTGTTCGATGGACTCGCGCTGCTCTTCTGCCGTGGGGGGCTCCACAATGTCGATTACCGGGTTTTCCAATGCCAGTTCATTGATATAAGTATTCAGCTCCTGAGAGGTCATCTGAAGAATCTCAGCTGACTGAATCATCCGCTGTGACAAAGTCTGGGTTTGCTTTACCTGTAATTTTAAGTCCATAACACTTCCTTCTTTCGTGATATCTCATAATGTATTAGAGAGTATCTGAATATTGCTTTCCGTCAGATGGCGGGAATGAATTTTCAAACAGGCTCCGGAGAGGTGATGATTGCGCCCGGGCAGTATGAGACAAAAACTGTTTCCGGTCTGTCCGGGAAAATTTTAATGAGATAATTATATCACAGATGGCCTTTTGGTACAATGATGCACTTGGACATTTAAAGGGATCCATTATCAGCCTTTTAAATCCCGTGGAGGCATGTTATAATATCGCCATGGTCCGGACCGCAGGGAAATGGACGCCAACAGACAGATGACGGCATTCTGCAGGGCATTTCCGGGGATCCTGTGGACGGAAGAATGAATTCAGGAAGGAAAAAACTTCATGCTATTTAGTTCCATGATATTTTTATGGCTGTTCCTGCCCTTTGTGCTGGTGGTCAATCTGGTGCTGCCAATCCGGTTAAGCAGCCTGTTTCTGCTGGCAATGAGCTTTATTTTCTACGCGTGGGGAGAGCAGGAGTATATATGGCTACTCCTTTTGTCCCTGGCAGTGAATTACGCAGGCGCTGTCGGTATAGAGGCTGTGCGGGGCAGCGGGCCGGATGCCGGGGCAGCAGGGGCTGCTGCCAAGGCGGCTGTCAGGTCAGACAGGCAGACCACTTCCGGCGCCGGTAAGCAGACGCTCTTTACCCCGGATAAGCTGCTCCTTGTCGTACTGGTGGCGGTGAACCTGGGGTTTCTGGGTTATTTTAAATACTTTGATTTCCTGACCGGTCTGGTGAATAAGCTGGCGGGAGGCACCGTGGTGGAGCCAAAGAACCTGCTGCTGCCGGTGGGCATCTCATTTTACACATTTCAGATGATATCTTATGTGGCGGATGTGTACCGGGGGACCATACGGGCCGAGAGGAACCTGCTGAACCTGGGACTTTACATGTCCTTTTTTCCTAAGATGATACAGGGGCCCATCGAGCGCTATCAGGGGATGGGGGCATGTATCAGAAACCGCCATGTGACGCCGGAACTGTTTGCCTGCGGAGCCAGGCGGTTTATCTACGGACTGGGCAAGAAGGTTATACTTGCCAACCAGTTCGGAAGCGTGGTGGACAAGGTTCTGGCCAATCCCATGGACCAGATTAGCGGAGGTTTGGGCTGGTATGTGGGAATCCTGTATACGCTGCAGATTTATTTTGATTTTTCAGGTTATTCGGATATGGCGGTGGGCCTTGGCAGAATGCTGGGCTTTGAGCTGACAGAGAATTTCAATTATCCGTATCTGGCCAGGACCGTGGGAGAGTTCTGGCGCAGATGGCATATTTCCCTTTCCGGCTGGTTTAAGGACTACCTCTATATTCCTCTTGGCGGAAGCAGGAAGGGGACACTGGTCACCTGCCGCAATCTGATGATCGTGTTTGTCTGTACCGGATTCTGGCATGGCGCTGGCCTGTCCTTCATTGCGTGGGGAATATATTACGGCTGCCTTCAGGTGGCGGAACGGCTGTTTTTAAAGCGGCGGCTGGAGAGTCTGCCTGCCGCTGTCAGCTATATTTATATGTTCTTCGTTACCGTGGTGGGATGGACCATGTTCCGGGCGGATTCGCTGACCAGGGGACTCATGCTGCTCAGGCAGATGTTTCTTCTGCGGCCGGGGATATATGATACGGCCATGTATATGAGCCATAAGACCATAGTCTATATGGTGATTGGAATGGTGCTGTGCGGCCCGTTTCAGGCCCTGGTTCCCCGTTTCAGGAAACATATGCAGGACGGCAGGAACATTTACCTGTCTGAAGGCCTGGGACTTATATTGCTGTTCGCCTACTCTATTGTGATGGCTGTGGGCAGCACCTATAATCCGTTTATTTATTTCCGGTTTTAGAGAGGAGGATGCAGATGAGACAACGCGCAAAAGCATATATATTTTCAGGCATGTTCCTGGGGATGATGATACTGCCCAGACTCCTGTTCATACCTCTTAAGGACTATGTGGACACGGAGAATTACGAGAACCGGATTTACCAGGAAAAGCCGGTTCTTAATTTCAGGAATCTTAGGGCGGCGGACCTTAAATCCTATCCGGGTCAGTATGACGCCTACTTTAATGACCATCTGGCCTTTAAGAATCCCATTGTGGCCTTTGGAAAACTGGCGGACATCCACGTGTTTGGGGAAGTTACATCCGATGCCGTGCTTATGGGAAAGGACGGATGGATGTTCTACAAGCTGAAGGGGGAAATGGAGGACAGCATTGCGGACTACCAGGGAACCAATCACTACAGTGAAGAGGAGCTGGAACGGTTTGCCGCGCTGCTTAAACAGGCCAATGAAAACCTGGCTTCCAGAGGGATGAAGCTGGTATTCTATATGGTTCCCAACAAGGAGCAGGTGTACAGTGAGTTTATGCCCTCCTCCGTGAAAGTGGTTCAGGAACAGTCCAAGGCGGATTTGCTGTACGCATATCTGAAGGAGAATACGGACTGTGATGTGTACTATCCCCTGGATGAGTTCAGAAAGGCCAAGGATGACTGGTGCCAGATATACAGGAAGTACGATACCCATTGGAATGATATGGGGGCATTCATGGCCTCCCGGATGGTGATACAGGATATAGACGGGGAGCCGTTCGGACCGGAGTCATACTGCTCTTATGATATTGAAAACAGGGGAACCTTCAGCGGGGACCTGGCGACCATGCTGAATCTTCAGAAGTATTATGACGATGACCCATTCCTCAAGGTGTCAGGCTACAGGGAGGATGTGTCCTTTGAAATAGATTACCAGAATGAACATGAGACCATAACCCACTACTCCTCAGACGCAGAGGGGAAGGCAGAAAAAATCCTTATATGCAGGGATTCCTTCGGGGTACACATGGCTGAGTACTTTGCCAGGAACTACCCGGATGTGACGCTGATGGATTACCGGACAGAGGACTGCGGGGCAGCCGCCCTTGAGCTTCGGCCGGATGCAGTGGTGATTGAGGTGGCGGAACGGTATACGGATTATATGTTCGGACTGCTGGAACGCCTGGGGACCATTGGATACGGGGATGGAATTAACCGCTGACTAAAATGGGCGGAATGGAAAAACGGCAGCGAATCTGATTGGAATCAACCGGATTGTGCTGCCGTTATTTTTATATATGATATGGAAGAGCGCAACTAAGCTTACCCGGCCAGGAATCCTTTTCCGATGATTTCGCTGGAGTTGGATATCAGCATGAAGGCTGTGGGCTCAATGGTGCGGATATAGTTGCGCAGCTTTAATGCCTGGCTGCGTTTCATGGTGGTCATGATTACCGTCTTTTCATGATGGGTAAACGCTCCCTCTGCATGGTATACCGTGGCGCTGCGGTGCAGCGTGTTGATGATATAGTCGCAGATCGGCTCCGGGTCGTCACAGATAATATTAAAGCATTTGCACAGATTCAAATTCTCAATCACATCGTCGATGACCAGGGATTTGGCCGCCAGGCCGATGGTGGAGAACAGCCCTGTCTCAGGTCCGAAGATGAAAAATGAGGAGGCCACGGCCGCCACATCCACCAGCATGAGGACGGTTCCTATGTTAAGGCTGGTATATTTCTTAAGTATCATGGCGATGATATCTGTACCGCCGCTGGAAGCTCCCAGATTAAAGAGGATGGCTGTGCCCACTGCCGGCAGGAAAATAGCAAACAACAGCTCCAGCAAAGGTTCTGTTGTCAGCGGCCTGCTTAAAGGACAGACACGTTCCAGCAGGGACAGGCTGATGGACATGACCATACTGGCATAAACGGTCTTTATTCCAAAGCCCTTACCCAGGAAAATGAACCCTAATACCAGCAGGGAGGTGTTCACAATAAATGTGAAATCACCGGCGGACCAACGGCCGATTTCACTTACTACCGTGGAAAAGCCTGTAACGCCTCCAAATGCAAAATGATTGGGAAACTTGAAAAAGTAGATTCCAACCACCATAATCCAGATGCTTACTGTAATGATGCCATATTCGGCTGCCATGCGCCAAAATGGACTTTTTATCTCGCTCATAATCCCTGCTTCCCTTGCATGATCCGAGTAACGGATACGCGGGAAGTTTACCCCCTTTGTGGCCTGAATGCCACGTATTCATTGTTGTTCCATCCATATAATAGGCTGAAACTACTACAAGTGCAATCACATTTTTTGTTGAAACAGCCACAAGTATATAATTGTAGCCGGAAAAGCCTTGTGAATAAAGGAGAATACAGTATTTGGGGTATAGGTGGCGCGAAAACAGCTTGTAACCACTATATATATGGTTTATAATGGTGGGCGTGACATCTGGAAAAGGAATGCACGGATGTCAGGAATTAGAGAAGGAGAGCAAAAGGTCATCATGGCGAATAGGAAAGTGGATATAGATTTGGACTATAAAGGGCTGGAACAATGCCTGGAAGGAATTGATAGGGATTTTCAGGGGGAGGGATATGGGCTGGAGCGTCTGCTTGAAAGGTACCGCTCCTTCCACAAGCCGGGGATGGAACCTGCGGAGGGCATGGAAGCCCTGATTCGTTCCGCGGCGGAACTGACTTCCAAGGAAACACCCCTGTGGGAATTTGCAGCGGCCAGGCTGCGGTACTGCCGTTTTGCCTGTGAGATGGAGGAACAGCTTAGGGGGCTGGGAATCAGGGGGCTCTATGAAAAGATTTCATATCTGACAGATCAGGGATTATATGGTGATTATATTCTGAAGCATTACAGCCGGGAGGAGATAGAGGAGGCGGAAGGATTTCTGGATGATGAGAGAAATAAGCTCTTTACCTATGCGGGACTGGATTTGCTCCTTAAGCGGTATGTGATCCAGGACCACAGCCATCATCCGTTAGAGACGCCCCAAGAAATGTATCTGGGCATTGCCCTGCACCTGGCCATGAAGGAAGATAAGGCGTGCAGGATAAAATGGGTGCGCCGGTTTTACGATATGCTCAGCCGGATGCAGGTAACCATGGCCACCCCCACCCTTTCCAATGCCAGGAAGCCGTACCATCAGCTTTCCAGCTGTTTTATTGACACTGTGCCGGACAGTCTGGAAGGAATTTACAGAAGCGTGGACAACTTTGCCCAGGTCAGCAAATTTGGCGGGGGCATGGGCTTGTATTTCGGAAAGGTCAGGGCTGCGGGAAGCAGGATCCGGGGCTTTGAGGGGGCTGCCGGAGGTGTGATCCGCTGGATTAAGCTGGTGAACGATACGGCTGTGGCAGTGGACCAGCTGGGGATGCGCCAGGGCGCTGCAGCGGTTTATCTGGACGCCTGGCACAAGGATCTGCCGGAGTTCCTTCAGCTTCGGACTAATAATGGGGACGACCGCATGAAGGCCCATGACATTTTCCCGGCAGTGTGTTTTCCTGATTTGTTCTGGAGGATGGCTAAGGAGAATCTGGACCAGGACTGGCATCTGATGTGCCCTCACGAGATTCAGACCGTCAAGGGATACTGCCTGGAGGACTGTTACGGGGAGTTGTGGGAGGAACGGTATCTGGACTGCGTGGGAGATGACAGGATATCCAAGCGAACTGTGTTGTTAAAGGATGTGGTGCGCCTGATTATCAAGTCCGCGGTGGAGACAGGCACACCCTTTATCTTTAACCGGGATACGGTAAACAGGGCCAATCCCAACAGCCACCGGGGCATCATATACTGTTCCAACCTGTGCACCGAGATTGCCCAGAACATGTCTCCCATAGAAAGTATATCAACTCAGGTGCTGGAGGTAAATGGGGAGACCACGGTGGTCCAGACCACACGGCCGGGAGATTTTGTGGTCTGTAATCTGGCCAGCCTTTGCCTGGGGGCCATTGATGTGGATGATTCGGACGAAGTGGAGCGTATTGCTGCCAGTGCCGTGAGGGCACTGGATAATGTGATTGACCTGAATTTTTATCCGCTGGCCTATGCCGGAATCACCAACCGGAATTACAGGGGAATCGGCCTGGGAGTCAGCGGTTACCACCATATGCTGGCAAAGCACGGCATCCGGTGGGAGAGCGAGGAGCATCTGGCCTTTGCGGACCGGGTGTTTGAGCGGATTCATTACGCGGCTGTCAGGGCCAGCGCCAATCTGGCGGCGGAGAAGGGATGTTATCGGTATTTTGAGGGAAGCGAATGGCAGACAGGGGCATACTTTGAGAAGCGGGGGCTTGTGAGCGGGGAATGGAAAGCGCTGGCGGGACAGGTGGCAGAGCATGGAATGCGCAACGCCTATCTTCTGGCTGTGGCGCCTACCAGCAGTACCAGCATACTTTCCGGTACAACGGCAGGCCTGGACCCTGTGATGAAGCGGTTTTATCTGGAAGAGAAAAAGAACGCCATCCTGCCCAGGGTTGCCCCGGACCTGACACCCCGGACCTTCTGGCTGTATAAAAGCGGATACACCATGGACCAGACCTGGACGGTGAGGGCCGCAGGCGTGCGCCAGAGGCACATTGACCAGGCCCAGAGCGTGAACCTGTACATTACCAACGATTACACCATGCGGCAGCTGCTGAACCTCTATATACTGGCCTGGGAGAGCGGCGTAAAGACCCTCTACTATGTGCGCAGCAAATCTCTGGAGGTGGAGGAGTGTGAAAGCTGTTCCAGCTAAGCGGCTTTTGAAAGGTATATAAGAAAGGATGTTGATATGAGTATATTATCGGCCAAGCCCCTGTTTAACCCTCAGGGCGACACGGATAAGAACAGCAGGAGGATGATAGGCGGAAACACCACCAATCTCAACGACTTTAATAATATGAAATACGCCTGGGCCAGCAGCTGGTACCGCCAGGCCATGAATAATTTCTGGATTCCGGAGGAAATCAACCTCAGCGCGGATTTAAAGGATTATAAGAACCTAACGGCTCCGGAGCGGACTGCCTATGATAAGATACTGAGCTTTCTGGTGTTCTTAGATTCCATCCAGACAGCCAACCTGCCCTGCATTGCCCAGTATATCACAGCCAATGAGGTGAATCTGTGCCTTACGATCCAGGGATTCCAGGAGGCGGTGCACAGCCAGAGCTACAGCTATATGCTGGATTCCATCTGCAGCCCGGTGGAGCGGGACAGGATATTGTACCAGTGGAAGGAGGATGAACACCTTCTGCGCCGCAATACATTTATTGGAAATCTGTATAATGAATTCCAGGAGAAGAAGGACGATGTGACCCTTCTCAGGGTCATTATGGCAAACTATATCCTGGAGGGCATCTATTTTTACAGCGGGTTCATGTTTTTTTATAACCTGGGAAGGGGCGGCAAGATGCCCGGAAGCGTCCAGGAAATCCGCTATATCAACCGGGACGAGAATACCCATTTGTGGCTGTTTCGCAACATGATTGGGGAACTCAGGAAAGAGGAGCCGCAGTTATTCACGCCGGAGATGGTAGATATGCTTAAGTCCATGCTGGAGGAAGGCGTGGCTCAGGAAATACAGTGGGGGTGCTATGTGATTGGCGATGATGTTCCGGGTCTGACCAGCGAAATGGTTACGGACTACATACGGTATCTGGGAAACCTGCGCTGGAGCGGGCTGGGCTTCGGCACCTTGTACGAGGGGTATGACGAGGAGCCGGAATCCATGAAATGGGTTAACCAGTATTCCAATGCCAATATGGTGAAAACAGACTTTTTTGAGGCAAAGAGCACGGCTTACGCAAAAAGTGCCGCCATTGTTGATGATTTATAGATATGGGGGTATAATGGAGCAGGGATACCGGCATGAGAAGCAGTATCAGAAGCAGTATCAGAAGCAGTATCAGAAGCAGTATCAGAAGCAGTATCAGATGCAGTATCAGACGCCTGGTATCCAATCATATGATTGACAGGAGGAGCGAAAACGTGACAGTAGAAGAGGGGGACCGCAGGACCTGGGAGCTGGCAGGACAGCTGGTACAGATTGACAGCTCTGACCCGGGAGCCTATGAGGGGCAAATTGAACAGTGGATATATGAATGGCTTACAAAGAAGATAGAGGAAAAGGCAGGAGCGCTTAAGAACCGGATTGAACTGGTTCAAAAGGAAGTGATGCCGGGCCGATTTAATCTTATGGCCCGCATACCGGGGAGAGAAGAAGCCCCGGCGCCTGCCCTTGTGTACATATGCCATATGGATACGGTGATGCTGGGGGAGGGTTGGGAGGAGGATACTCCGGCCCTGGGAGCAGTGGTTAAGGAAGGCCGCCTGTACGGAAGAGGGGCCTGTGACATGAAGTCAGGCCTGGCCTGCGCGCTGTCTGCATTTTCAGACATGGCGGAGCTGGCCGGAAGCACAGGGGAGCTTCCGGTGCGGCCCTTTGTATTCATCGGAACCGTGGACGAGGAAGATTTCATGCGGGGAGTGGAAAGCGCTATCCGGGACGGATGGGTAGGCCGGGAGGACTGGATTCTGGATACGGAACCAACGGCCGGTCAGATTCAGGTAGCCCATAAGGGCAGGACCTGGTTTGAATTGACCATGCAGGGAGTCACGGCCCATGCCAGCAATCCATGGAAGGGCGCTGACGCCATTGCCGCTATGGCAGAGGCAGTCAGCCATATCCGTAAGGCCATTGGAAGCTGTCCGGTTCATGAGGACCTGGGTATGTCTACGGTGACCTTTGGACAGATAACAGGGGGGTACCGTCCCTATGTTGTGCCGGATTCCTGTAAGGTATGGATTGACATGCGTCTGGTGCCGCCTACGGATACAGCGGCTGCGAAAAATATAGTAGAGGAAGCTGTAAAGGCGGCAGAAGCCGAGATTGTGGGAGTCAGGGGCAGTTACCTCATCACAGGTGACCGTCCCTGCGTGGAAAAGGACAGCGGTTCCCGGCTCCTGGCCAGCCTTAAGTCTGTCTGCGACCGTGTGACGGGGGAGGACACATATATCGGTTCCTTTAACGGCTATACGGATACAGCAGTCATTGCAGGAACCCTGGGCAACCGCAACTGCATGTCCTACGGTCCCGGCAGCCTGGAGCTGGCCCATAAGCCCAATGAGTACGTGCCATATGAGGATGTGTGCCGATGCAGACGCGTTCTGACTGAGCTGGCACGGCAGGAGGCATTCTTTCCCTTTGCCTTTTAAGGTCAAATGTGCTATAGTGTAACCAGTTTAAATCAAAGGAGAAGATAAGGATGAAAGATACTGTATTGGTAATCATGGCAGCCGGTATCGGAAGCCGCTTTGGAGGCGGCATCAAGCAGCTGGAGCCTATGGGACCCAGCGGCGAGATTATCATGGATTATTCAATCCACGATGCCATGGAAGCGGGATTTAATAAGGTAATATTCATTATCAGGAGAGATCTGGAAAAGGATTTTAAGGAAATCATAGGACACAGGATAGAGAAGCTCCTTCCGGTGGAATACGCATACCAGGAACTGGAAAACCTTCCGGCCGGCTATGAAGTGACACCCGGAAGAACCAAACCATGGGGCACGGGCCAGGCGGTCCTCTCCGTGAAGGGTATGGTAGACGGACCATTCCTTGTGATTAATGCGGATGATTACTATGGACGGGAAGGATTCCGCAGGATTCATGATTACATGGCGGAGCATATGGACTCACAGTCTGAGATATATGATATCTGCATGGGTGGTTTTGTGCTGTCCAACACCCTGAGCGATAACGGCACAGTCACCAGAGGCGTGTGCCAGGTGGATGGGGATGGATTTTTGACGAATGTGACAGAGACATATAATATCCAGATGAAGGAAGATGGGCTCCATGCCACGGACGAGAGCGGTGCGCCTGTGACCATCAGTCCGTCCCAGCCTGTTTCCATGAATATGTGGGGGCTTCCGGCCAGCTTCATCCAGGAGCTGGAGAAGGGATTCCCTGTATTTTTGGACAGTCTGAAAGAGGGGGATATTAAATCAGAATACCTTCTTCCTAAAATTATAGACAATCTGGTACAGAATAAGAAGGCGAGAGTAACCGTTCTTGACACCCCGGATAAATGGTTTGGCGTTACCTATAGGGAAGATAAGCAGGCCGTGACAGATGCCATCAGAGGACTGATTGAGTCAGGGGTTTATAAGGAGAGGTTGTTTGGATAAGGGGTTTTATAACCTGAAGATATAAGCAGTATAAAATAAAAAACTGCCTGGCTAAAACTGCCCCAAAGGTCATGGTCCGGCCATGATATGGCCGTCAGGCAGACAGGGACATGCGGATACTGTCAATCCGTGTGTCCTTTTTTCATGCATAATTTCAAATACCCAGGCCTATACTATAAAAACAGCCCACTTAAGCCGGGCGATGATTATAACATGTTTGGGTGGACAACTTAGCTATGAAATTATGGAAAACATTTAACGTACAAAAACGGGAAGACATATGTTATTATAATACATCAGAAGGTTTTGAAACGGAGGGTTTTGCCATGCACCTGGACCGGCTTATCAGGGAGGAGATGGCAGCCAAGGGAAAGGATGGAATCATGTTCCTGTGTATCGGCACAGACCGGTCCACCGGGGACAGCCTGGGCCCTCTGGTGGGACATATGCTCCGCAGCCGGCGGCTTAAGGGAGCGGCGGTCATAGGAACACTTGATAAGCCGGTCCATGCCATGAATCTGGATTTGTACGCCAGGTATATACGGCTTCACTATCCTGACTATGTTGTGGTTGCTATTGATGCTTCGGTGGGCAGTCTGGACCATGTGGGATACGCGACCCTGGGGCGGGGAGCGCTTCAGCCGGGATTGGGAGTGTCCAAGGAACTGCAGGCCGTGGGCGACATAGCCATAACCGGAATCGTGGGCGGAGTGGGCAGCCGGGATCCGGTCATGCTCCAGAGCGTGCGCCTGTCCATGGTGATGAAAATGGCGGACTGCATTTGCGAAAGCATTTTTCTTGTCGAACGATTATGGGAAAATGCTGCCATAATATGACAAATTCTGCGCCGGGAATCTGCTATGCTTGTTTGGATTAAAAACAGCGGGGTGATTCTATGGGAGAATTATATGAACCCTTCCCTAAGCTGCCGAAGAATTTCCGGCAGATAGGTGAGAGGGACCAGGTCTTAAAATTATATCTGGAAGATTATGTAAATACTTATTTAAAACGCCTCCAGCCGGCAAAGGGGGCTGATTTGCGTGTGGGTCTGCTTTTGGGAAGCAGGGAGACCCATGAAGACATACCTTTTGTTTTTGTGGATGGAGCCCTGGAAATGGATTCGGTCACCGAGGAAGGCGGAAAGGTGGCATTCACCGAGGACGCCTGGAAAAAGGCCTACCAGGATGTGGAGCAGATGTTTCCCAAGCGCACGGTTCAGGGATGGTTCCTCTGCGCGGGACCCGGCTGTACCTTAAGCCCCCTGACCTATTGGAAGCAGCACAGCCAGTATTTTACGGGAAAGAACCAGCTCATGTATCTGAACTGCGGTCTGGAGGGCGAGGAAGCTGTTTACATAACATCCTCCGACGGATTTTACAAATTGAGAGGATACAGCATATATTATGAGCGCAACCAGATGATGCAGGATTACATGATACTGCGCAAGGATGTGCCAAGGGCAGAAACAGGAGTGGATGATAAGGTCATCCAGAACTTTAAGCAGAAAATGGACGAGCGCAGGGTGGAGGCAGGACGTCACCGGAGCACGGTGGGAGTTTTGTCAGGCCTTTGCAGCGTACTGGCTGTCACAGTACTGGCAGGCGGCGTGGCTATGTTCAACAACTATCAGAAAATGCACCAGATGGAAAGCGTGATTGCATCCGTGGTACCGGAAGGAAACATAAAGGACGGCCTGAGGGCGTTTGCCGGAAAGGGCGGAACAGAGAATCCGTCCGGAAAGGGCTGGTCCGCTGCGGACCAGCCTGATTATGTGATTGAGGAGGCATCGGGAAAGGTATATCCCACCACGGCCCCGTCACCGGAGAATGGAGATGAGAAACCCTCCAGGGTAACTCCGGAAACGCTTGCGCCGGCAAAGAGCGGCCAGACGGGCGGGACAGGCCAGGGAAATGGGCAGACGGCGGCAGGTCAGGGAAGCGGCCAGGAAGCGGCAGGCCAGGGAAGCAGCCAGGCAGCGGCAGGCCAGGCAGCGGCAGGCCAGGGAAATGGCCAGGCAGCGGCATCAGGCCAGGGAAGCGGCCAGACGGCAGCGACAGGTCAGGGAAGCGGCCAGGCGGCGGCATCGGGCCAGGAAAATGGCCAGACATCCAGCCAGGATGCGTCCAAGACTGACTCAGCCCAAAAGGAAAATGAACAGACGGAGTCCGGTCATAGCCAGGCGGCAGCGGAGACAAAAGCTCCTGCCGATGATTCCACACTTCCGCCAACCGGAGGCAGAGGGGAAGCTGATGACCAGACTGTGTCCGCTGCCAGCTACAAGGTGTATACCGTGGCGGACGGAGAGACATTGTATGGAATCTGCTTTAAGCTGTATCATAATCTGCAGCACATAGATGAAATTTGCCGGGTCAATTCCCTGACAGATCAAAACAGCATATTTGCAGGACAAAAGCTTCTGGTTCCGTAAGCATATGCCTGGAAACCTCTGGCGGAAAAAGATAATGCGTTTTATCCAAAATTGTTGTATACTATTGCATATACGCAAAAGACGAATTTTGGGAGAACGCAGGATGGGCAGTACCAATTCAATGAGCCGTGAAAATAAAAAAAAGCAGCTGAAGCGTCAAATCGTACCTTCCGCCAGTCCCTTCCAGGAAGAGGAGGACAGCCGGGAAATCGTGCATAAGGCGCACCGGCGCGTAGTCAGGAAGCGCCTGATTATTCTGGCTGTGCTTGTTGCCCTGGCAGCCATAGCAGCCCTGGTGCTGTTCCGGTATGAACGCTATCACACCTTTACGGATTACCAGACGGTTTGGGAGCGGGACCTGGTGGCTGAGGCCCAGGAAGCAGCGGCCCAGGGTGAGGGAAGCTTCTGCGGGTACAGGGATTTCGGGGACGGAGTCCTCAAATATACCAAGGATGGAGCTACCTATCTGGACGCCAAGGGCAAGGTGGTGTGGATACAGAGCTATGAAATGAGGTCTCCCGTGGTATCGGTCAACGGCGATTTTGTGGCTATTGGCGACCAGCAGGGCAACAGCATCTACATATGCGATAAAAACGGGACCCAGGGACAGGCTACCACGCTGCTGCCCATATTGAGGGTCACGGTGTCCGCCAAGGGCGTGGTGGCTGCCCTTCAGGAGGATTCCAAGGCGAGCTATATCTATTTATATAAAAGGGACGGAAGCTCCCTGGACATCATGGTAAAGTCTCTGCTGTCAGGCGACGGGTATCCGGTGGACTTAAGTCTTTCGCCCAATGGCACTCAGCTTATTACATCCTATATGTATCTGGATCAGGGCATGATAAAATGCAAGATTGTGTTTTATAATTTCGGACTGGGTAAGAATGATCCCAACCGTGTGGTGGGTATATTCTTTCCTAAGGACCTGGGAGATGCCATGGCGGGAAGGGTCAGGTTTCTGGATGAGAGCCATTCCGTCATATTCACGGATAAGGGAATACAGTTCTTTTCAACCAGGGTGGAGACATCGCCGGAGCTGGTGAGCCAGATTCCCATGGAGGAGAATATAAGAAGCATCAGTTATGCTCAGGACAAGGTCGGCATTGTTACGGATAATGTGGAAGGCGGCGACCCTTACAGACTGAGGATTTATGACAGGGAGGGAAGCCCTGTCTTTGAAAAGACCTTTAACTACCAGTATACTGGATTTGATATTGACGGTGATTTGGTTCTTTTGTATAATGACAGTTCCTGCAAGGTTTACAACATGACAGGTACGGAGAAATACAACGGAACATTTGACTTTACGGTCAGCAAGGTATCCGCAGGAAGGTTCCCGGGAACCCTTCTTGTCATGGGACCTCAGAAAATGACGGAAATAAAGCTGCAGTGATGCAGGAATAAAAGCGAAAGGAAGTATAGATACCATGGGGATGAAATGTATCGGAGTAGATGTCGGAGGAACTTCGGTAAAAATCGGACTTTTTGAGAGTACGGGAGAGCTTTTGGACAAGTGGGAAGTAAGGACCCGTAAAGAGGAGGGCGGAAAGTATATCCTTCCTGATGTGGCACGGTCCATCCGTGCTAAGATGGAGGAAATGGGACTGAACCTCAGGACGGACTTGGCCGGAATCGGGCTGGGAGTTCCAGGGCCGGTATTGCCGGATGGATTCGTGGAGGTATGTGTGAACCTGGGATGGCGCCGGATGAATCCCCAGGAAGAGCTCAGCAGCCTGCTGGACGGAGTCACTGTAAAGAGCGGAAATGACGCCAACGTGGCTGCCCTGGGAGAGATGTGGCAGGGCGGAGGCAAGGGATATAAGGATCTGGTCATGATTACCCTGGGAACCGGTGTGGGAGGCGGTGTCATCATTGATGAGAAAATCATTGCCGGCCGTCACGGCCTGGGCGGTGAGATTGGCCACATCCACGTAAGGGATGAGGAATGGGAGCACTGCAACTGCGGCGGAGTGGGCTGTGTGGAGCAGATTTGTTCGGCCACAGGCATAGCCAGGGAGGCCAGAAGGAAGATGGCAGCCAGCGATAAGCCCTCGGCTCTGCGTGAGCATGGCGGGAATGTCACGGCCAAGGATGTGCTGGACGCAGCCAAGACAGGGGATGAGCTGGCCAACGAAGTGATGGATGTGGTGGGACGCTACCTGGGACTGGCATTATCCATGGCCGTCATGATAGTTGACCCGGAAATTTTCGTTATAGGCGGAGGCGTATCCAAGGCAGGACAGTTCCTGATTGATGTTATCCAGAAGCATTATGATTATTTTACCCCCATATCCAAATGCAAGGGTAAGCTGGGACTTGCCACCCTGGGAAATGACGCAGGTATATACGGGGCGGCAAGGCTGGTACTGTAAGGCTGGTACTGTAGGGCTGGTACTGTAGGGGGATACCGATTTCTCTCCGCCCGCCACTGCCGTTAAGTTTGTTTCTGGCAATTCATCCCTCCACCTGGATGGGGGGTGGATTCTTTTGTTAAAAGGGAGCAGGCACGTTTGTCTCAATGTGCCTGCTCCTTGTTTGTCTGATAAGGGAACTTTTTCCAATTGTAAAGTATCTTTGCCTGTAAACACCCGGTCAGCTACATTCCGGGAATCCATACGCCGGATTCATCGACCCAGCAGTTATCAGGTGTACGTGTATTGGCATACATGGCTCCGTTGGAAGTATCCAGGTAATAATACTTACCGTCCAGTTCAATCCATCCTGTGGCCATATATCCCTCAGCGTCAAAATAGTACCACTTGCCGTCAATCTGCTGCCAGCTGGAAACCGGGTAGGAGCCGTCTGCATTGCTGTACCACCAGCGGCCGTCCGCTGCTGTCTGCCAGGTGCCTGCCGCGGGCTGGGAATTGTCTGAGACAGTATTGCCCAGGGCAGCGATGTCTGCTTCGCTTACTGTCCATGAGCCGGATGTGTTCCAGCTGCTCTTGGCGCTGTTGCTGGACTTCACGGAGCGGACCTTAAACTGATAGGAGCCGGGCGCCGTAATCTGGTCCTTGAAATTATAGGAGGTGTTATAGATGTCCTTGATTTCACCTATGGCAGCTCCGTTTTTAATGAGCTGGGTCTGATAATATTTGGCGCTTGAAACCTCGTTCCAGGAACCGTTTCCGTTGTGAGCGGAATCCCACTGAAGGTTGGACGGGGCAGCTGCCGCGCTGGTATCCGCATCCTTGTCAAATACGAGCTGGACCGTAAGGATAAGAGTGGCGTTGCTGTCCTTACGTTTGGCGTTTACAAATTTAATCTTATCAAAACGGTATTTGCTAGAGGAACCTAAGGTCAGCTTGAAGTTGCTGGAAGATGTATTGGAAAAATAGTATTCTTCCTCATCCTCCACACCCAGGGTGATGTCTACCTGAGGCGGCTTGGAACTGCTCCAGGTGTCTCCGTCATCATTGGTGACCTCCCAGGAGTCTACATAATAAAGACCGGTATTGTCTCCGGTAGCAGTGACCTCCACATCTCCTCCATCACGTCCAGTGCGTATGTCGGAGTCAATAGTGAGGTAAATCTTGCCCACCTTCTTCTTGCTTGCCGCCATGGTTGCAGGAGCCAGGACGGAAGAAATAAGAGAAGCAACTAACAATGCGGTGCCCGCTTTTTTCCATGTAATCATGTCTGCCTGTCCTTTCTTTTTCTAATCATATTGGAATGAATCATTCATTTCTCCATAATATAACTATATCACAATTTGCTGGTAAATATCTTACGATATTATAACATTTTTATATTGGAAAACATTCCCGGCAGTGCGGATAATCCGGGAGTGCAAACATTCCCTAAAGGCTGGTGGAACGGGGCAGTGAAAAAATGAACTCTGTTCCCACTCCTTCCGTGCTGACCACGTCAATGTTCTCGCCGTGTGCCTGTATGATTTCCTTTACAATGGACAGGCCCAGCCCGGTGCCCTTCTTATCCTTGCCGCGGGATAAATCGGTCTTGTAAAAACGTTCCCAGATTTTCTTTAAGCTGTCCTTGGGTATGCCGATGCCTGTGTCCTTGACCGACACAAATATCTTTTCATACCGCCCTGATGCCTGGATGTAGATGGTGGAATCTTGATGGCTGAACTTGATGGCATTGTCTATGAGGTTGTACATGACCTGCTGTATTTTTCCAAGGTCGGCAAAAACCATCTGGATGTCATCTGAGAAGGTAAGATCAAAGCTTACATTCTTAGACTCGCAGGTGCCCTCAAAGGAGGCCGCCGTATCCTTTATGACACGGTTGATATCAAAATTGGTCCTGGAGAGATAACCCTTGGCATCCAGGGAGTTCAGGGTAAGCATGCTCTCTGTCAGCTTGTGAAGACGCTCTGTCTCGGATATGACCCTGGACAGATATTTTTCATACATCTCAGCCGGTATGGTGCCGTCCAGAATGGCTTCCAGGTATCCCTTGATGGAAGTCAGGGGAGAGCGGAAATCATGGGATACATTGGCAATGAAATTTTTCTGGTATTCCTCCATTTTATTCAGCTCATCGGACATGTAATTCAGTGTATCGGAGAGATAGCCCATCTCATCGTGGGTCTTTACGTCAATCCGGTAATCCAGGTTTCCGGCCGCATATTCATTGGCGCCCACTGTAATTTTGCGAAGAGGCAGGTACACGGTTTGGGTAAACACCAGAAGGATAATGAGGGACAGGCCAAACAGGACTGCGGATGTGATGTAAAGTATGCTTAAGATGCCGTTCTGGGACTGGTTGATTTCGCTGATGGGAAGGTGAATCAGCACATAGCCGTAGGTGTTGTAATTCCCTGTGATGGGAGCTGACACGCTGAGCACGTTCCCATTAAACATCCCATAGTAATCCCCTATGGTATAGGACCGGTTTCCGATGGATGCCGGGTCAAAACCGTTTATGGAGGACTGGACCCGCGAACCGCCCAGACTGTCCATAACCACGGTGCCCTGACGGTTGACCACCCATATCTCGGCCCTCAGGTAGTGGGATAACGCCCGTATTTGGGTGGAAACCTCTTCGGAATCCAGCCGTTTTCCCTGATACATGGTGCTGCATGACGAGGCGATGATATTTGCCTCGTCATATAGCGCGTCCGCCTTACTCTGAACCAGATAGTCACGGGTCATTTTTGATGAAAATGTGGCAATGGAGATAAAGCCCATCAGACCGAAAATCAGATATCCCAGTATGAATTTGGAATAAAGAGAACGGGTCATCGTTTCACCTCGAATTTATAGCCGATTCCCCAGACCGTGGTGATGGCCCAGCTGTTGTGGTCCTTTATCTTTTCACGCAGACGCTTTATATGTACATCCACGGTACGGGTATCCCCAATGTATTCATAGCCCCAGATATGGTCCAGAAGCTGTTCCCTGGTAAATACCTGGTTGGGGGAAGCCGCCAGAAAATACAAAAGCTCCAGCTCCTTTGGCGGCATTTCCACGGAGTGGCCCATATAGATTACGGAATAATTGGTAAGGTTCACAATCAGGTCCGGGTACTCCACGTATTCGCCCTGCTGTTCGGTGGACGAAGGAGCCGGGGCCGGAGATGCCTGGTAACGGCGCAGCACTGCCTTGACGCGGGCAACCAGTTCCTTGGAATCAAAGGGTTTAATCATATAATCATCAGCCCCCAGCTCCAGTCCCAGTACCTTGTCGAAAATCTCTCCCTTTGCGGACAACATAATGACCGGTACCTGAGAGGAAGCGCGCAGCTCCCTGCAGACCTGATAACCGTCTATACCCGGAAGCATCAGGTCCAGCAGTACCAGGTTGGGCCTGAATTCCGGAAATACCTTAAGGGCTTCCTCGCCGTCCCCTACAATCATTGTTTCATAACACTCTTTCATCAGGTAGAGGGAGATTAATTCTGCAATATTTGCATCATCATCCACAATCAGAATCCTTTGCTTTTCTGCCATGCTATAGTTCCTCCTTGCTGCTGATTTCTACTTAAATGTCACAACGGTTACGCCTGAATCGCCTTCTCCAAACTGGCCCAGGCGGAATTCCTTTACATATTTGAGCTGGCGCAGGCGCTTGTGCACCGCGTTCTTAAGGGCTCCGGTTCCCCGTCCATGGACCACGCGCACTGTCTGGAGATGGGCCAGATATGCGTCGTCCAGATATTTTTCCATGGCAGGCACTGCCTCGTCCACTGTCATTCCTATGAGGTTGACTTCAGCGGATACGGTGGAGGATTTGGACATCTTAATCTGGCTGCTGCCGCTTCCCCTGCCCCTGGCAGCTTTTCCGCCATAGCTCATGGAACTTCCGTCTCCCAATGTGGCGCTTATGTCCTTTTCATTAAGAAGCTCCAAATCCCGGATATTCACCAGGGAGCGGAGAATGCCCATCTGGACATATAAATCGCCTCTGGCATTGGGAAGGGTGCTTACAGTGCCTTTCAGATTCATGGACAGAACTTTGACGCCGTCCCCTATTTTCAGTTTCTTGGGTGATATGGGCTGGCTGGGTCCCTTTGGTTTCACAGTCAGCTTCTCATCTGTTTTTTTCAGCTGGTCTCTGAGCTTGGCCCGTTCAGCCTCCAGTTCCTTGCCCACGCCTGAGCTGGCTGCCAGCTTGTTAATCTGCTTGATGGTCTGGTCCGCTGTTTCCTTGGCCTCCCGCAGGATGCGTTGGGCTTCCTCGGTGGCATTTTTAAGAATCTTGTCCTTGCGCTCGTCCAGGCGCTCTTCCTTCTGGGTCAGACGGGTTTTTAAGGAGGCAATCTCATCCTTATAGGCGTTTATTTCAGCCTGTTCCTTTTCAATAGTCAGCCTGCTGGATTCCAGACTGGTTAACAGGTCCTCGAAGGACTCATCCTTGGCCTCCAGATGGGATTTTGCGTCGTCAATGATATATCCAGGCAGCCCCAGCTTCTGGGAAATGGCAAAGGCATTGCTCTTGCCGGGAATACCGATGAGTAACCGGTAAGTGGGCTGCAGGGTTTCCACATTAAATTCGCAGCATGCGTTTTCCACTCCGGGCGTGCTGAGGGCAAATACCTTCAGTTCGCTGTAATGGGTGGTGGCCATGATGCGGCACTTCATGTTGTGAAGGAAGGAAAGGATGGCAATGGCCAGGGCCGCTCCCTCTGTCGGGTCCGTACCCGCGCCCAGCTCGTCAAAAAGACAGAGGGACCGGGAATCGGCTTCATTTAAAATGCGCACAATATTAGTCATATGGGCGGAAAAGGTACTTAAGCTCTGTTCAATGCTCTGCTCATCCCCGATGTCCGCAAATACCTGGTCAAACACAGCCAGCTCCGAGCCTTCCCACGCAGGGATGTGAAGCCCGGACTGCCCCATAAGGGTAAACAGGCCCACTGTTTTTAAGGACACGGTCTTGCCGCCCGTATTTGGGCCGGTGACAATCAGCAGGTCGAATTCCCTGCCCAGCCATACGTTGATAGGGACAACGGCCTGGGGATTCAAAAGGGGATGGCGCCCGTCCTTGATATGGATATAGCCTCTGTCATTGAACACAGGCACGCTGCACTTATAATGGCGGGCCAGGCCTGCCTTGGCAAAAATAAAGTCCAGCTGCGCCAGAAGCTCCATGTCCATGCGAAGCTCCTCTGTATAGGGAGCCGCCTGGTTGCTCAGGGAGGCCAAAACCGCTTCAATTTCCTTTTGCTCCTGTATTTCCAGTTCCCGCATCTCATTATTCAGCCTGATGATGGCCATGGGCTCGATGAAAAGGGTGGAACCTGTGGCTGACTGGTCGTGAACCATTCCTGATACCTGGTTTTTGTACTCTGACTTTACCGGCAGGCAGTAACGCCCGTCCCTCATGGTGATAACCGCGTCCTGAAGATAGGAGCGGTTGGAGTTAAGGATGGAGTTTAACTGGGTGTGGATGCGGTCGGCTGTCACCTTCATGGAACGGCGCACATGGGATAATCCCGGACTGGCATCATCCGCAACCTCGTCCTCAGAGAGGACGCAGCGTTTGATTTCATTGTTCAGAGGAGTCAGGGGCTCCAGACCCGCAAACAGGGGCTCCAGAGAGTCGAAGTCATCCTGGGATTCGCCGGTTCCCCTTCCGGCCTCATCTGCGTCATGACGTCCGTAGGCCTTGGCTCTGGCTGCCACGGTCAGGAGAGAGCTTATGGAGAGCAGTTCGGGTATGCTTAAGGAACTGCCGATATCCAGGCGCTTCAGGGAATCTCCGATATCCCTGATACCTGAAAATGACACGGAACCTTTAAGACGGATCCGTGTCACTGCATCCGTAGTCTGTGCCTGCCAGGTGCGCACCTCTTCCAAATCAGATGAAGGGGAGAGGTTCCGGCAGAGGGCCTTCCCAAGAGGAGAAGCCGCGTATTCGGTCAGCTGGTTTATGATTTTATCGTATTCTAAAGTTTTTAACGCTTTCTGATTCATTGATTTCACCTGTGATTTCCGTAAAATGCTGGATTTAAAAGAACTTTTTCCCAAAAGCCGACATTTAAATTATACCATAAAAATCGATATTTACTATCTTTTTTACTATCTTTTCATATATAAAATCTTGCATAATACTGGGAAGAAACGTATAATAGAGGATAAGAGTCTTCGCAAGGAGGAGTACTATGGCGGATAAACGTGCTGACCAGCATAGAGATTTAGACCGGCAGGACCAGACTCCGGACAAGTCCCATCGTTTTATTAATGAGAAGATTGTCCGGCAGCCCATGACCAGACGGCAGATTGCCCGGAAAATCCTGTTGACCATTTTTTGTGCCGTTCTGTTTGGCGTGTTGTCGGCCATCTGTTTTGTTGTGAGCAGACCTGTGGCTGAGAGAATTTTAGGTCAGGAGACTCCTGAGGAGAGCAGCCAGATTACCATACCAAAGGATGAACCGGAAACCACGGCTCCTGTGGCGTTGGAGACTGAGCCCACGGAACCGGCCATGACCGAGGCAGTGGATGAGATGGTACGCTCTGAGATGGAGAAATACCGTTATTCCATCGACGATTTGAATAAGCTGTACAGCAACCTGCGCACCATTGCCAGTGACGCGGATGACAGTCTGGTGGTGGTCCATTCCATTCAGCATGAAAAAGACTGGTTTGACAATCCCATCGAGACATCAGGACAGTTCTCCGGAATGGTCATAGCCAGGACCCGCACTGAGATTCTGATTCTCACGCCGAACAAGGCCGTGGAGGCAGCTGATTCCATTGAGGTGGCGTTCCCGGACGGAACCATGATGGCCGGAATTGTGAAGCAGAGCGATACCATTATGGGATTATCCGTGGTAAGCGTGGACGCGGCCCAGATGGACAGCGAACAGTTTAAGAAGGTGGAGGCCATCAAGCTGGGCAACTCTTTCGGGGTAAAGCAGGGAGACATGGTGGTGGCCATCGGCGCGCCGGCAGGTATTGTCCACTCCAGCGATTATGGAAATATATCCTATGTGGTGCGCAATGTCCATACGGTGGACGGCAGCTCCAGGGTGTTCTATACCAGCGCCAGCGGAGACGCGGAGGCGGGAACATTTCTCTTAAATACTTCAGGTGAGCTCATCGGATGGGTCACGGACAAGTACGATGAGGATGGAGTGTGCAGGATGACCACGGTGGTGGCCATATCTGATTATAAAGGTATATTGGAGATGATGAGCAACGGTATTCCGGCCCCGTATTTCGGCATCAAGGGCCAGGAAGTGAGCCAGGCCATGGCGGACAGCGGAATGCCTTCCGGCATCTATGTGATATCGGCAGTGACAGACGGCCCCGCATACAACGCAGGCATACAGCCAGGGGATATCATTACATGGATGAACGGCGAGAAGGTGGGAAGCCTGAAGGATTTCCAGAATCAGGTGGAAAGCTTACACGCAGGAGACAAGATTAAGGTGGCGGTCCTGAGAAACGGTAAGGATGAATATAAGGAAATTGAGTTTTCGGTGACGGTTGGAGCCAGGTAGCGGTTGGGGTTTTGGCATGGTTTGGAACCGGGGAGAGATTAGAGGCGGAGAGTTTGGTACTCGGCGGCGGCTGTGGTCAGGCGGCAGTTAGCGTCAGGCAGTGTAAGAAGTCAGGCAGTGTAAGAAGTCAGGCAAGGGGGCCAGGCAGTGTTAACCGCCTGGCTGCGTTGTTGTCATGGGATGGAATGCATTGGGATAATGGCAGATGGCTGCATGGCTTGCCAGGCGTATAAATAGGGTAATAATTAGGTTTATAAAATAGAAAGAAGAGGAAAATAGAACATGAGATATATCGACACCTTCAGGGAAGGTATGCACATTGCAGATGTCTACCTGTGTAAGAACAAGCAGATTGCCCTGACTAAGAATGGCAAGGAATACGGCAATCTGGTAATGCAGGACAAGACAGGTACCATTGACGCCAAGGTATGGGATTTGGGTTCTCCGGGAGTGGGGGAATTTGAGACCATGGATTACGTTCATGTGGAGGCGGATGTGACTCTGTTCCAGAACTCCTTCCAGCTGAATGTGCGCCGGATTCGCAGGGCACAGGAGGGAGAGTATGTGGAGGCAGATTACCTGCCGGTGTCAAAGAAGGATATAAAGAAAATGTACGAGGAGCTTCTGGGATACATAAGAAGTGTGAAGAATCCTTATCTTCAGAAGCTGCTGTGCAGATATTTTGTGGAGAACGCGGCATTTGCAAAGGCGTTCCAGTTCCATTCCGCAGCCAAGACCGTGCATCACGGATTCGTGGGCGGGCTGTTGGAACACACGCTCAGCGTGACAAAGCTGTGCGATTACTATGCCGGATATTACCCGATGATTAACCGTGATTTGCTGCTGACAGCAGCCATTTTCCACGATGTTGGTAAGACCAGGGAACTTTCACGCTTCCCGGAGAATGACTATACAGACGATGGACAGCTTCTGGGCCATATTATAATCGGTACTGAGATGGTGGGTGAAAGCATCCGCTCTATACCGGGATTCCCGGAGAAGCTGGCTACAGAGCTTAAACACTGTATTCTGGCCCATCACGGGGAATTAGAGTACGGATCACCAAAGAAGCCGGCGCTTTTGGAGGCATTAGCCCTCAACTTTGCCGATAACACGGATGCCAAGATGGAGACCATGATAGAGGCGCTGCAGTCCGGCGGGGAGAATAAAGGATGGCTGGGGTACAACCGGCTGCTGGAGTCTAATATCAGAAAGACAACGGAATAGGACGTTGTATTTGGGCAGTAAAGAGAAATAACAGGACCGAATAAAATAAGGCTGAAAACATTTAGTTTGGGTACGGGATTGCAGGATATGTCCTTGACCAGTGTGTTTTCAGCCTTTTGTGATAATGGGGCGGGATGGAAGAATTGTGCTGATGGGATGAGATAATGGGATGAAATAATGGAGAGCAATAGCAGATCATAATAACAGATTAAATAACAGAACAGGTGAAATGGTATGGAAAAAAATCAGGAATTTATTGTGACAATAGAGGATATGAATGAGGACGGAGCAGGCGTGGGAAAAGTGGATGGCTACATCTGGTTTGTCAAGGATGCGGTGATTGGTGATGTGGTGCGGGCAAAGGCCATGAAGATGAAGAAGTCATATGGATTTGCCAGGCTGATGGAGGTGCTGGAGCCGTCAGGGTCCCGTGTCATTCCGTCATGCCCGGTGGCAAGGCAATGCGGGGGCTGTCAGCTTCAGGCCATGAGCTATGAAGAACAGCTGAAATTTAAAGAGCGGAAGGTGATGAATAATCTGATTCGTATAGGCAAATTTGCTGAGAATGAGATTCATATGCTTCCTATCATGGGGATGGAGGAACCTTGGAGATACAGGAATAAGGCCCAGTTCCCGTTTGGAAAGGATAAGGGCGGAAATGTGATTGCCGGTTTTTATGCAGGGCGGACCCATGCCATTGTTGAAGCAGGGGACTGCCTGTTGGGAGTTGAGGAAAACAGGGAGATTCTGGATATTGTAAAGCTGTTTATGAAGGAAATGAAGATAGAGCCCTATGATGAGAGCTCGCATAAAGGATTGGTGAGGCATGTCCTGATTCGGAAGGGATTTAAGACAGGTGAAATAATGGTCTGTCTGGTGATAAATGGAAAGAAGCTTCCCGGAAAGGAGCGCCTGGTGGAGATGCTGTGCGGCGGAGATGGGAAGGATGAAAAGGGACAGGGAATAAATAGAGAGGGAATAAATGGGAAGGAAACGAACGGGAATGAAACAGATGGTCATGGGATTAGAGGCATGACCAGTATTTCTTATAGCGTGAATCAGGAAAAAACTAATGTGATTATGGGGAAGGAGATTGTGAACCTCTATGGCCCTGGATTTATTACAGATTATATTGGAAATTTGAAATATCAGATATCACCACTTTCATTTTACCAGGTGAATCCTGTACAGACAGAACGACTTTATGGGACAGCACTGGAGTATGCCGGACTTACGGGGAATGAGACTGTTTGGGATTTGTATTGCGGAATAGGCACTATTTCCCTGTTTCTGGCCCAGAAGGCTAAGAAAGTATATGGTGTGGAGATTGTACCCCAGGCCATAGAGGATGCCAGAAGGAATGCAGAGATAAATGGCATTAAAAATGCAGAGTTTTTTGTGGGAAAGGCGGAGGAAGTGCTGCCGGAACAGTTTGAAAAGAATTATGTCCATGCGGACGTGATTGTGGTGGATCCTCCAAGAAAAGGATGCGACACGGTTTGTCTGGATACCATACTTAAGATGAGGCCGGAACGGGTGGTTTATGTTAGCTGCGACTCAGCTACGCTGGCCAGGGATTTGAGGTATTTGGCAGATGGGGGGTATATGGTGGAGCGGGGGAGGTGTTGTGATATGTTTCCGGGGACGGTGCATGTCGAGACTGTGTGCCTCTTGAGCAACCGAAAACCGGATACGAAAGTAAGGATCGATGTAGATCTTGAAGATTACTACCGTATCAAGGATTCTAAGAAGAATCAGAACTGAAAATAAAACACCGAACTAAGAGCGAAAGCTGCTGATGCGAACAAAGCATTGGCAGCTTATTTTTTTCGCCGAAGGGAGGTGGTGCCTATGATCCGGCATAAGTGATTTTGGAGAAGCAACTGACAATCAACGACAATCACGAAATGGAGGAAATCATAATGGCAAAGAAAAGAAGTATCAAGGTTTACGGACAGAGCGGCTATAAGTACCGTGAGACGCCGACGATCATGCTCAAAGGTCAGTGGCTGAAGGAAGCGGGATTTGAGTAAGTAGGTAATAATCAGTATCTGCAAATTTCCATCCACATTTGATAAGATAAGTTCAAATGATGGAGGTGATACCAA
>PPYF01219671.1_pt1 | contig 27527 bp, 10 predicted proteins | sample 1559871 | NCBI WGS metagenome assembly PPYF01 (sample SAMN08240021, study PRJNA423297) | Human gut metagenome, whole genome shotgun sequencing project.
CCGTGTTCATGGGCGATTTCCCGCTGCAGACCCCGCACGGCACCTTCATCATCGGTGGTACCGAGCGAGTGATCGTGTCTCAGCTGGTGCGTTCTCCGGGCGTGTACTTCGACCGCAGCCAGGATCGCACTTCCGACAAGGAAGTCTTCGGCGCGAAGATCATCCCGAGCCGTGGCGCATGGCTTGAGTTCGAGATCGACAAGCGTGACGTGCTTGGCGTGCGCGTGGACCGCAAGCGCAAGCAGTCCGCCATCGTGTTCCTCATGGCCATCGGCATGACCAAGGATGAGATCGCCGATGCGTTCAGGGATTACCCGCTGGTTATGGACGCGCTTGCCAAGGAGACCGTGCAGACCCAGGACGAGGCTCTGACCGATCTGTACCGCAAGATCCGCCCGGCCGACACCCCGACGCCGGAAGCTGGCCGCAACCTGCTGGATTCCTTCTACTTCAACACCAAGCGTTACGATCTGGCCCGCGTTGGCCGTTACAAGATCAACCGCAAGCTTGGTCTGGAAAAGGATGTCAACGATCGCAGCCTGTCTCGCGAAGACATCATCTCCACCATCAAGTACCTGGTCACCCTGCATGCCGGCGACACCAAGTTCCCGGGCAAGCGTGACGGCCAGGATGTGGATCTGCGCGTGGACGTCGACGATATCGATCATTTCGGCAACCGTCGTATCCGCCAGGTCGGCGAACTGATCCAGAACCAGCTGCGTACCGGTCTGAGCCGTATGGAGCGTGTGGTCCGCGAACGTATGACCACCCAGGATCCGGAGGCCATCACCCCGCAGTCCCTGATCAACATTCGTCCGGTGAATGCCACCATCAAGGAGTTCTTCGGAACTTCCCAGCTGTCGCAGTTCATGGATCAGAACAACCCGTTGGCAGGCGTCACCAACAAGCGTCGTCTGTCCGCTCTGGGCCCTGGCGGTCTGTCTCGTGACCGCGCATCCATGGAAGTGCGAGACGTGCACCCGTCCCACTTCGGCCGTATGTGCCCGATCGAATCTCCTGAAGGTCCGAACATCGGTCTTATCGGTTCTCTGGCAACCTTCGGCCGCATCAATCCGTTCGGCTTCATCGAGACCCCGTACCGTAAGGTCATCAACGGCCATGTGACCGACGAGGTCGAATACATGACCGCAGACCGCGATGCCGAGCACGTGATCGCACAGGCCAACCAGGAACTCGACGAGAACGGCAACTTCGTCAAGAAGCAGGCTCTTGCCCGAGTCGGCGAAGAGGAAGCAGTCGATGTGCCCGTCAGCTCCGTTGACTACATGGACGTTTCCCCACGTCAGATGGTTTCCGTCGGCGCCTCCCTGATTCCGTTCCTGGAGCACGATGAGGGCCACCGAGCGCTGATGGGTACCAACATGCAGCGTCAGGCAGTGCCGCTGATCGAATCCGAGCGCCCGCTGGTGGGCACCGGTGCCGAATGGCGTGCGGCCGTCGATTCCGGCGATGTCATTCTGGCTGAGAAGCCGGGTGTGGTGACGTATGTTTCCGCCGACATCATCCGTGTGATGAACGACGACGGCACCACCAGCTCCTACAAGCTGGCCAAGTTCCTGCGTTCCAACCAGACCACCTGCTACAATCAGGTTCCGCTGATCCACGACGGCGAACGTGTGGAAGCCGGTACCGTGCTTGCCGATGGTCCGGCCACCCAGAAGGGCGAAATGGCACTGGGAAAGAACCTGCTCATCGCCTTCATGCCGTGGAACGGCTACAACTACGAGGATGCTGTGATCATCTCCCAGCGTCTCGTGCAGGACGACACCCTGAGCTCCATCCACATCGAGGAATATGAGATCGACGCCCGCGAAACCAAGCTGGGTGCCGAAGAGATCACCCGCGATCTGCCGAACGTCGGCGAGGACGCGGTGGCCAACCTCGACGAGCGTGGCATCATTCGCATCGGTGCCGAGGTCGAAGCCGGCGACATTCTGGTGGGCAAGGTCACCCCGAAGGGCGAGACCGAGCTGACTCCGGAAGAGCGTCTGCTCCGCGCCATCTTCGGCGAGAAGAGCCGCGAGGTGCGTGACACCTCGCTGCGCGTGCCTCACGGCGAAACCGGTACTGTGATCGCCGTCAAGGAGATCACTCGCGAGGATGCCGAGGAAGACGGCGACGAGCTGCCGAACGGCGTGAACCAGATGATCCGCGTCTACATCGCGCAGCATCGTAAGATCACCCAGGGCGACAAGCTGTCTGGCCGCCACGGCAACAAGGGTGTTATCTCCCGCATTCTGCCGGAAGAGGATATGCCGTTCCTTGCCGACGGTACTCCGGTCGACATCATGCTGAACCCGCTGGGCGTGCCTTCTCGAATGAACCTTGGCCAGGTGCTGGAACCCTGCACCCTTCCGGATCGCGACGGCAACAAGCTGGTCGGCGACGACGGCAAGGCTGTGCTGTTCGACGGCCGTACCGGCGAACCGTATCCGAAGCCGATCTCCGTTGGCTACATGTACATGCTGAAGCTGCACCACCTGGTCGACGACAAGATCCACGCGCGTTCCACTGGCCCGTACTCCATGATCACCCAGCAGCCGTTGGGCGGTAAGGCTCAGTTCGGTGGCCAGCGTTTCGGTGAGATGGAAGTGTGGGCCCTCGAGGCCTATGGCGCCGCCTACACGCTGCATGAAATGATGACCACCAAGTCCGATGACGTCGACGGCCGCGTGCGTGTCTACGGCGCCATCGTGAAGGGCGACAACCTGCCGCCGGCAGGCATTCCGGAATCCTTCAAGGTGCTGCTTAAGGAAATGCAGTCCCTGTCGCTGAACGTCGAAGTGCTCAACGCCGAAGGCGTGGCCATCGACATGAAGGACGAGGACGACGATCCGTCTACTTCCTCCGACGATTTGGGCTTCAACATTGGCGCACGTCCTGACGCGGCCGCCAAGGAAGACCAGGTTGTGGAAGAACCTGAATTCCAGTGATCCCAAGGCTGGTCGCGTTGCCTGACAGCGCGGCGCGACCAGCCTGATGAAACGTGATTAAGCATTAAGAATCGATAGACAGGACAATAGAGTGCTGGACGTCAACGCATTTGACAAACTGAGGATTGGCCTGGCCACCGCCGACGATATCCGTAACTGGAGCCACGGTGAGGTCAAGAAGCCTGAAACCATCAACTACCGTACCCTGAAACCGGAGAAAGACGGCCTGTTCGGCGAGCAGATCTTCGGACCTACCCGCGACTGGGAATGCGCCTGCGGCAAGTACAAGCCGAGTTCGACAACGATATCGCCAACTTGGAGAAGCGCCGCAACGCGGAAATCGAAGAGCGTGCCAAGAAGGTCGAAGCCGATCTGGCTGAACTTGAGGCCGAAGGCGAAGCCAAGGGCTCCGCACGCGCCAAGCTGCGCAACAGCGCCGAGCGTGAAATGGCCGCCATCCGCGTTCGTTTCGACGAGCAGATCCAGCGTCTGAGCGCCGTGTTCGACCGCTTCAAGAACCTGAAGCCGGGCGACATGGAAGGCGACGTCGACCTGTGGCGTGAGATGGAAGACCGCTACGGCGATTACTTCGAAGGCTGCATGGGCGCCGCGATGGTGCAGCTCGACGGTGGCCGTTTCGCCACTTCCGATCTCAACGACCTCTACCGTCGTGTGATCAACCGTAACAACCGTCTGAAGCGACTGATCGAGCTCGGCGCTCCTGAAATCATGCTCAACAACGAGAAGCGCATGCTGCAGGAAGCCGTCGATTCCCTGTTCGACAACGGTCGTCGTGGCCGCCCGGTCACCGGCGCTTCGAACCGTCCGCTGAAGTCCCTGAGCGACATGCTCAAGGGTAAGCAGGGTCGTTTCCGTCAGAACCTGCTCGGTAAGCGTGTGGATTATTCCGGCCGTTCCGTGATCGTGGTCGGTCCGTCCCTGCGCATGCACCAGTGCGGTCTGCCGAAGCCGATGGCCCTCGAGCTGTTCAAGCCGTTCGTCATCAAGCGCCCCATCCACCTGCCGCCGCTTGCCTGCGCCGCATTCAACGCCGACTTCGATGGCGACCAGATGGCAGTCCACCTGCCGCTGTCCGCTGAAGCCCAGGCTGAAGCACGCTCCCTGATGATGGCTTCCGACAATATTCTGAAGCCGGCTGACGGCCACACCGTGACCATGCCGAGCCAGGATATGATCCTCGGTCTGTACTACCTGACCACCGTCATCGACGGCGCCAAGGGCCAGGGCCGCGTGTTCTCCTCGCTGGAAGAGGCCGAAATGGCCCTCGACAAGCATGAGATCGACATGCAGGCCAAGGTGCTTATCCGCCTTCCGGAAGACTTTGTGCTGCCGAAGGGCTGGGAGCCGAGCGAAATCGAAGTCGTCGATCCGGAACCGGGCAGCCCGGCCGTGGTGAAGGAAGAGCGCTTCCATGATGGTTCCGTGCTTTTCGCAACCTCCTATGGCCGTATTCTGTTCAACAGCACGCTGCCGGTGGATTACCCGTTCGTGAACGATCAGGCTCCGAAGAAGCGTCTGAGCAAGATCGTCGACGACATCGCAACCCGTTACTCCACCGCACAGGTGGCGGCAACGCTGGACGCGCTGAAGGATATGGGCTTCACCCGCGCACCGTGGTCCGGTGTGTCCTTCGCGTTCTCCGACGTTATCCAGCCGTCCGAGCGCGACGAGTACATCGAGAAGTACGAAGCCGAAGCCGACAAGGTCAACGAGAACTACGAAATCGGTATGCTCACCGAAGAGGAGCGCCGTCAGGAACTCATCGACCTGTGGACCAAGTGCACCAGCGAGGTTTCTGAGGCGGTCGAGGAACACTTCGACTCCAAGAACAACCTGGCTATCATCGTGCAGTCCGGTGCACGAGGAAACATGATGCAGATCAACCAGATCGCAGGCATGCGAGGCCTCGTGGCTAACCCGAAGGGCGAGATCATTCCTCGACCGGTGAAGTCCAACTACCGTGACGGCCTGTCCGTGCTGGAATACTTCATCTCCCAGCACGGTGCACGTAAGGGTCTGGCCGATACCGCACTGCGTACCGCAGAGTCTGGCTACCTGACCCGTCGTCTGGTGGACGTTTCCCAGGACGTAATCGTGCGCGAAGAGGATTGCGGCACCAAGCGTGGCCTGACGATGAAGGTCGGCGAGCGTGATGCTGAAGGCAACCTGCATCTGGTCAAGGCCGCCGATGGCGGTCCGTACTCCCGTCTGCTCGCAACCGACGTGATCGATCCCGCCGACGGCGAGACCGTGCTGTACAAGGCCGGTGACGCGCTGTCCATGGACGTGCTCAACGATCTTGTTGCCCACGACGTGGAAGAGGTCAAAGCCCGTTCCGTGCTTACCTGCGAATCCAAGCGTGGCGTGTGCGCCAAGTGCTATGGCTGGTCGCTGGCCACCAACAAGCTGGTGGATGTCGGCGAGGCCGTTGGCATCGTGGCCGCACAGTCCATCGGCGAGCCTGGTACCCAGCTGACGCTGCGTTCCTTCCACTCCGGTGGCGTTGCTTCCGCATCCGATATCACCCAGGGTCTCCCTCGTGTTACCGAGCTTTTCGAAGCCCGTACTCCGAAGGGTGAGGCCCCGATCGCAGAGTTCGCTGGCGTGGTCAAGGTGGAAGACACCGAGCGCGGCCGTCAGGTCATCCTGAAGCCGGACGACGATTCCGTCGAGCCGATCGCCTACCCGGTGACCCGTCGCGCCCCGATGATGGTCAAGGACGGCGATCATGTCGAAGCCGGCACCCAGCTGATCGAAGGCTCCGTCGATCCTAAGAAGATCCTGCGCATCCTCGGCCCGCGTGCTGCCCAGGTGAACATTGTGGAGGAAGTGCACACCGTGTACCGCTCCCAGGGCGTGGATATCCACGATAAGCACATCGAGGTCATCGTGCACCAGATGCTGCGTCGTATCACGGTGATCGATTCCGGCGATACCGACCTTCTTCCGGGTGAACTGGTGGATCAGGCCCGCTTCAAGGCCGCCAATATGAAGGCCGTGAAGGAAGGTGGCAAGCCTGCTGCCGGTCGTCCGGAGCTGATGGGCATCACCAAGGCCTCGCTGGCAACCGATTCCTGGCTGTCCGCGGCTTCCTTCCAGGAGACCACCCGCGTGCTTACCGAAGCCGCTCTGAGCCAGAAGGTCGATGACCTCAAGGGCCTCAAGGAGAACGTCATCATCGGTAAGCTCATCCCGGCAGGTACCGGCCTTGCCCGTTACCGTAACGCCGTGGTCGAGCCTGACAAGGCCATTCGCGACACCATCTACCCGAACTTCGGTTTGGGTGGCGACGAGTCCGATGCCGCCTTCGGCGACGCCGATCTGTCCGAAGTCGACTTCTCGAACATCGACTTCGGAGATCTGAAGCTCGGCGACGACTTCAATCCGGATGACTTCCTGGACGACAATGGCGGTCAGATGGATTTGGGCGACACCCTGTGATCCGAAAAGCGATGGTGGAATGGCATAACGTCTGAAATCATCTCAATACATGAATGGGGATTGGCTGGAAACAGCTGATCCCCATTTTTTTAATGCGGAACTATTTTTAATGCGGAACTGCAGTTGTTGCGATCCCTACGACAACAGTCAGCCTATTGCGGAACCGTACGTATTGCAGAGCGGATATCTTCATCGCAAAATCGCATGGCAAATTACAATGAAGGTATGAGCTTTCTTCCATATCCGCCTCCACCTGAACCAGGTTGGTATGACGATGATGCCACAGTAATGTCTTCTCTCGTTGAGCCCGCCATGGCGGAGGCTGCGCAGTCGCAGCCAACATCGCAGCCAACATACGAATCACCGGAATCCCAAGCATTCCAAGCATTGGAAAATGTGCAGGAATCCGCGGAATCGTATGCGGCGAACATACAGCCGGTGGAACAGGCTGCCGCAGCGCTGGAACCGTCCGACGTCGAACCGGTCAATGACGATGATGACATCGACTGGGATGGCACGGTGCTGTCTTCGGCGTTCACCATGAAGCAGCCGAAGCTGGAGTATGTGCTTTACAACGAGCAGACCGGCCAGGAAGTGATCGTCGATATGGGTGTGCTGCTGGGGCGCAAGCCTTCCGCTGAAGTGCCGGAAGGTGCGAAATTCGTGAAGTTGGAGGATCCGACGCGCACCATCTCACGCAATCATGCGGCGATCAGCTTCGATCAGGATGGCGTATTGTGGATCGAGGATTACGGTTCGCTCAACGGCACGTACATCATTCAAGGCAATGAGGAGATCAAGGTCGAACGCAAGCCGATGAAGCTTGACGCGCCTTGCACGGTGCGTATCGGAGACCAGTTCTTCACTTTCGAACAGCGCTGATTTCCTTCGCGCCGCGATACATGTTGCGTCGTCAATCCATAAATGAGGATGACGGCGCAACGAACATATTATGGTACGAAAGCTTACCAATGCAAGCGGCTTTTATTAGGCCTTATTAGGCCTTGTTTGGCGGCTTTCGTCGGGCTTTTGCCAAGTTCTACCAAGGGTTACCGTCGCAGACGGATGGCTGCGTTGATGGCAGAATCATTGAGACTGGCAAGCCAGTTGAGCAGATCCGGGTAGATATGCGGATTGCGCGCAAGGAAGGGGTGCAGCTCCGGAGCTTTGCTTGCGATTTCAGCCATCAGCATCTGATCTTCCGTGGTCATGGCCAATTCCGCGGTGAAACCAGCATTCGACGCGACTGGCTCTTGCGGCTGAATCGGCGAAAAATCAGCCACTTCAGACAGGTCTGCGGGGTTGGTATATGGGTCGACGTATTCCGTCGAAGCATCGTTCGCCATATTCGATGCAGGTGTTGCCGCAAACGGCTCAGGCTGGCATTGCTGGGTTGCCGGCGGCTGGTACTGCGCCTGATATTGCACTTCCGATGATTGCTGCGGCTGCTGGTATTGCGCCTGTTCGCTTGGCATCTGGTATTGCGCCTGTTCAGAAGCCGTCTCGGCCTCCTGCTGCATGATTCCGTCCTGTGGAACCGGCCACCCCATCGCGACCAGCTGCTGACGTGCGCGTTCGTCGCCGAACTGGGCGACCCAACGCTTCAGGCCTGGGTACGCACGCGGATTGGCAACCACATTCGCGCCGAATTCCGGATTTTCGTAAGCGATTTTCGCCAGAAACACGGGATCTGCGTTCGGATCCTGCACGGCCGCCACCGCGGCATCGAAATCGACCATCATGATCTCCTTATCTCGTGTTCTGTAAATATTGTATTGAATACGCTGATATAACGTGACAAATCCGATTATTGACGATTGTCATTGCGAGAACATGCGCATTATTGGACGGCACGTAACGTTTGCAATGTGCTTTCCTGTAAATCGCCGATATCCTCGTGATCGTCGATTTTGCTGACGTTCCAATCGTCATTTGCCGAATAATCCGATGATTTGCCGCATATATCAAGCACAATCACGGTGACGTTGTCGTTGCCGCCCGCGTCGAGCGCGGACTGCACCAGCATATCCGCGGCGACTTGCGGATCGCCATATGCGGCCGCCACATCGGCGAGCAGTTCCCGATCGATCTGCGCGTGCAGGCCATCCGAGCAGATGATGAAACGTCCCGTGGAGCGCGCCGCATACCAGTCCGGCTGAATGCCGTCAGGAGCGCCGACGCATTGGGTGATGATATTGCGCGGTATGCATCGGTTCGCCTCGTCCGGTAGCATTTCGCCGGTGTCGATGGCGTTCTGCCGTTCGGAATGGTCACGTGTGATCCGGGTCAGCGACTCCGCCATCCAATGGCCTTCCGCATCGGCGCGCATATGGTAGGTGCGTGAATCTCCGACATTGATGACGTAGCAGTACTCATCGATGGCTTGTTCATGCACGCTATCTTCAACGCGAGTCGGCAGCACCACGCCGGTGATGGTGGTTCCGGCGATGCCGCCAAGCTCCTGGCCAAGTTCGAGCACCTGTTGCTGCGATTGGCTCAACGCATGTTCGATGGACGTACGGTTGCGCGACGGCTGTTCGGCAAGCTGCGAGAAACATGCCGCCACCTGTGCGCTGGCCCGCTCGCCGCCTTTGCCGCCGCCCATGCCATCGCATACGACATATACGCCACGGCTGGCGAGAGCGTTGTCTTGGTTGTTTTTTCTTTTGCACCCGACATTGCTATTCAGGCCGGCCTCGATGCTACGGAAGATCATGAGTCCCGTCCTTTCTTACGATTGTGCTTCCGATCGCTGCCGTTGTTCCGCCCGCTGCGGTTGCTGCGGAAGTGGAAAACGTCGGCAAGCGAAAGTTTGGCACGCCATCGGCGTAACGTCGGCAATGACTTGAGCATGTACTTGCGTTCCTGCGCAATATCGCGCCAATACTGCTGCACATGCTCTTCGTTGACGAAATTACCGGAGAAGGCCGCGTAATCGGCTTGCGCGCCCAAAGCGAGCAAGGTCTCGCGGGAAATATCCATCTGATTCGCGATCGAAACCGCCTGTTCGCTGCGTGTGCCTCGAATGTCGAGTCCGCTTTGCCGTGCGAGCGCGGCGACCGATTGCCAGCCGGCTGCCACACGCTGCTGCGTGCTGCCGTGTTTTCTTGATCGTGCCAGTGCGATCGCTTTGATGGCGAGCAGGAGACCGCATATGATGAGCAGCGTCCATAGAGGGCTTCCGTAGATGGCTACTTTTCTTGCGATTCTGCCGAAATGCTGCCAGAACAGGTTGGCTGAGGTTTCGTCGGCCATGCTTCCGCCGATTGAGGACTTGCCTTTGGCCTGGGTGTCGTCGCGTAGCGGGTCGGTGAGTGGTACCGGGGGCTGGCGTACCAGGGTTTGCGGATTCGGTGGGGTGAGGTTCTGGTTTTCGTCGGGGACTTTGGTTTCCTTTGGCGTTGGATAGAATGCCACCCAACCGTAGCCGTCCAGTTTGATTTCCACCCATGCGGTCACGTCGTTGCCGGTGAATTTCGTGATGGTGGTTGTTCCTTGTTCTTCGGTGCGGCTTTCGCTGATTTCACCTTCGTCGTCTTTTGGCAGGAATCCGAGTACCACACGGCTGGGAAGACCTAGGCTGCGTGCCATCAATGCCATGGCGGAGGCGTATTGTTCACTGTCTCCGACCATGGCCGTTCCGGCGAGCAGTTGGTCGATGCGGTAGTTGCCGTGGCCTGCGGTTGACGGGTAGTCGCCGCTTAATCCGTGTGAGAACCAACCGGATTCTTTGAGCTTTTCGGCTAAGGCCTGGGCCGCTTCGCCGCCTTTGGATTGGCCTCCGGCGATGGCTGTGGCGAGTTTGTCTACGCAGTCGGGCACATCTTCGGCTTTTGGCTGGCTGATGGCGGCCGCGTCTGTTTTGGCGATCTGTTTGTCGGTGGGAACCGTTGGCATGATGCCGGTTTCCGTGTAGGTGAGACCTTCGGAGGTGCGTGAGGGGTAGATGGCCGACATGGTGTCGCTGTTGTAGTAGAACGAGTCGGAGTTTTCGCTGTTGTCGAATGTCACGCTGGATGCGGCTCCGGCCATGGGCAGCCAGTAGTCGCTGAGTCCTTTGTCCACGGTGAATGTGGCGGTGAATTTCTTGCCTTCGGCATTGTTGGTGATGGAGGTGCCGACACGTCGGTAATTGGAGGAGTCCGATGACATGGTGGAGTCGGACAGATTCCATACGTTGCCGTCGAAACGGTCCATGACCGCTAGTCGCACGCTTGATCCAGCGGGCAGGTTTTCGACGGTGAGGAGCACGTCGTCCTTACTGTTTGTAATGTACGAGCGCATGCCGCTTAACGGACTGGTGTAATTGTACGGGCTAAGCGGCGGATCATAATGGTCGCGCAGAATGGTGCGGTCCTGATCGACGACGAGGCATCCTCCAATCGCCAATGCGACGGAAAGCACCACGATCACGACGGAACTGAGCCAACGTCCCAATTCCAGTAATTTCCAACGTGCGCTGATCCAAATCACCAATATGAGCGCCATTATGGTGCCTACGAACATGCGGTAATAGCCGGAAGATGAGCCGAGCAGCGCGCAAATCGCAAGATTGGCGGTAACGGGAATAATGGCGATCATGGTGAATCGGCCATCTTCAGTCACTGCGAAAATGCCGGTCAGTAGCGCGAACCACAGGCAGATGGTCCATACGGCCAGCAAACAGCCATCGGCGGTACCGGTGGGAGGTTCGACCGACAGAATGAATTTGAACGATCCGAGCATGTTCATCCAGCCTTGTGTAAGCGTGCGCAAGGTCGGAACAATATGGGCGATGGTGGTGTCGTTGAGGAACAGTACAGGGCCGACAACCAGCTGGGCGACGGCCATGAACAGCATCTGCCACCAGAGACGAAGTGCCGGAACCGTGCCTGCGAGCGCCACGAGAGATCCGATGATGGTGGACGGAAGGGCGGCGAGCGCCCAGGATGCGGCCGATCCGTAGACGTCGATGAGGTTGCTGGCGGCGGCGAGGGTGAGTAGGGCTGCGACGAGCAGGCTTGCGTATTGCGAGGCGCGTGTCCGGCGTAGGTAGGGGAGTGCCTGTGATTTGCCGTCTCGTGACATCCAGATGACGGAGTGTGTGGAGTCGGCCCATGAGCCGGTGCCGGTTCCGGTGAAGGTGTTGCCGAATCCGGTGGTGCGGCCGGTGTCGCCGGTGTTGGTGTTGTGGGTGGAAAGTCCTGTGGTGCTCATTCCAGTACCCCCATGATCATTGGGAGATCGTCTAGGTTTCCTACGGTCGCCAGGGTGAAATCGGCGTATCGTTTGATGGCGCGTGGCTGTCCGATGGCGGTTTGCAGTACCACGCAGGTTGCGGATCGGGGGAGTGCGAGCGCCATGTGTTTGATTTCGTCGATGTTTTTGAGCCTGCCGACGGTGATGTAGTAGAACGATGAGTCGGGGGCATGGGCGAGGGTGGTTTGCGCCAGATTCGGATTGTCGCTGATATCGGGGGAGATGGCGCTGCAGCCGTCAAGGAATTCCGTGGAGTTGCGTGGCATGATGTGTTCGGTTCCCGCGTGTGAGGTCACCGGTCGGTTTTGGAGCAGGCATTGCACGCCGATGGAGGCATGGACGGATACCGCCAGTTCGAATTCGTCGGAGCTCACATAGTCGTCGGGGTTCACGCTGATGGTCAATGCGGTGTCGGTGCGTCGGGTCGCCTCGTATTGACGGATCATCAGTGCGCCTGTTTTTGCGGAGCTGAGCCAGTGCACGTTGCGTACGTCGTCGCCTGGCTCGTATTCACGCAGTCCGTAGAAATCGAGGTCGTCGTCGACGATTTCGCCGCTTGGCTGGCCTTCGAGATCTCGCGGAATTCCGGCGTTGAGTGTGTTCAGCATAACGGTTTTCGGGTGGATGAACACGTTGATTTGGTCGACAAGTTTCTTTTCGTGTCGTACGAGTCCGAATGGGTCGCCTTTGCGTATGGACAGGGGACCGACCGGCAGTACCGCGCGGGAGACGGCGGTGAATTCCACGGTGGTTTGGCGTGATTGGCCGGCGGCGAGCATGGGGATGGCGAATCGTTCGTGGCTGTCTCCGATGGGCAGGTCGCCGCGTGCTGATGTGGTTGGCGTGCGCCCTGGATTGTCGACGCACACATCGACTTTCACCGTGTCTGACACGGTGACGCGCCTGCTGGACACGTCTATGGTGGCGGTGAACGACGTGTTGCCGAGCGACAGCATGATGGCGGCGACCATCATGCATGCGAACACGATCGCCATGGTCAGCAGTTCATGCCAGCTGAGGATTGTGAACGCTATGAGTGAGGCGATGGCGAGTCCGGTCACGGCCCATCCGAGCGGCGACACGTATGAGGTGACCAGTCGTTTGATGCGATGCTTGATGCGTCGCAGGGATCGTTGCATGGTTCTCCTGCGCTGCATGGTTTTGGATTGTCGCATGCTTGACCTTTCGGGGGTTTACGAACGTTTCGTGTGGGGTGTGCGCTTTGCGTGTGCCGTGCCGTACGCGGCTGGCTGCGCCGTGCGTTTCAGGCGGTGGCGCCCACGGTTGGTGAAGGCACTTCATTGAGGATCTGTTCGATCATCTGTTCGGGGGTGGATCCCGCGAATGTGGCCTCCGCGGTGAGCGTGATGCGGTGTGCGAGCACGGCGACGGCCAGTTGCTTCACATCGTCGGGCACCACGTATCCGCGATTGCTGGACGCGGCCCACACGCGGGCGCATCGGGTCAGTGCGAGCGCGCCTCGCATGGACGATCCGACTTGGATGCGTTCGTTGTGGCGCGTCGCTTCCACCAAGCGCACGATGTATTCGATGATCGCGTCGTCGAGACGCACGGTTTCGCTGATGGCGCGCATGCGCAGCACGTCGTTGCCGGTGAGCACCGCATGTACGGTGGAAGCACGGTCGGTGACGTTGACCTGCTTGAGGATGTTCACGCTTACGTCATGGCTCGGATAGCCGATGGTTGTTTTGATGAGGAAACGGTCCATCTGCGCCTCAGGCAGTTTGTAGGTGCCGAGTTGCTCGATGGGGTTCTGAGTGGCGATGACCATGAACGGCTGCGGTACCGCATGGGTTTCGCCGTCGACGGTGACTTTCTGCTCTTCCATGACCTCGAGCAGTGCGGACTGCGTTTTTGGCGAGGCTCGGTTGATTTCGTCGGCGAGCACGATGGATGCGAAAATCGGACCTTCGCGGTATTCGAATTCGCCGTTCTTCTGGTCGTAGTAGGTTACGCCGACCACGTCGGACGGCAGCAGATCCGGAGTGAACTGGATACGTTTGAACGACATGTCGATGGAGTTGGCGAGGCCGCGGGCCAGCTGCGTTTTGCCGGTCCCCGGATTGTCTTCGAGCAGAATGTGGCCACCGACGATCATGGCGGTGGCGCATTGGCGGATCGGCTGTTCCTTGCCGACCACGACTTGGGAGACGTTACCGACCAGTTGGGCGAACAGTTCATGGAATTCGGTGATGTCGGCCTGCGGCGCGGACATCATGGAAGAAGCCATGGCCGGCTGCGCGGGCTTGACGCTTGGTGCCGTAGTCTGCGGGAATTGGCGCGTTGCCATTACGGGAGCCGATTGCGATTGTGGTAGCGGCTGTTGTGTTGGAGCGGATTGCGTCGGTTGCGCCTGCATGGGCTGCGCCATTGGAACCGTAGGCCTCGTCGGCCTGGAAGGAGTTGCGTTATGCGTGCTGAGTACCGTGCCCTCCTCGTCGGCGTCGAACGTGTTGGCGGCGTAGTGGGTAGCGTTATGCGTGCTGAGTACCGTGCCCTCTTCGTCTCCGTCCTGTTCCTGCGGATGCGTCGGCAGGCTTGGAGCTTGGAATGCGGGGCGTGCCTGCGGATTGCCGGGCTGTTGCGGCTTGCTCATATGGCGCCCAATGGAACCCAGCTGGGTGGCGTCGTCGTTTTCGTTGCTCATAGGTACTCCTTGGTTGCTTCTATTGATCGTATTGATGATTGGTTGTGATGTTGAATTTGCTTATTTGACGGTGAATGAGATGCCTCGCGCCTGTTTTCCTGCCAACCCTGTTCGTAATGAGATGGCTGAAGCATTGGTGTCTATCGAGGATTGCGTCTCTCCATTATCAGGGGTTGGTCCCGGTTCCGGATCGGGGGTTTTCTCCTCGTATCGGACTCCGGTCACGGGATCAGAGCTTTTCTTGGTCGCATTGATTTCTGGTTCCCCGGCAGTGGTGATCACGCGAACCTCCCAATCGCATCTGGTACCGGAAGGACTGGTGATGTCGGAAACATCCAGTGTGCCGTTAGCTGGCCAATCGTAGGTATGCGAGCTTTCCCCTGCCGGAGTGATAACGATCTGGCCTTTGACACTTCGCCCGTGGGCCTCCCAACTACCGCCATTGACATGAATGATGTTGGCGTTCTGTGTATCCCACGTCAATGAGGATGGCAGTGTGATTTCCGCTGGCTTTTTGTTGCCGACGGTATTATCGGTAGCGATTGCTGGGTCGCTGAGATGTGAGGTGTCGATGAAGTACTGTTGCACGCTTACCGTATCGCAGGTGCTCCAATCACCGGAAAGCGGCCATTCGGCTCTGCTCTCATGAACATCATCATCGTAATAACCCTTGGCCTTTACAACGAAACCTGTGACGCGTCCACCTTTTCTGGACCAGGTCGCCACACATGTGTTGTTGTTGAGTTCCAGCTTCACATTGGTTGGAGGATCGACTGCTGTGAAAGTCGAAACGGACGCTTCGTTGCGCAATGAGCCACTGCGTTCCGTAACCACGGTAATCGTCGGCTTAAGTTTTCTGTAGTACCACTCGTTCTTAATGTCGAATTCGACGGAATAATCCTTGGCGCTTGTCTCCACGGATTTGTCTTCGCCCTCGATGCTTACCGTAATCGACTGGTATTTCGAGTTACGTGCGTCATTGATCCGCCCTCTCACCACGATCTTGTCGCCTGATTGATCGGCGGAAATAGTCGGATTGTCAGGCGTACCCCAAGGCGAAACGGCATTGGATGCCGTGGAGGGCTGGCTCCAGTTCACTTTGTTATGCGCCTTGACCGTGGCGGTATAGGATGCGCCGTCGGTGATCGCATTGTCGTCGAATTTGAACGTGATGCTGGTGCCAGTGACTTCCTGGACCGGATTCGCCACATTCGGACCGCTCAACGTCACCTGATACTTGTCGACGGCGGAGAAATTACCCTCCAAAGCCTTCCATGTGACAGTGATGGTGTTCTTGCTAGCTTCGGCCTTCACATCGGTCGGCGCGTCCGGAAGCTTGTCAGGCGTGCCTTCCACGCCATTCGACTCCTTCGACCAGCCGACCTCATTCTTGGCCTGCACCTTGAACGAGTACGTCTTGCCGTTCTTCAAGCCGGTGATTTGGCAGGAGGTCACGGATCCGCACGATTTCTCGCCGGAACCGTCGCCGCCCCACGACACCTTGTATTCGCTGATCGGACTGCCGTTCGAAGAGCCGGCCGTCCAACTCAGATTCACCGCGCCATCCTGCGGGTCTCCGGCGATGGGGGAGAGCAGCGGCGCATCCGGCTTGTCCATCGCCGAAACGTTGATGGTGCCCGTCACCTCACGTTCCTTCGTATTGGTGGCATCGCGCACGTTGACGATCACCTTGTTGGTGCTCGCGCCGATATCGGACGAGGCGCTGATCGACACCACACCGTTGGACGGGCAGTCCACGGTCAGCTTCGACGCGCCATCGGACGTGCATCCGGTCACGGTCAATGCGGAATCGGGGAACGGATTATACGCATCGGACAGCAGGTTCACTTCCTCACTGGATCCTGCCTTGACCTTCACGGTTTTCGCGTTGATGCGTGCCAAAGGCCTGTTGGAGGCCGTCACACGAACCGTGACGCCCGCACTCACCGTGCCCTTCGAATATTGAATCGAAATCGGCACGCTCACCGTTGTTCCCGGCGAAGCGGTCTTGTCGGCGGACACGGTCAGCTTGCCGTTCGAACTCACTTTGGCGCTCACCTGGTCGGAATCGGTGCCACCCGAATACGTGTACTGCTTCTCATCGTCATACAGGTCGGACGCCGAATGGGTCAACGCGGTCAGATCGATGGTGGTGGCGCTTTCTCCTGCGACCACGTCAATGGTGGACGAGGAGAACGTCGGCGCGGGCATGTCACGTCCGATCACGGTGATCGGCAACGTCAACACCGCCGAATTGATGATTTTCACCTTGTCGTTCTTGTCGCGTTTGCCATCCACCGCGGTGAAGGTGATGGACGCTGGACCGGAATAATCCTTTGATGCGGTGAACTTCAACGTCTGGTCGTTCACATACAGGTCTCCGTCCGCGGCCTTCGTGGCGCTCACCGAATCGGCGCCGTCCACATACGCGATCTTGCCTGCGCCCACGCGCACATAATCGGCGATATTGATGGTGATCGTCTCGCGTGCGTTCACCTTCAATGCCGGCGCCTTCGGTCGAAGGGTCGGCGGGAACACGCCGTACGCGGGCACTTGGATGAACGCAGTGGACGTGATGTTGTATGTCGTGTTGGTCACGGTGTACGGCACGGCTCGTGCCTCATCCGTCAATTCCACGCTAATGGTCGTGGACTTGTCACCGCCTTTGATATGCGCATGGCCGGTGGCGGAATCATCCACGGCCACCTGCAGTTCGTTGGCGCTGCCGGAAGGATTCGCGATCCATTGCGAAACGTCCACGTCGATGGATTTCTTATCGATCGTCGCGGAAGATGGCACACGGTAGTCGTATGCTGTCGGCGGTTCGATGGTGGCGTTGTCGTCCACGTTCACCGTCAATGTCGCGGTGTCGGACAATCCTGCCTTGTCTTTGACCGTATACACCACGTAATAGGTGCCCGCCTGCTGAGGAGTGGTGAAGGCGAGCGTATTGTCCGCCACGGTCACATTGCTGATGTCTTGCGATTCGACGTTTTCGCTGACGGCCAGGTCGGTGTTGTCTCCGGAGATGTCGTTTTGCGCCACGGGCACGGTTGCTGCGGTGTTGGGGCGCAATGTGATTTCGTCGTCGCGCGCGTATACGCCCGAGTCGGTGCCGGATTTGAATACGCCTACGCGGATTTGCGCTTGGGATCGTTGGCCGGTCCAGTCTTCGACGGCGTATGAGAAGGTGTCCGTTCCTGTGGAGTCGGCATAGGCTTCGTATACCAGGTAGGTGGCGCCGACTTCGCTGATGCGTCCGAGTGTCGGCGCCTTGTTGCCGAGACCGAGCAGCTGTACGTCGTCGCCGTCGGCGTCGATGCCGGTCAAGGTGATCGGGATTTGGACTTTCTGCCCTGCCGCGACTTGCGCCTCGACGTCGGATGGTGTTGGCGCAGCCTTGTTTTCGGCGTCTTTTTGATGCACGTTGATGGTGATTGTGGCGGATGCCGCGTTGCCGAGATTGTCTTTGACGGTGTACGTTACGGGGAAGGATCCGGTTTGGTCGGATGCTTGGTATCGTACGGTGTTGCCTGATACGAATACGAGTCCTTTGAACGTGTTTTTGTCGTATTGCAGGTCGTTTTGCAGGCTTACCGTGGTGCCGTCGGAGTAGGTCACGTGGTCGAGCACGTCGATGGAGACGATGCCGTCGGTGCGTACCTGCGTGGTGATGTTGTCGGCTTTCGGCACGGAGTTGGAGGTGGTCAGTGCCGGTGGCTGCAGTACGATCACGCCGGTTGACGTGCCTGCCGCGTTGGCGACGCTGTATTTGATCTGCACGGGCTCGGTCGGTACCTGCCGTGCGGTGATGTAGACGCGCTTGTTGCTTACGACGCCGGTTTTGATGCCGCTCGCCGCATCGGCGGTCACGCTGGTCACGGATAGCACACCACCCATCGGGTCGACGTCGTTAGACAGTGGTTCCACGATTGCGGTGTTGTCGGCGCCGAGCAGTGCCACGTCGTTGGCTGCGATGGGCTTGGCGGAGTCTCCGGTCACCGCCTGCACTTCGATGCGGGCCAGGCCGGTCGAGGGGATGGATCCTTGTGTGATGGTGTAGGGCACGTAGTAGGTGCCGGGGTTGGATGCGCTGAAGGTGAACGACATATCGGTGGCGTTCATGGTGGTGGATGCGCCGGATGGGGTTTCCACGGCGGTCAGCTGCGCGGGTTCGGCCGAGGTGCCATGCACGTATTGTTTGAGCGCGATGGTGGTGCGGGTGTCTGGCGTGGTCTGCTTGACGGCCGGATCGATCACCGCGGCCAGCGTGTTGGCCGGTTTCACTGAGAAATACACCATGCCGGTGCCGGTCTGCTGGCCGTCGGAAACGGTCACTTCGATGCCGGCGCGTCCGGAAGACATGGATCCCGCGTTGAACACGAGCTGCCCGTCGGCGCGTGTGGAAACGGTCACCTGGTCGGTGTTCTGCGGGGTTGCGGATACGAGGGTGAGCGGGTCGCCGTCGGGATCGGAGAAGCTGCCCAGCGCGTTGGTGGTGTAGGTCGCTCCTTGTTCCACGTCGATTTCCGGTGGCGTATCGGTTTGCTGGGGCGCGTTGTCGTCCCCGCCTACCAGTGTGAGGCTTACGTTGGCGTTGGAGGTTTGCCCGCGTCCGTCGGAGATTTCATAGCTGAACGATACGGATCCTTCGGATGCCGCGGAAGCGTCGAGCTGCAGATATCGTCCGTCGTATACGGGGGAAACGCTGATGTTGGCGCCGTCGGGGGCGCTTACCGAGGTGATGCGCAGTACGGAGCAGTCGGTCTGTTCGTCGTTGCGGAGCACGTCGAGGATCTGCTGCGATCCTGTTCTCGCGCCGAACGAATCATCTTCGGCTTTGATCTGGCCGGATTGCGACGAGCAGGTCTTGCTGAAATTATGCTGGTTGTTGGCGCTGTCGTTGTTCTGTTCCTGTTGCTTCGACTGTTTGGTTTCCACCTTGTTCCATTGGATTTTGATGACCTTGGTGGATTCCTGTGGATTCCAAACGTTGCCGTTGACCACGTCGTTGAGTATGACCAGGCGATGGTTGGTGCGGAATATCAGTTCCGAAGTGGCGTTGATGTTGGTCAGGGTGTCGAATGCCGTATCCGAACCGTCTACGGAGCATACTTTGGCGTAATTGTTGGCTTTCTGCGCCCATGCGGCGAACACGCATCCGCCTGTGGACACCGGTTGGGCGGCCTCGCCCTTGCCGGAATTCGTTGTTTCCGCGGTCTTTTTGGTGTTGAGATCCACCGTTGCGAGCCCGCGCGGCGTCGCCACGGCCACCCATCCGTTTTGCTTGCCGTCCGTGGAAGGGGCCTGCAAGGTCATGCTGCCCTGCAGATTGATGGCTGCGCTTCCCTGCGGCCAGTACACGGTGCCTTTTGCCGCCACGACCGGGGTTTCGCCGATGATGGTGAACGATTCGGCGTGCGGGGCGCCTTCGATCGTGCCGACTTGCTCACGCGTGCCCTGCGGCCCTTTGATGCTCAGCACCGCGCCATCGGAAGCTCGGTATCCGTATACGGTTCCGTCATGCGTCACCGCGATCTTTCCGCCGGATCCCAGTTTCATGTTCGGCTTGTCGGTGGTGGGGTTGACGGATTTCACATCGGCAGCGGATCCCACCCACACATTGCCGGTTTTGACGTTGATGAAAGCCGCGGTGTCGCCTCCGATAATGGTTTCGATATCCGTTTTGATGGCGGTGTTGCCGGTTTCGCTGATGGTGGAAGCCGCGATATTGCTGGCTTTCGTACCTTCGGAAATCACGGTGCTGCCATTATGTTGGGCCACGTCGAAACGGGAGGCTGCGGACGAGACTCCAGCGTCCACATCCTTGTTTTTCACATTGAATCGTGCGGCCTTGCGATCTTTCAACGAGGTGATCCACACGGTGCCGTCGTCGAGCTGCACATGCCGTTGCGTCACCGAACTGACGATGAACGCGCCCGCGATGATGCCCAGCAGCAGAAGCAGCATGACGATCGGCGTGATCCACCGTCTGCTTCCCGACGGCAACAGCAGTTTGCGTACCATTGATCCGAAACGTAGTTGACGTTCATATGATTGCGCCGATTGGTTGGCACCGTTCTTGCGTTTGCCCATTTCTGGCTCTTCCCTGAATGTTCCGATGGTCGTTGTGATCGGTCCGTATATGCCGTTTGCGATTGAAAATATGCCGTTGGACGGTCCGGTTGCGAAGTATGGTGATGCTTATGGTTTGGCCGCGCACGCGATCGCAGGATTCTGCGACATCTGCCGGTCCGCTCGGATGAGGCTCACCTGGATGCAGGTCTGCGAGCCGTCGGCGGGTTTGATGCTGATGCGCGTGTCGGTGGTGGTGGTTCCTTGGGCGTTCGGGTCTACTCCTGCATCGCCTACCAGCGACCATGCGTACGAATCGCCGTCCTGAGGGTCGGGGTTCACCCATGTGAACTGCACGCTGCCGCCATCGGCGGAATATGAGCCGGCCAGATTCTCGACACTGGGCACGCTACTTGTGGTGATGGCCGAATCAGGCGAATCGTTGTCCTGATCGTGCGTTCCCGGAGTCTTGATCTGCACGCTGCTGTTGTCGGAAGCCGAATCCATATTCGGCAAGATCACATACGCGAACGCCAGTTCGACGGCTGCAATCGCGGCGACCGCCGAAACAACGATCGCAAGAGGCTTGGCCCAAGTGCTGCGCTGTTTCGGAACAACCGCGGCTGCCTGGCTGCTTGCCTGGGACTGTGCGTACAGATTTTGCGGGAACGGCGGTTCGCCTTCGACCGTGGTCGGCGTGGCATGGCCATACAATTCCTGCTGCGCACGCTGCATGTCACGCGCGAAATCATATGCGGAATAATACCGGTCTTCCGGCGCTTTATTCAACGCCTTGCGTAAAATCCGCTCCACTTGCGGGGGAATATCCGGCCTATTGAGCTTAGGGAGCGGATCGGTGAGAATGATGTTTCTCAGCAGAGCACCGCGTTCTTTGCCCCTGGTCGAGCCGAGGGCCGCGGAATAGCCGTATTCATATGGCGACTGGCCCGTCAGCATGGCGAACAGCGTTGCTCCCAGCGAATAAATATCGGAGGATTCGTTGCCTCCGCCGTTCTTTGCGAGCACTTCCGGCGGAGCCCACGCGATGGTGTAGCCGATGCCAGGGCGCCCGTAAATCGTTCCCGCGATGCCGAAATCGGAAAGCATGGGCATGCCATGCGTGTTGATGAGAATATTGCTGGGCTTGATGTCGCGGTGGATGATGCCTTCGCGGTGCGCTGTGGAAAGGGCGCTCGCCAGATTGATGCCGACGGTGAGCATCTGGTCTGCGTTGAGCCTGTTGGATTCCAGGAAGGTCTTGTAATTGCCTCCCGGAGCGTATTCGAATACGGTGTAGCCGTTGCCTGTGGCGGTGACGCCGCTTTCATACACCGAAAGAATGTAGGGATGCGAGGAGATCCTGCCCATGAAGTTCGCTTCGGAACGGAACCGCGCCGCCGCGCGCGGATCGAGCGTTCCCTTGCTGACCTTGATGGCCACTTGTCGGCTGGGGGAAAGCTGCTGGTACAAATACACGTTCGCTTCGGAACCTGAACCCAACTTTTGGGCGAATGTATACCCAGGGATTTGAGGGGGAATGCCGTTCATGGCTTCCATATGCTCTCTTTCCTCGTGGTGCGTATGCTTTTCGGCCGCTCTCTCTGGATCCTATCCTAACTGAAGACCAACCCAGAAACCTATCAGCAAGGGGTCAAAATGTCCATATACAAAGACGGGCATCTGAGACATGTTGTGGCTGAATAATAGAAGTCGTAGTGATAGAAAGAACGTGCGAACCTTAAGAGACGGCCTTCGTGGCGACGATGAGGATACATACATTCAGTTGCTGGATGACGGGCATCTGGCTCAAATGGAAAAGACCATTGATGTGTTGTCGGCGTTGCTGCAGATGCCACGAAGGAGTGGTTGCACCGCAGATTGTGTTGGATAAAGGTTGGCTTCGAGACAACTTTGCAGGTTCCGGATTTGTCAGGTAAAGGAGGGCGAGACTAGTAGTGTTGGGAGGCATGATGAATTTGGAAGACCTTGACCGCGTCACGTTGGTTGCGGGCGCGCCGAGCAGTGGAAAAACCGAGTTTGCGCTGGGCATGCTGGTTGCCGCAATGAGGCGGTATGGTGACGGGAATGCCGTGATGACGGTGTCTGGCAGGCAGATCGCCGATGCGTTGGGCGATCGGGCGATCCGCGAATTGTCGGCCGTGTCGCAGGCGCGACCGGTCACTACGTTGCCTGCCGTCGCATTCCGTCTGCTGACGGCCGTGAGATCAAGTCAAGGCGAACCGTTGCCGAAACTGTTGAACGGTGCGGAACAGGATGTGATCATCCGCAAGGTACTGGCTTCGCATGCGGAGCATAGGCAACATGGCGACGATTGCGCCACCTGCGATCTGCTGCGCACCTATTTCGCGGTTTCCGAATGGTCAGGACTGGTGGCCGACGATTCCACCGACGCATTCGCCAACCAATTGCGCGACATGCTCGCACGCATGAACGAGATTGGCGCGAAACCGCAGTTCGAAGACATGCTGATCGCCCGTGCGGCCAGCAGCAGGGACGGCATGCTTGACGAACGTCGCGAACGCCTGCGCACTCAATGGCGTCTCGCCTTCGCCTTGCGTGAGGAATACAATGAGGCGATCCGTTCGTCTTATCCTGGCGAATATCGTCTCGACGCGTCGCAGCTGATGATCGACGCCACCGAAGCCGTGTCTGGCATACAGGAAGCCGATATTGCGAACATGCTGATCGTCGACGATTTTCAAGATACGACGTTGGCTGGTTTCGCACTGCTTGAAGCCCTGCATGAACGCGGGGTGCGCCTGCTGTTGGTTGGCAATCCCGACGAAGCCGTGCAGACGTTCCGAGGATCATATCCGGAATATCTGTTCAACCAGGCGCAGACGCGCATGGGAGCGAGGCTTGAACGCATCGAAGGTCTGCAAACGGCGCACGAAGGCGATACCGCGCAAACCGTGTCGAACCAGCAAGGCGTGCATGGCGACTATCGCACGCTTGTCGCGACGCGAGTGAGCCTGTCGATCGCAAGCACGGAGTCGACGGACGTGCCTCTGCCCGATCGTCCCGGCAAAATGAGCGATATGCCAGGCGCGATGCCCATCGAAACGTTGCCGGCCGACGATACGGGCGCTCGTGTCACGCCGGCCGACGGCAGTGTGGAAACGGCCTTGTACCGTTCCTCTTCCGAAGAGCTCGACGACGTGGTGTGGAAGATCAAAACTGAGCATTTGCAACGTTCCCGTGTATGGAACGACATGGCCGTGATCGCGCACGACAATGCCACCGTGCGCGCATTCGGCGAGCGGTTGCGCGCTGACGGCGTTCCCGTGCGCTATTCCAGCGTGACCCGGCCGTTGAAGGATGAGCCGTTCGTGCAGGGTCTGTTCGCGTTGATCGAGTTGGCCGAATTGAAAAACCAGACGATCGCGGCTTCGACCATGGACCTGCAGACCGCCGGATCCTATATTCGTTCGCGCGTGGCGCTGATTATGGGATCTCCGCTGATTACGGTCGGTGGTGATCAACGGCATGAGGGGCGTCCGGCCCGTCTCGCATCCATCGAATCCGCGATGAACGCGTTGGTTTCGCTCGCTTCGATTGTGGAAAGCAAGGCTGCGAACCATGATGAGGATGCTGCCGAAGAATACGACGAAGATGATTTCGAAGATTACTTTGAAGATGATTTCGAAGATGATGAGGATGCGGCGGACGCTGCCGTCGAACAACAGGCGTTGCTCCCTCGTCTGATGGAAGATTGGCGCGATTATATGACGGACTATCATGCGATTCGCGCCGATGGCGAGCATGATAGTGAGCATGAAGACGAGCATGAAGGCGATTTCGCGCTGAGTATGGAAGCGCTGTACGTGCTTCTTATGGAGGGCAATACCGATCGCGTGGTCGATGCGATCGCCTCCGTGCTGGGCGCGGATCCGCAGATCAAGGCGTTCGCATCATTGTGGAAGGTTCTTGACAAAACATGCGAGTCGGAAGCCAAACTGGTTTCGCGTGAACCGCAATATGTGTTGGATTGCGCATGGAGGGCCTGCGGCAAGGCGGAAGTCTGGCAGCGTGTGGCGCTGGAGCATTCGGCTGCCGGCCGTGCCGCGAATGATCGGCTTGACGCGGCGATGCGTTTGTTCAACTATGCTTCAGGCGGCGAGTCAAGCGGGGAATTCGCGGTACACACCATCGAGGCGTTCATCGAACAGGTGTGTTTGCTGACCATTGAGGCGGATTCGCTGGCGCATACCGCGCCCATTGATCAGGCGGTGACCCTGACGACTCCCGCAGGAGCGGCGGGAAAGCGCTGGAATCTGGTTTTTCTGCCGGCTTTGCAGCAGGGGCAGTGGCCGAATCTCACACCACGCAACACGTTGTTCGGCGGTGAGGAACTGGCCGATGTGATGCTGCACGGCGTATTGTCCGACACGATCGTCACTCCGGCGGGCAGGCAGGACGCGCAACTGGCGTCGGTGCTCGCCTCCGAGCAGAAGAGCCTGTTGGTGGCGTTGACCCGTGCCAGCGAGCGTGTGGTGGTGAGCGCCGTGCTGAATGACGACAATGTGCCTTCGGATTTTCTATACGGATATATGCCGGAGTGCTTCGACCGCGATCGCGACGCCGATATGGAACGGCGAGAATATGCGTCGGTCGGCGGCCAAGGCGATTACGCGGGGCTGGAAACCGATCCCCGTGGTCTGGTCGCGGCCGCCCGAAGCGTGCTCGCGTCGGAACCTGAGGACAGCCCGAAGGCGCGTGATGCCGCGGAAGCGTTGGCATTGCTGGCTTCGCATGGTGTTACGGCGGCCGACCCTGACCGTTGGCCGTTTATGGGGGAGACGGTCGAGGCCACCATGCGGAAGATCGCGGCCGTCATGCGGACAGGCATGAGCGACACGTCGGAAAGCTCGACGTCGGGCCGAAACGGTAAATCGCGGCGATCCGACGTGGTGACTTTGTCTCCTTCTGCGGTAGACAATCTGTGGGCGTGCCCGGTGTGTTGGATGTTGGAAAACCGCTTCTCCGGCCCGCGCATGGGCAGCGTCGCCACGAGTTTCGGCTCGCTGATCCACAAGGTGGCGCAACAGGCCACCGAAGCCGGACTTGATATGCCGGAACACCATACCGCCATCAGCGACGTGGACAATATCGATGCGATCACCGAATGGATGTATGCCGAATACAAGCGTCTATGCGGTGATTTCAACGCCATTGCCGATCCCGCGCAACGGTATCAGGCGTTGAAGAAAGATGAGCAGGCGCAGGAGGCGTTGCGTAACATCGCCACGTATTTCGTGCAATCGAATCATGGTGATTATCCGATTAAAAATAATGATGCATTCAGCGTTGGAAAACTTACGAAAGCCGAACCTGAGCTGAAATTTACCGCAAAATTCGATTTCGACGATATTCTCGACGCCTACAATGCGATGGACGGCGTTCACGCGATTTCACGGAACGAATTGATCGCCATTATGGGAGCGTTGGTCGGAGGATGGCCGGAAACCGGCATGAGCGAGTATCTCACCGTGCGTTTGACCGGCAGGATCGACCGTTTGGAACGGCGTGAAATGGCGGATGGCACGCAGCAGGTGCGTCTGATCGACTACAAAACCGGTGTCAGTCCGACCGGCGAAGGCCTGTTCAACGATCTGCAGCTCGTCTGCTATCAGCTGGGACTCGTATTCCCCGAGGAAAGCGGCATGCGCGGGGCGCAGGCGGTGGCGAACGCGCCGAACATCACGCAAAGCGCGCTATTCCATGTAGCCAAGCACGCATACCCTGCGCCGTATGGCGACACCGCCGCCGAATCGCATATGCAGCAGGCGCTGTTCGCCAATGGAAGTCTCAATACCGGCGAATTCATACCGCGCTATTACGTCAAAAAACTCGACAAGGATTTCCACGACGGACTCGATGACATGCTTCCTCCGTTGGAAGTGAGCGACGAGCATTGGAATGAGTTCCTTGGCTTACGCGGCACGATGGCGGTATGGTCCCTCACCATGATCGCGAGGGTCTTCTATGCGGCCGCGGCCAGCAGGGCGAACGAAATCACCGCAAGACCGACGACGGAACATGTGAGATACTGCAGAAACACTACGATCTGCCCGGCCTGTGCGGGCGAACAGAACACCGTATTCGAAAGGAGAACGGCATGAGCGGAACCATGAAGTTCACCGACAGTCCTGAGCAGGCTGCCGTCGTCCAAGCGCCCTCGTATGCGGATGTGGTGGTGGTGGCCGGCGCTGGATCCGGCAAAACCTATACGATGACCAGACGCATCATCACGCTGATCGAACAGGGGGTGAGCCCCGAAAAGATCCTCGGACTGACCTTCACGCGCAAAGCGGCCTCGGAACTATTGTCTCGAGTGTCTGCGGCCGTGACTCGCGACCAGCGCGAACGCGGCCTGAAATCAGCGAACATGACGTTCCTCAAACCGGAAGTCTCCACGTACGACGCTTTCTTCCAATCCATCGTGCGCCAATATGGACTGCTTGTCGGCTTTGACCAGAACACGCAGCCATTGAGCGAAGCAGGTGCCATGCAGCTCATCCACACCGTGCTTGACAGGCATATGGATGATCTTATGGCGTTCGACGGCGATCTGAAATCGTTCAACACCATAGCGGGCAACGTGTTCGCCCTGTCCAACGCCATTTCCGGCGCCATGATCGGCGGCGACTGCACCAGCTTCGACGAAGCCGTGCAACGCGTGCGCGACTGGGATGAGGCGTTCGTCGAACAGATCGCCAAGGCGCTTGACGGCGAAACCGTGCCAACGGAAGAGCCGAAATCGCCAAAGCTGCCGAAACGACTGAAAAAGGATTCCGACGCGGACTACGAAAAGAAACTGGAGAAATACCGCGAACTCGGGCACGACATGTGCGTGTTCAACAGCGCGCAACTCGCATTCGTCGCCAAGCAACGCGACCTGCTGCTCGATCTTGTGCTTGACTATCATGCCGAAAAACGCGCCTGCAATATGGCGGAATTCAGCGATTTCACCATCGCGGCATTCCAGCTTGTCTCCCGATTCCCGTCCATCGGAGCGGCCTACCGCAAACGCTATTCGCATGTGCTCCTCGACGAATACCAAGACACGTCCACCACGCAGGCGGCACTGCTGAGCGCGCTGTTCCACG
>PPYF01421502.1_pt1 | contig 27524 bp, 28 predicted proteins | sample 1559871 | NCBI WGS metagenome assembly PPYF01 (sample SAMN08240021, study PRJNA423297) | Human gut metagenome, whole genome shotgun sequencing project.
ATTCCACGTTTCATATATTTGATTGCTTCACCAAATGAAAATGTTGCAATTCCACCAAGTACCGGGCAATTCTTTTCGTCTGCAATCTCCCATTCGTCAGATGCCACATTGAGAAGAGTGTACTCAACCCTCTGTGTTTCTCTGATATCAAGTAATTCTCCATTATCACTGTCCTGTGGTCTACATTGAATCATTACCGTTTCCTTGTCCGAATCCCAATACCAATAGCCACCCCAAGATGGCAGTTTTACTTTTTCTCCGTTCTTCATTGCTTTTAATGCCTGTTCAAATTTCATAATCATTCTTCTCCTTCCTGTGCGATGTCGCACAATAAAAGAGGACGATTACTCGCCCTCCTGCTCCTGTGATTTATTTGTTAAAACATCCAGTGCTTTTTTTAACGCTTCCGGATATTTCACACCCATAATTCCAACATTTTCCAAAATCGAGATACCCTCATTTGCTATAAATGCCAGTACTACGGCTGTGCGGATGTAGTCTACGCCGAGAGTGACATCCAGCCGATATGCAATAAGTACGATCAGTAGGGATACCCCTTTTCTGCACAGACCTTTCCATGCAGAGTAGCTGCTCAGTGCCCCGTTCTCTGATTTGTTGCTCTTTTTCCAAAAGGCAGCGATCAGAAGTCCGAGAACAAAGTCTGCTCCCATAAAAATAAGTAATGTAGTCAAATCCTCGGACCATCCTCCAATCAGATTTACAAATCCTCCAACAATGGCTCCAAACACCATGCATAAAAACGCTTTTACATTTGCCAACTGTTCCATTTTCTTCATATCCTCACTTTCCTTTCTGGTTTTAAGTATAAAAATAAGACCAACACGGTCTTGCCCTAATCTCCATATAATCTCCTTAGTCGTCCGTAACCCAAGTGATCGACAAAAGTCGCTCTGTCCAATTCGGGTTCTCAACGAAAATTGTAATTCCCCCATCACTGCCAATTATATACCGTCCAGCGCCAAACACTGACGATCCGGACACTTCGATATACGGCGCATAAACATCAAACACCGGGCGATACCCGTCTGGGATTCTCACTTCATCGAATGCCCCAAATCTTCCGCTGCTTGGAAACTGGGAAAGCATTGTGATCTTGCATGTTACCATAAATCCTCTTCTTTTTAGTTCCACGCGGATGTTATTATTGGAGTTTGCACTTGTATATGGACCTTTCACGGTACCGGAATCGTAATTGCGATACGCATATATGCTTATACGTGGGGATACAGAATTTCTTGCATATATCATTTCATCCTCAAACTGGATTGTCGTTGCTTTTCTTGTATTTTCATTTGTAAACATGATGTTTTGCAAGTTCACGCTCATAGTAGCTCGATCTGTTGTCGGAGCCTTACCGGAGAAAGCCAAATACGCATTACTCAATGACGCAACATTTTCCACTGCTCCTTGCACGATTTTCTTGCTAATAATCTTTCCGGATGTAACATCGATAAGCATTGTTCCATTCTTATCCTTAATAAGTCCGGCAGTTACAGTTCCAAGATCTGCCGCTATCGCACTTAAAGTCTGTGCGTTTAAGTTATCAACAGAAATATAATGGATCACCCACCTACTTCCATCCCATCTCTTAATCGGCTCTCCACTTGCTGTCTGCCATAACTGGCCAACTTTAGGATTTGACGGAGCCGTAGAAGATACAATTATGCCACTTGGTCCTGTTGCTCCTGTAGCACCTGTCGCTCCCTTATCACCATATACCCCGATGATACATGGTGCTGATTGATACGTGCTACCATTTGTATAGGTAACAACTTCATAATTCCACAGATATTTTTTTGACGCCGTTATTGCTTGTACAGTTGTAGTCCATCCTGATGTGGACGCCGACACACCGCTTCCGCTTGCCGTTGCAAGATAATAATTCGTGATAGACTTTATTCCGTTTCCAGTTACCCCTTGTGGTCCCGTTGCACCAGTTGCCCCCTGCGGTCCTTGCGGACCAGTAGCTCCTGTTGTTCCTTTGTCTCCGTATATCCCGATTATTTTTGGCGTAGTGGTCGCTGTGGTATTATCTGTAAACGTAAATTTTTCATAGTTCCACAAGTATTTATTTGTTGCTGTCATCGTCGGAACTGATGTACTCCAACCGCTTGACGCTGTTGTAATTCCTGTTTTTGCGGAAGAAATCAAATAATATTCTGTAATGGTTTTTATCCCTCTTCCTGATGTCCCCGCCGGCCCTTGTGGTCCATTATCACCTTGAGGTCCCGTTGCTCCCTGCGCGCCCTGTTTCGATTTCGAAACCGTAAACCGTCTTGTGATAGAATTTCCGTTGTATGTTACTTTAATGTCAACCCATCCGTTATCCGTAGATAGAGCGGATACCTTGTAAGTACGTGTACTTAAATCCCATGTACCAGCAATTCCGGAAGATTTTGTTACGGTGTAAGTAGCGACTTCTGAAACGTCCTGTGCGCCGTTGTAAACCTGCACTTTTGTAGAGCAATCTATAAAGTTTCCACCGTTTCCGTTTGTGTCTGTTGCTACTGTTTGGGAATCGTTGGACAATGTTACTACTAAAGTTTCTATGTCCTCAGGAGCGGGAGACCAGTCTGTGGCTTTATTACCCTTTTCAAGTTTGATATTTCGAATTCTCCATTTTTTACCCACTTCATTATTTGATAACATGAAATCTATTTTTCCATTTAAAGATGTAGATGGATATTTTAATTTCAATGAATATTTTGCAGGCGTTTTGTTAATTGTTTGATTTTGATCTGGAGTACCAAAATCTGTTTCTAACACAGCAGTTTCAGCAACAGTGTCTACCAGATACGCTTCGTAACTCACTATGTATTCAACATTTTTTTCTGGTATAAATTCTTGAACAAATCCAGACCATGTCCCACCAATCGTAACTTCACACCATCCATTAACCATCTGGAGAGATTTTGTATTACTACCTTTAATCCAATGGTTAAAAGTATTAAACCCTGTGTTTAATAGTAAATTCCTACCGCCAATCTCCAAATTATCCACATCCGTAAGCACAACAACACTCTGCGTATCCAAAGCATTTATAGTCCCGTCTGCGCTGTAAAGCGTGCAACGGAGTATTTTCGCAGTTGCAGTCGGTGTATACTCCTTTGCACTTTCGTTCGCAGATGAGGTGTATTTCACGGAGTATGATGTTCCGTTGGTTGACTCTTCGATTTTAAATCTACCATTATATGGTATCCTTGTCGCACTGTCTCCATCTCGATAAAACGACCGGAATGTTATTTTAGATGGTGTTAAAGCTCCGTCTGCACCTTTTTTAATAGCGGTATCGGACGCTTCCAGGATGTAGCTTCTTGAGTTTGTTCCGTCTTTTCCATTTTCGCCTTTGATCTTTGTCCATGTATATTTCGTAGCATCTGTACTATCTGCCTGTGTATAATCTGTATACTGCCCGATATAGAGCTTATTTGTACCATCCGTGGTGGAAAATCCCGTCTTGCCATCTGCACTGTTTGCATAGGCAATATGTAGATATGGGGTCTTTCCATCGGCTCCCGGCTTTCCTGGTGTTCCGATCGCCCCGTCTGCGCCTTTGATCTTACTCCATGCATATTTTGTCGGGTCTGCGCTGTCATTTTGCGTAAAATCAACATACATTCCGATATATTCCCTATTACTGTCGGACACGGAAAAATCTGTCCTACCGTCTGCGCTGTTCGCATAGGCGATGTGGGTGTACTGTGTTTTTCCGTCCTTCCCATCTTTTCCCGGGATTCCCTGATCCCCCTTTGGACCCTGTATACCATCCAATCCCGGAGCGCCTTGTGGACCCGGAGGTCCCTGTTCGCCTTGCTCTCCTTTCTCACCTTGCGGACCCTGTTCCCCGTCTTTTCCATCCTCTCCATCCATTACATCCGTGATTGTGACCTCGTAATACCCACGTTTTATCCCATTTTCTAGAGCCTCAAATGAGTACACCGCCTTTGTATCCACGTCAGCAGCATTTACCGTAACGCTCTTACCAACATAAAACTCATGTCCATCCTTGCTCCATCGGAATTGTAGCTTGTCTGCCACATCCACGCCGTTATCGTAAGCGTAAGCTGTCAGAGTAGTGCTACCAATGCCATTTTTAAAGATGATGCCATTGTTGGTGGAGATGGAACAAGTGTAGACCTTATTTTTGTTGATAAGATCTTCCATCCTCTGCAACAAGCTATCCGAAATTTCGGATGTAAGCTCTTTGTAGTTTGTAAATACCGTCTTTGCAGTTTTTGGATTGGTAAGACTGCGCACCTGTTCGGACACTCTTGCCTGTAGATAAAGGACTGGTGTCCACTCCTGATCCTGCATCCTCACGGTGTCCCCGATGTTGGTGTCAAAATATCCGTCCACCTCGTAAGTCACCACCGGTTCAGATGCTGTTTTAAGATCAGACAGAGCCATGCTATAGAGCTTGTCCTTGCTGTCTGTATCGTACTCTTTACGCATCAGGATATAAGCATCAGCCTTATTTACGATGTTGGATGGGAACCGGTCTCTTGCCTGTGGTGCCCGGATGATTGCGCCGTCTGTAAAGTACTCGATATTCCCGTTCTCATCGTATTCTTTTTTGTCCAGTCCATTGATCGTCAGCCCGTCTTTCCCGGTCGGCTGGATGCAGGTGTAAAGCTTCTCGGCATCTGTGGTTTTTCGAATTCCGGTAATTCCTTTCCCGTACCGCAGTACAATGTCATTCCGGTATTCTCCGACTCCGCTGTTGGTGTCGGAGTGTTCTCGGTAGACATTCAGGACGATCTCTTTTAAGGAGTAGTCCTTATTTAAAACCGTTTCAAATTCGATTTCGGCAGAAAATACGTTTGCCAAAGAAAACAGCCTTTTCAGTATGGATGTTGTGCCTGTCCACTCGTTGGTAATCCTCTTGTCTGATACCTCATTGAGCCCCAGTTTTAGTGTTCTCTCAGCATCAAAAACGGCAAGGTACTCCTCAAAGCTCATTGCTTTTCCGGCTTTGTACTCTCCGGCATCCTCGTTGATTAGCTCAAAAGATAACGACCACGCCGTAGCTGTGATCGTCTCCTCTGTCTGCTCAGTGTTTACGATGTTTAGATAGTAGGATTTCCCTTTGTGTATAAACGCCACCTTATTCCCGGCGGTAACATTCTCTGCATCCTGATGCTTTGCGGACACCGTAAAGGTGTAAGTATTGGCAGTCCCCTGTAAGTACTCATGTAGCTCGTCGTCCCAGTAGTGCATGGACTTTTTGTGTGCGTTGTCCATAAATGCTACTGGCGTGTTATTTGTGCTTAGAATCGCAATTCTGATGTTATCCATTACAAATATACCTCCCGTATTTTTGCTTTAATCTGTGGCGGTGGAGAAGAAAAGGAAGAATAGCAGAACTGCACTTCTGTTGTTCCGGGTGGCACTTTAAAATAGTCCGTCCCCGTAATCTCATCTCCCTTAGCCACCATCCCATTAACGTAGACCTTCGCACTCTCCCCGTCTATAGACACCACATCTCCGGCACGGTACCGGTTCGGCACATCTCGGTATTTTTCCACGTTATCCTTACGGAACCAGATACTTTTTAAATAATTGTGCGTAACCAGCTGATTTCCAAGATCTCTACTTCCCCACTGCCCGATCCAGACCTGTATCTTCTCACACACCATGTCTTTAATCTCCGGGATAGTAAAGTGGTAATACTTCCCGTACCAGAAAATACGCAACTTGTCACCCTCTTTTAAAAAGTCATTGTGTCCGCCGCCCATTTTTAAATTAAACGGGTTATCCTCGTAGGATGTCGGCTGGAAATCCAGTGTCTTAATTTTCTTGTTTTGAGGGGCAAACCAGTCCACATGCGCCGTATTACCAACCGTATCACTCTTGTTAATAGACATGGCGCAGATTACTTTATTATCTCCTGTCAGAAATGCAATGGTCTGCGCTCCTGTCTGCCCCATTAATCCGGTTTCAAACCAGTGCTGTGTGTAGCAGTAAAAGTTTTTTGCGCCACGTCTGCCCTCGCTGTCCACTGGGATAGTAAGTGTTTTCATTCCACCGTTCCAGTATCCAGATGTGGCTTGTCCACCTTTTAATGCCATCACGTTATATCCGGCAACATTCCTTACTTCAAGCGTCCCCTGTGTGGTATTCTCTGGATTTTGGTAAGAGGTGCCATGATCGTCTTGAAACAAGCCGTAACCGTTAAACAGTTCTTCGGACGCTTCGTAGTTCTCTCCGTCCGCCTCTTCCTGTTTTCCGAGCTGGATCACTCCATACTGGCTTACCAGTCCGATAAATCCGTTTTCGTGTTGGTGCGTGATCTCGTAGTCCACGTCTGCCCATTCGGTGCCGTTGTTTTGGATGGTGATTGTCTGGTAGCCGTCTTTTTGTACTCCGTCAAAGGAGAATTCTGCGGTAGAGTATGCTACTCCGTCCGGGATGAGCCATGTGATTGTTCCCTCTCCCAGAAATTCCGTTTCTTCACTGAATTCTAAAGTACCACTTGGAATCGCATAAAAACATTTGTTCGGAACATTTCCAAACACTAACTTTTTTGGTTCATCTACTTTTAATGCTTTCTGTAAAGCATCGTACTTCTCTTCCAGATTACCCTCAATCGTAAACGGCATCACAATTTGTTTGTTCTCGTATGACGTGTAAGCAAAATCACTTCCATTCTGTTTTTCTGCCTTCACAAACGATGGATTCCAGTCAGCACCGACAAACGGTGTAAATCCCTGTAGTACTTCGATGTACTTTCCTAATTCGATGTCATTGAACTTCACAGAAAGTGTCATGTACGTTCTCCTTTCAGTAATTTCTTAAAATCTGTAATTCTTTGCTGTTCTGTCAGCATTGGAGCTGCTGTTTCTTTAATTAATTCTCTTCCATTCAGTGTTGTGCTTACTTCGATCGGACGTTTTGCCAGATCAGAAAGTCCTGCCACTGCACTCATAATCGCCTGATTCTGCTGCTGAAGCTTTCTGATTTCTGCGTTATCCATCTTGTACTGCATAACAGATGTTGCTGGACGATTTGCCACTCTGGATGCATTAAAAGCCATGACCTCTCGCATCCGTGCTGAAACAGCGGACAGATCAATAGATTCCAGTGCTGCGTTTGAAATATTTCGGGAAGATTTTACAACTGACTTTTCTTCATCCTTAATACCCAACGCCAGACCTTTACTGAAGAATTGACCAAATTCCCTTGTCTTTTTGGATGGGGAACGCTCATCAAGTTCCCTTTTCGCTGCTGCCAGTGCAGAAGAAGCAACTGCGATAGCTGCGGAAATAGCCGCGGAGCTTCCAGCCGAAATACCATTGGCAAGACCATAGGAAAAATTCAATCCCTGATCGTATGCCTCGCTTTTCATTCCAACGCCCTTTAAACCAGATACCGCTCCGTCTCCCAGGCTTTTACTGGATGACTCCACGTTTTTCTTTCCGGAATCAATCCCACTCTTTAAACCATCACCAAGTTTCTTTCCTTCCTGTTTTCCTTTTTCGGAAAGCTTGACATTTGACAATGCCACCGCTGCATTGCCGCCTAATGTAGATGCCGCCGCATTTACTGATCCAGAACCACCAACAATTCCATTTGCAAGCGCGTTTGCAATCTGACTTCCCATTGCCTGCGCTTGTCCCGAAACATTTGCAGATGAAAGTCCTGATAAAGCCGCATTTTCCAATCCTGATGCAGCCGCCTGCACAACTGGGGCTTGACCGCTCAAAGAGGATGACAGTCCAAAACCTACGTTGTTTCCAAATCCTGCCGTAGCTGACAACATATCCATGCCATTCAGTCCTTGTGGAATCTGACCGCCTAAGGAAGCCGCTGCCGTCAATACGGCATTGGAATTCGCATGCAACGCATCAATTAGAGACTGTGTTGCCTCACTTCCTTTGCTGGAAGGAACCGTTGTCGTATCTGTAGTACTTGCACCTGTATTGATCTCATTCACAGCGCTTTTTGCTGCTTCATTGATCGCAGTTTTTCCACTGTTTACAGAATTCGCAGTACTATCCGCCGCCTCTTTTCCTTTTTGAGCAGGAACCGTAGAAGTATCTGCCTCTGCCGCTCCCTCACTGACGCCACCCTCGATAGTGTCTTTTGCTGCTTGCTTCACTGGTTCTTTTCCCTCTTGTAAAGCGTTCGTTGCAGCTTCTGTGGTTTCTTTCGCTTCTTGGGCTGCTGCTTCTGGATTGCCTGAATTTCCGAGTAATTGATTGATTTCATTTTGATAAGCTTCAATCGAAGCGATATTATTAGTAGATCCCTTTTCGTATTCAATTTGAGCCATGAGCCACATGATACGAGCTTGAGTCACCATTTCATTCGTTACTCCAGAACCTTTTTCCGCCGCTGCTGCACGCATATCGTCATAACTTTGCAGAAAACTTTCAGCTTGTTCTTTCAAAGCTTCTTCGCTCGCTTCCCCAGCGCGTTTCATATCATTTGCCAATGCCAAAACAGAAAGAGCGGCATTTTCACTTCCGGATTCAACTGCCCCCATTGCGGCTTCGTAATTTGATATCGTAGTCAAATACTCATTGGAAGCAGTTTTCGCATTATCAAATGCCTTTTCCGCTTCAAGTAATTCTGCATCAGCTTCCATCTGTGCTTGTTGAAGACGCATGATTTCAAAAGAACCTGCTGCCTGTTCTGTAGTCATTGACGCAGTGGCATCTTCCAACTTTCTTGTTGCTTCTTCGGATGCTCTTAGTGCCTCAGAATAATCGTCAAATGTGCGAGAAACTTCTTTTGCTGCTTGTGTCTGATTCTTTATCGCTGTAGTATAATCATCCTCATAAGCGGACAATATTGCCTCTGCTTTTTTCTTTTGAATAACTTGATCTATGGATTGCGTTAACTCACCATACTTCTGTATTACTCCATCTGTCGTTTCAATCTCTACGCCAAGTGCTTCGGATAATGTGGATGTAATAAAGGCTGCACGTTCCTCATATCCTTCCTTTATCTTCCCATTTTGGTCAACAATTCCCTGTAACTCATCCCATAGTTGCTGATAATAACCAAACTGCGTCTGAATTCCGGCAACTTCATCTTGTCTTGCAGCCTGAGTTTCTCGGATTGCTTCTGCCTGCTCTGCCAGTTTTTTATTGGCTTTATCTGTAGCAGACTCCGCTTCTTTCTGCGTCAAAGCATAAACACCAAGACCTGCTGCCAGAGCTGCTACCGCAGAAATCACAAGACCAATCGGATTCGCTTTCATAGCAACGTTCCAAAGAGTTTGTGCTTTTGTGGCTAAATTCACCTTTCCTGTAAACATGCCAACAACTGCTTGCCCGGCTGTAAGTGTAGCGTTTGTTGCAACACCACTTTCCATAGCCAGAAGCTGTGCAGCATAGTAAGCATCCACTGCTGCAGAAGCGGTCTTCCATGTTTTCACACCTTTTTTCAATATAGATGTTGTTTCATTGACAACTTTGTACCCCTTAAAAGCGGTAAAAGCTGCCGTTGCTGATGCTGCGATCAAGTCCAGATTCTCTCCTGCAAAGTCCAGTGCCTTTGTCAGTGGCGGGAGCGCTTTATCAGCCAGATTTCCAACAGCATCTACTACATTGCTTAAAGTATCAACCGCTGTTTCTCCAGCTTCTCTCAAGCCGCCGTCACTCAATGACTCTGCCACTGCATCAATCGCATCCTCAACCGGCTCTTGCAGTTTGGATGGTAACAGCTCTGCCAAACCGGATGCCATAGACTCCGCCATCTCTCCGGCCGCACCGAGAATTCTTCCTTTGTTCAAAGCAATTCCAGAAGCAAATGCTTCTATAAAATCAACTGCTGTGTCTACCATTTCTGGGGCATGGGATGCTGCTTCTACTGCAAGATTTGCAAATTCATCACCTGCTGTCTGGATTGCTTCATTCAGACCACCGTTGTTGAAAGAATCTGTAATATTGTTGATGCTTTCTGTTGCCGTATTTGCTGCATTTTTCAGATTGTTTGCTACGCTGTTGTAAAACGCCAGCCCCAATGTTTCTGCTGATCCACTAAGCTGCTCCAACGCACCAGATAGATTGTCCTGCATCGTTTCTGCAGCCTTTTGTGCTTCACCATCACAACTCCTGTATGCCTCTGTCAGTTCACCGAGAGATCCCTCTCCCTCGTTAATCAATGCCAGCATACCGGACAATGCTTCTTGTCCATACAGGGTGACCAGATAATTATTTTTCTGCTCATCCGTCATTCCCTCTGTTGCCTGTCTGAGCATTCCAACCTGTTCCGTCAGGGATTTCATTTTCCCGTTGGAATCGTAGAAGGAAATTCCAAGTTCATCCATAGCTGCAGCCATGTCATCCGTTGGCTTTGAAAGTCTTGATAACGCACCTCTTAAAGAGGTACCAGCCTGACTACCCTGTATTCCGGCATTTGCCATGATTCCGATTGCCGCTGCTGTCTCTTCCAAACTAAGTCCTGCTGCCCTTGCAAGAGGAGCTATATACTTCATTGCCTCTCCGGTATCTGCTACAGAGGAATTCGTACGGTTTGCATTCGCCGCCAGAACATCCGCAACGTGTGCTGCATCGGATGCCGCCAGTCCAAATCCTCTTAAGGTTGATGCTGCAATATCCGAACTGCTCGCCAGATCTTCACCGGATGCCGCTGCCAGATTCAAAAGTCCCGGCATTGCACTCATAATCTCGGATGTGGTAAAACCAGCTGCTGCCAGATTCTCCATTCCCTCTGCTGCCTGACTGGCAGAAAATGAGGTATCAGCACCTAACTGCATTGCCTGTGCCTTTAATTGCTCGAATTCTTCTCCTGTTGCTCCGGAGATAGCCTTAACTCTAGACATCTGAGATTCAAAATCAGAACCCACCTTGATTGCCGCTGCTGCGACTCCACCAAGTGCTGCTGCAGTTCCCGTGATCGCTACCGTTGCCGCTTTCATCCCTTTTGCTGTTATACTCCCAAGCTTTGAAAGTCCTTTTTCTATCCCGGAAGAATCCAGATCTGTTTCAATTACAACTTTTCCATCTGCCATTTACTCACCACCTCGTGTTAAAAATTTGTATAAAAAGAGCACCTACCATTTCTGATAGATGCCCTGATTACTGTATTTAGTTATTTGACCGGATTTCCAGTACAGCCTTGCATAAAGGCATATACGCGATTTATATGACATTCGTCCATTTCTTTCAGCTTGCTGATAATGAAGTTCTTCTTATATTTAGCCGCTGTGCTTAATTTCTCTCTATTCTCTTTCATTACGCCACCTCACTACTTGCCAGATTTTTAGCGAACCGTTCTACAAGTTCCAAACACTCTTCATTTTCCATATTCTCCACAATCTTCACAATGGATTTCTTACGATCACACTGCTCTGTATCTGGAAGTCTGTCACGTTTATCCAAATACCTGTATAAGATTGCTTCTATCTGGCGTTTAATTCTATAATCTTCCGGTCTTAACTGCGACAAGAGGCTCTGAAACTGATTATTTTCCGCTTTAGTATTGTTCGCTTTTTCTGCTCTCTGCCCTTGCATATAGCCAAATCTAAATGATGATAACGCAAGCTCAAAGTCGCCGGGAGCATGGTTCAACAAATCTTCTGCCTGTTCAAATTTCATTCTAAATGCAACAGGGATCATCAAGTTTTCTCTCTTAATTTTTTCATATAAATTCATCTTACGCCACCTCCTGATATACAACTTTACATTTATTCGTATTACCATTTGATAACCGATGCTCAATGAGTGTGGGATACCCATTTTCCTCCAGCCATTCTTTTACTTTCTGGAAAACGGAATCTTTGTATTGAACAGTAACGCCGTCATGTCCATTCCTGCTATAAGCTGTCTTTACAATTTCGGCCTCTGAAACATCCAACTTCTGAATGATAGCACTTACCGCTTTATCGTGTGGTCTGCCACTTTCCGATAAAATACCAAACTCTTTCGCCATCGTGGTGCAATCCCACAAGACCGGAACTTCTGAAATCAGCGGCACTTTCACTGGATACCCGTTGTCTGAATAAATACGAATAATTTCAGCAGCTATGTACTTAGAGTCTACTCCTGCATCATTGAGAGCACCTTTGATGTTCTTTACCATCTGATTGACGGATGGGAGTTTTTCTTTGTGAGTAGGTTTCTTCTTTGGCATTTCGTAAGAACCTGTCTTGCGGAGTGTTGGAAGAACTTCATCTGTGACCCAATCTGTAAACTTTTCAGCATCTGGTTTACGACTCTTAAATACTAACTTGTACACTCCACTTTCTGTAAGGAAATTCTCACCTGCGTTATTCAATTTTCGGAAGTCGGTTAAACCGACATCTGAATTTTTCACCTTAATAACTTGCTTTTTATTCATTTTACTCATGTGGTCTTTGACTGTGCTCATTGCCATATCTAAGCACGCTCCAACATGATAAGGATTGAATAAAATTTCTCCATTCAATTCAAATACTTCTACTTCGTGTCCTTCAAAAATCATCAACTCATTCATACTATCATTCTCCTTTTAAATTTTCTTTGCAAGGAGCTTCCATCTATGATAGAATATTTCATAGAGGAAGTTCCTCGTGTGATATAGAAGTTGCAATCTATGGTAGGGGCGCAACTTCTATTTTTTTAGTTCTTCGTCGATTTTTTCATTAAGCCATTCTGATTTTGTCTTTTGCTGCTCAGATAATTTTTGCTCAAATTTCAACATTTTTTTCTTATCTACAGCTACACTAAATGTCTTCTGTGTTTCCCTTCTGGCTTTCATGTAATCGGCTCTGCTTTTCTCCGCGATTGTTCTCACCTCTTTTCGTTACGCGTTACATATAATATATTACTGTTACGCGTAATTGTCAAGAGGTTTCTCAAAATTTTTCCACCCTACCTTATGGAATTAAAATAAGACACAGCATTTCGCCATGTCTTTCTGTTCTTTCCAGGGAGATCAGGAGCATACCCTGAAAGGACTTCTCCCCGATATTCAATTAACTTCATTTATGTTCTCCTTAAAATTGGGTATAAGAAAACCACCTACTTATGCAGGTGGCACCGTTCGTATTTTGTATTTCATAAACTACTATGATGTTTTTGGAGTTATACTAAATAACGGACTCGGAAAAGATACTTGCTTAATTTTGTAATCACCTATTTCTAACTCCGTAATTTCATTTGACACCATACTGGCTATCTGCTCTATTTCATCATCAGAAAACTTAAATTCTGACAGATATACAATTCCTGTAAGCAATTCTGCATATTCATCAAGTTCCCCTTCTCCTACCGATAAGTATAACCTCTTCAATTTTTCTTTATCCAGATCATATGTAAAGGCTAATTCCACTCCAGTAGCACTGTTGTACGATACAGTGAAAATATTTTCATCCACTTTCGCATCCTTAAGTTGAAGTTCCGGACTCTCGACAACACCTGCTCTCAGCATATTTTCTGGCAACTGCGTAGTTACAATCTCCGCAATATTGCTTGTAATCTCTGCTTGATTATCGAGTCTTTCTTTTTCCAATCCATTTGTTTGCTTAATATTTTCAGTGCCTTCTTTCTTATTGCTACATCCAACTGCTAAACTGCAAGACATACAAATAAGCAATAGAGCACAAAGTATTCTATTCATAATTTTTCTCCTGTATTTTATATTGCATCATTATGTGTAAAGGCGGATAATTCGTATCTTACTTCTGCGAAAAAATCTGACTGGGGAATTTTCCCCAGTGAAAGTTGTTTGCAATATCTACGAATATCTTTTATCAAGTCATTGTGTGCTTTTTCTATACTTACTGTGCAACGATCTGCGCTCTGCTTAATTTTAAATACTGTCCATCCTGTACTGTCAAATACACTTCTCCTTCGAAGTTGTCATTTGCAATTATCGTTCCTAAATCTCCTGTTGAGTTAGCGGTAACTTCATAATAGCCGCCATTCGCAGCTGATACTTTATACTCTCCTGCCGGAATATCTTTTCCTACAAGATACATTCCATCTGGATATGTACCATTAACCGGAGTGAATGCAGCCGCCTCACTGACGGGAACTGCCGTTCCGTCAAACTGGAAATACTGTCCGTCTTGTACTGTAACATAGGCTCTATTCCTATAATTGTCATTGCTGATGATTGATTCCAAACTTCCGCTGGAATCGGCTGTCACTGCATAATAGCCGCCAGAAGATGTGATAAGATATTCTCCCGCCGGCATGTCTGTACCTATTTTGTACATTCCGGTTTGATATCCAACCGGCTCCTCTACTTCGCTCTCTGGAGTTGCTTTAAACTGATCTGCTATCGCTTTTTCCTTCAAGTATTGCTCGTAATCTTCTTTTGTTTCATCGTCTCTTTCTACTTGCAGTCTATACTCATAATCTGGATCTGTTCCAGATTTAGTCAGAAAGTAAGTAACACCTTCTATCACTTCATGCTTTGAGTCTCCGATATCTGTTCCCATATTCTTTAAATTTTCTGCTGATAAGTATGTCAAAAAATCTCCCAAATCAGCAGATAATACATCTGTTATCATTAACGCCATAATCCCTACGCCAACAAAAGTCGTTTCATCCTTTGCTGTGGTAGATACTATTGTTATGTTGCTGTTTTCATTCCCAATTAACGTCATAAAACTTCCATTAGAGCTATCAACCAATGTTTCTAATTTTCCACCATCATCCAAAGTACTTACACCAGAGGATGTAAAGTTGCATTTTCCTCCTGCTTGTAGTGTGGCCAATACTTCGTGCGCATCATCAAAAGTTCTGTCAAAAGGTAACTCAATTTCGCTTTCTTCTTCCTTTTTGCTCTCCACCTCACCAGCATCTTTCTTCTCCCCACATCCTGTCAGCATCCCCACACAAAGAACTGCTGCCAGCAAGACACTTAGTACTCTCTTCATAACCTTCCTCCTACCCTATACCATTCACCACATACATATTATACCGTGAGGACTGTGGAATCGCAAGGATGGAATATGGTGGAGAGATCGCCACCTCATGCTTTATTTCATGATAACGTGGTAATCTCATCACTACGTTTAAAATAAAATACCGCCGGATATCCAGCGGTTAAATTATTCATATTCAAGGATAAGAAGATATTCGATGGGTGTGCCCCTTCCCACATCTCTTTTGACCACTTGGGTGCGTAGCAGCACAATCTCTACTTCAAATATCTTGTCATATTTCTTTACAAAGCAAGAAGTTATCCGGCAGGCGTCGCCTCTCCTGCATCTCTTTTGACCACTTGGGTGCGTGGTTGCAACGAATTTTACCACCTCGAATAACTTCCTGCTTATTGTATTCAAATTATACAACATCTATTCCTTTTTGTAAAGAATTGTTTTGTTCCTCAAATAGTTTTGCAGTCTTTTTTCACTAATCTCCCAACATGAAATTACTGAATTTTTATAATTCGGATCATCATTTGAAGTACATATTCTCAATACCATTTGAGCATATTCATTTCCTGTTTTGATCTTCTTTACAACTAACCCCGTATTTTTATGCTTATCCTTTATAATAAGATCCGGTTCCCGTATAATATCTGACAAATAATCAATCACTTCTTTATAGGCCTCAGGGTGCCTATCCAATATATGTTGCATTTGATTCTCTGTAATAATGACATCATCTGTAACAATATCTTCTGTGATACACCTATAAATATTACGATTTATTTTTCCTACTAAATGCACTTCAACAGCCTCTTTCGTCTTGAATACATTCATTATATCAGAATTTAGGGTTTACGCAATATTCTTTTCTACGGCAGGTAATAATCTGAGTAGCGCCGAATTTTCGGCTCTATTCAAAACTCTTCCGCCATCTTCCTTACTTCCCGATAAATCTCTTTATACGGAATTTTCTTATCCATCAGTTTCCAAATTTTCATCTTAACCAATGTTTCTAGCGATTTTAACTCTAAAAGTGTTTCTTGTGAGATATCATCACGTTGACCGCCATGCAATCCAACTTTGCTATTTATCAATTTTGTAAAGATCATGTAGTATAGATCTGCATTCTTACTTCCCTGCTCTTTTGCATACTCCACAAAGAGTTTAATCTGGTCTGTTTCATATCGTCTTGCTTGCTTAGATTCATTGCGAACTCCAAGCCACTTGTTATCTTTTTCAGAAGCTATGTAATAGCCATTCTTTTTAATTGATTGAATAATGTCGTACACCCAATCAAAGTATTGGTCAGCTACCTCTGTTGTTGACCACCTTATTACATCTAAAATGCCTCTTTCGTCATACATAAAAATACTTGTCTTCTTTCCTAAATCTCTTGGCCTCGGGGACAAATTGTCACCCACCACTTCTACATAGCGTTGCTGTAATTTTTCGTAATGTCTTAAATGAATTTTCTTTATCGCATCTTGTGGATTTTTATACTGTAGCGCATATCCAATCTGTGTCCTGCTCATATAGATGTTGTTTTCCTCATCCACATAAAAATCACATACTGTCCCTAAAAATTCTCCATGTTTCACAAGTTTTAGTTTCATACTATTTCGTATCCTTTCCACTTAAATTTTTACATTGATGATGAATCCAAGCAAAAATAGAGCGGAATTTTCCGCTGCACTTATTATGGACTCTATATATGTGGACTCCTCAAAATTTAGGAGTCGAAATTCAATACTCTCTGCTGACTAGCAATTTCAAGTATCAAAATAAGGTGCAGCACTTCGCCACACCTTTACACACACTCTCTACGTTCGTACGTTTTTCGTACGAAGCAATTCACTCACATCACCGCCGTTGAGAAGCGCATCTTCAATCTGCCTTGTCCGGTCATCCATAGCCGGTGCCTGTTCCAGACCGTAATACTTCTGCATTGCCCGGTAGAACTCCCTCTCCTCTTTTGAGAGGTTCTTATTAGACACGTCCATTGTACGGTACTCAATGACCTTTGACAGCCTGGTATCTTCTCCCAGATTCTCCAGAAGCAGCATAAACTTCCACCAGTGCATCTCTTCTGCCTGCAAGTCAATTCCGTACTGCTGGATGAAACCGGCATAGATCAGTCCTGCATCCTCTTGAAAGTCAAACGGTTGCTTATCATTGACCCCTGCGATCTTTCTCGGAAATTTCTTCTTTGACTGCTCTCTTCCACAGGAAAAGAACCAGAACATTTTATCCACGTGTTCTTCCATGAAATAATCGCAATCCCTGTAAAACAACAGCAGCACTTTCAGTAAAGAATCTCCCGTCAATTCTTCTACGCTTTCTATGATTTCATTGCATTTTAAAACAGTGCGGAAATCCCATTTTACAGGACACTCCACACCATTCACGATCAAAAACTCTGGAAATTTTTCTATTAAGAGGTTCATCATTTTTCTACAGGATCATTTTCCATTGATAACATTTTCAATCTTCCCATGATCTCGTTGTACTGATTATCCTGTCTGATCTGCTCTGTAATCAACTGTTCATAAACTGCCATACAAGTAAGCAAATCATTTCCTCTTCCGCATACACAATCACCCGTACCCTCTCCAAATACAACATCAAACATCTGCTTCACTCTGCCACACAGAAATCTATTCTGCTCCAGTTCTGTTCCTTCTGGCAGCTCTTCTGCAACATGCTTCATCTTCTCTAACTCAGCTCTATATCGTTCTTTCAACTCTGGATTCTCCAGATCATACAGGTTGAATTCCAATTCTACTCCATTGATAATCATTGCTTTGCACTCCTTCCTTTTCCAATTCTTGCCTTACCTACTACTCCCACGCCAACCAAGGCATTATCGGCGGGGATTATGCTCCCCCCACCGTAAATTTCTTTGTAGATGTATCAAACTGTCCATCTTCCCAATCCGATACACCAAGTAAATTTCCAGATCCCTGAATCTCACCATCGTTGTCCGAGAAATCTGACACCTCGATGGCTACTTTTCTTCTCTTTGCATAAAACTTATTCTGCTGTTCTGCCACAGGCTTTTCCATGAACACCTTCACATAATAAGTTTCTGCATCTGACCCGGTCTTTTCATTTTCTCCGATATCCGCAATAAATTCGATCGCTTTTTCAGAACGGATCAGGTCGAACTCCAATGGTGCCGTCCATTCATAAGAGCCAATTCTCTGTGTTGCTGATTTCTGATTAACATATCTTTTGGAAGATGTCTGTGCAGATGGAGAATCGTCCAACTGAGTCACTCCAAATCCAAGAAGCTCATAAGTTTCACTCAGATCTTTTGAAACATCCAGATATCCCGGATGCTGCCATCTTCCTACGACACCAGTCTCGCCTAATTCCGCAAAAAACTGAATATTCATTTTCATACTTTTACTACCTCCGTTTATAATAAATAAATTGACATTGTATCCTATATTGGCACTTCGTCTCCTGTGCGTCATACAGATATCCGTCTGTTGTTGCCCGAATAGATTTGCTTTGCAGTTTCCCCGTCAGATTCGGAAGAGCACCTGCTTTTGTACACTCATCCAGCCAGTCTGCAAATTTCTCATAGAATTCCGATGTGTCCCTGTTTTCTTCGTCTCCGTAAAGCACTCTGGAACATAACGAAAATACATACTGTCTGACAGTATCACCGTTTGCGTACCGCTTTAAGATTGGTTCTGCTGGCGTACTTTCAATACTGTATGCAGTCACATCTTCCTCCAACATATCTACATTCACAACAGGGAACATCTCCTGAAACTCCTGCAGAAACGGGCACCCGGCAATAAACTCTGCCACTTGGTTTGTTATACTCATTTCGCCTTCCCTCCGCAATATTTCGCAACAGACTGTACGATTTCTTTCCCACGATCCGCCCACATACGCTCTGTCCAGTGACTACCAGCGCGAGCATGTACAGATCTGTTCTTTCCTTTATTCTCGTAGTAATGCCGCCTTGCGTAAGGGGTGTCATAGATAATAGAGGATGCTGTTTCCGTCACACTGTCCATTGACAGGTTTCCGCTTAATCTCGGCACATAAGGTGTGGACAGCTGTCTTACTTTATGGGTGAAGAACTTCTGCCCTGCTCCGTTCTTATTTAGATTTCTCTTCAGTAGAATTTTATCTACCGGAGCTATATCCAGCCTGATCTTTGCTATTAAGAACCACCACCTATCCTGATATGCTTAGAAGAACCAAAAAAGTTCTCGGAATGACTGAGCACTTTCCCAATCGTTCCAGAGAACCTTTTCCTGATATCTTCTATTCCTGTGACATTTTCTCCATCCCATTCTCCAAGGATAAAGAAATCACCATTCCGCACAGTCCATTTTCCATACACTTCTGTTAACCGGTTGAACTCATCCGGTGAAATCCAGTCAGCACATTCTGAATATGGAATCCGGATCTGGTATTCATCTGCGCTTCTTAATCCATTTTCTCCTACGGTGCTTTTCTGGTTCGTGTGAAACCAGACCTTATGGATGACATGAGGAATAAACACCATCTTCCTGCTCTCCCGGTCTGGCCACTGATTGAATATCGTAACCTTAGCATTCGTAAGCATTGACATTCACCCCCAGATAAAGCAGTCCTGTATGAGCCAGATATCGGCGGATGACCGCATAGATCTTTGTTTGCAGAGCGTCTACTGCAATCTTTCCCGCTTCTGCTTCTGTCGCGTAATTCACAGAATATCCGTCTGTATTCTCCGACTGCACTTCTCTTCCTCCATGTTCCATTCGGTTCATATCATCCTGATAGATCATGTCAGAAAGTTCACACAGGCAAAGCTTCACCAACTCCATCTCATCCTCAGTCGGCTGCAAATGCATAATCTGATTCAGATAAGTATTGGCTTTCAAGATCGGCTGTTTCAATGACCGTTCGTCCTCGATTATAATTCCATTGTATTCTTCTACATAAAACTGAAAATCTACACGTATCAACGCCTATTCCTCCTTACGAATTCGCCATGATACCCTGTTTTTTCATTTCAGCAAGAATTGCATTGATTTTATTTTTTAAATCAGCCCCTGTTTCTGTGGACAAATCTGCAATCAAAGCCATCTGTTTTACGCCACCAAGCGTTGTCTTGTTTGCTGCTGGAAGAGTGTAACTTGGTCCTGCTGGTCCTGCCGGTCCTACTGCTCCTGCTGGTCCTGCTGGTCCAACCTGCTCATTCTTCACGCCCTGCTCTAACTTATTCAGTTTCTCCGCTGTAATAACGTCATCATTATTCCATGTAGTTGGTGTATATGCCATAACTTATACCTCCTATTTTACTTTTCCTACTTTTGCCTTGCCTACTTTCGCAGTTCCTACTTGTGCCAAATCGTCATCTAGGCCTTTTTTTTTACAACTGCGTAGTTCTTATCTCCAAGACGGTATCCGGTACAGATTTCCACCTGTGCAAGAGTTCCGTTGAAGTTCTCAGAGTCTTTCAGTCTTGCCATAGATAACAGGTCAATGATATGCAGTCCTCTCCAGTCATACATGATATACTCTACCTTTGACAGATCTTCTGTCTGAAGCGTTTCTGTATAATCGTAGTATTTTGCTGCCGATGTCAGATCAAGCATATTACATTCTACCCACAGCATTCCGAGGTAATATCCCATCTGTCCGGTACGGATGATCTCGTCATTCTTTACCGGAGTAAATTTGTCCCCTGCAACTTCCAGCATCGTACTGTATGTCTCTACAGATGCCATGACCACATTCGCGGACGCTTTCTGTTTACGGATTGTTTTTCTTCCTGCGATTATCTTACTGATAATGTTGGACGTTGTAATTGCTTCTGTGTCTTCCATTGCAGTTCCTTCGTGCACCAGACATGCAAGACCAGACTGCTGCCACCCTTCTTTGCAAACCTGTGTAGACTGTGCGAGATGAGCATCCGCTGTATCGAATGGTACGGCACTCGCCTGTACATTGTAGATTTTTGTTGATTCCTGCTGTGAATTGTTCATCAATACTGAAATCAGTTCATTTCCTGCAGTTCCATGCTCAAAGTCAGATGCTGGCTTTTTCGGATCTTTTGCAGCCTTAGCAGCCAGACGGAATACTTTTACTGCTCCCGCTCCTTCCGCATCTCCCTGATACTGATCGTTAAATGTCATTCCCGGCTGAAAAATTGCATCAAAATAAAAATTTGGTGCAACGATTGAACTGTATTTTTCACTTACATTATATCCGCCATATTTCATACTCTGTCATTCTCCTTTTCTATTTCGCATATTTGTTGTTTCCATATTTTCTTGAGAGGTAAGCTTCTTCTTCGGATTTTGTTTCCGGTCTATAAGTACCATGAGTTCCTCTTACCCACGTCTTTTTTCCTTCATCCGGTTCTTCCTGTTCGAACTCATCTGGGTATTTCTCTTTGACGCCTTTCATGTACTCATCTGCTCCAACAAAAGCCCCGTCTTTGAACTCCATCTTTTGTTCCAGAAACTCGTGTAAGATTGTCTTTCTGGATAAAGGAGATTTAATCTTCTGTGTATCCAGAAATCTCTCCGCTGCAAACATCTTGCGGTCTGATTCAATCTGGTCATTCAGTGCTTTTGTGTCTTCGTTGTACTTTTTCTCCCAGTCAGCGGCAGACTGCTTGATTCCGTCAATATCCATGTCCTTGTAAGACTTAATCGTAGTGTTTGCTTCGCCGAGCTGCGTCTCCAGTCCATTGGCTCTCGTCTCAAGGCTCTGGTACTTTTCCTTGCTGATATAGCCGCCATCTGATAAATCAACGAATCTGACATGCTTCAGCTTATCCTCGATCCCGTTGTTGTGTTCCTGAATCTTTGCGTCTACCTGTCCGAAAAGTTCTTCTCCTAATACGTCTCTTAACTGCATCTTTATTCCTTTCCTTGACCACTGTTTATTATCGCGGTGTCTCCGCTGGCCGTGGCAGTTATTCTCCCATGCCACAGGGGATATTTCCCGCAGTTTAAATGTCTTGAGGGTTGATCGGACAAATACTATCCCCAAAATTGAGGAAAGCGTATAAAAATAGCACCTACCACTCTGGATAGATGCTGATTTATTATTTTGATATAAAAAATACCACTCACTCAATTAAGAATAAATGGTATTACTCTTTTACAATTTCCCAACGTCCACCTGGACTGCTACCATCAAGTGGTGCCGGATTCTCTTTTGAATACAAATAATCTTCTCCGCTGTCATCAATGACACGATACATTCCAGACTCTTCACTTGCTTCATATATTTTTCCATTCGTTAAAGAATCTACTCCAAATGATTCCCCTATATATCTCAGCTTCATAATTTTTCCTTTCTTACCTTTAACTTCGCCTCGTACTGTTTGCCGCCCTTTTCATACCAGTGAATATCGAATATATACTTTCCGCTTTCTATTTTTCCTGCACATTTGCTCCAATCGCTTGCAACTCCACCATATCTCTCTGCCAGCCGCCCCGCAACTCTTAATTCCGTTTTGCTTCCTGTTCCAGCTATAATTTTCACGTTTTGAAACACTGTATTTGCCGGTATGAACTGTTTTTCTCCATTATACATATACGACAACTGTTCGTGCAAGAACTTTTTATCGGATGCCCTAGATCCAAACCATCTTCCCGGCAACACTCTTCCGAGCCCATCCATATACACTCTCTGCATCTGTTCTGGAAGCTCCATCTTTTTAGAAAACCCCTGGTATTCCCGGAGTGTGTTCAGATACTTTGCTTGGGCTGCCTGTATGTCCAACTGGCTGGCTTTTCCCTTTTTTAGAAGATCAATGTCACTTCTCTGCTTTCTCATTCTGGTTTCAAGTGCTCTCTGCCGCTGCTGAGCTTCATAGGCGTTGTATGATTTTCCCTGATAAGACCTTGCGACCTGTTCATTTGCTTCCATTTCCCTCAATTGTTCCGGTGTGTACGTTCTGACAGACACACCGTCTACGAACGCGAAGTAACTATGCTTACAATTAGCTCCGCACAGACCATCTACCTCTCCCAAACGACAGATCGAGATTAACTCCTGCTTTGTGTACACATTCCCTCCCCACCAGTGAGAAGGTCTATGTCCGGCATGCCACGTTACTTCATAGGTATCTGTCCCCAAATCCTTTGCCACCTGTTCGTTAATCTGGGCGGCTAGCTGATGTACACCCGTCATGACAGCTCGTCTGACCGCCACAGGGGCCCGATTTCCATATCCTGACGCATAATTTACTGTCCGTATCCCACTGGCTGTCATTTCCTTTACTACACGCCTGAGAACGGTATTGTAATCGAATGCGCCGGTTACAATATCCATACATGCCCGATCAAGATACTTCTGATAGTACTCCGAAAATGGAGTGAATACTTTCTTTCCTCCATAATCCAAAGCAAATCCCATAGATCGTGTGATATTCTGTATCTCATGTTTTGTCTGACTTAGAATTGCTTTCGCCCATGTCTGCATCTGCTCATTATCTTCATAAGGTGTGAAATTGGCGTTCACCTGCTCGTAAATTTCTTTTACTCTGGTGTAATCCTTTTCAATCACTGTATCATAAATTTCCCACAGTTCTGGATCAGTAAGCCCTGAAATACGTTTGATTTCCGATTCAATGAACTCCGTGGAATTTCCAATGATCTGTATTCGGTTCAGCTGATAATCTGCTGTAGAAGTAATCCCACCTGTCTTTTTAATTCTCCTGACCACATCCCTCATAATCCGGTTTTGCAGTTCAAGAAACATCTTCTCAAGCTGCAGTGGCAGGTGCTCCATTTCCTTTGGCTGCATATCCTCACACCCTATTCCATTGTATCTTCCAGACTAAATTGTGATGCCTGTTTCCACATCTTGATCGCCTGCTCTTCCGTTTCACCAAAACGCTTCATCCGATACTCTACAGGACCAACAACTCCAATACTAAAATCAGCACGGAGCTGCTCTGTCTCATATTTCTTGTCTGTTACAAGGGAATCATCCCAACTGCAGGATACTTCCACCTTTCCCTCTGTGGCAATGCCTCCCAGTGACATCCACACTTCCACTGCTGCTACAAGATTCTCAAGTGCGTTCCCAAGGCTATTCTGAATAGATTTTACCGTTGCGTAAGAGCGTTGCTTACTGGCCTTAATTTCTTCTGCTGTCTTATCCACTACCTGTGGATCTGAAAGAGTTCCATAAGCCAGACCACAGTTAAACTCTACTTTCTGTATGATCCTGTTGTACCCGTTGAAGAAGCTCTCATCCCGGATCTCCGGCGAATATGCATTAAAAAATGGATTACCGTCTTTGCTCATTACATTCGGCCCCATTGCCCGGTAAAGCCGTTCTTTCCCTTTTGGCAGGATAACTTCTCCCTGTCGATTCTTCCGAAAGAATTCGTCTGCTGCCTGAATTGCCGTTTCCTTTGATTTGTATTCCCACAACACTGCTCCATACTGCTCATCAGCATCCCTGATCTGATTCACGGCTCTTGCATAGATCGATACACCAAGAGGAGAATGGATGTCTGTATTGTTTGCCAATGGAATTTTGAAGTAAGAAAACAGCATCCTGTCCGCATTCTGAAACTCGACATAAGGGGCAATATCTGACCATTCCGGTACTTCTTCCAGATTGATCTCCTGTCCGAGATTTACGATATCATCCGTTTTTACCATTGCTTTCTTACTGATAAAAGCTTTGTTCACAATGCTGTATCTATCGCCCTGTAATGCGTGATATTCAAGTCTTGTATAAAGATTCTTTCCAGCGCGCTTAAATTCTGGGAAGATAGCCGCTGTAATCTCTCCTGCGCTGTTAAACTCTACCGGATAAAAGTCACCGGCTCTCACTACATCTATCTCAATCCTTTTCTGGGATAAATACGGTTTAAAGACCACACCGCCTGTACTGCAGGCAAACTCTGTGTAGTTTGAAATCTCATTTAGAAACGGCTGCATCCCCTCTTTAATCATTTCAGCTTTGCTTCCGCCCGTAATATTGATACTGGATTCCATTGTCACCAGTCTTGCCATTTCGGAGCAGATTGCTGCCGGGAGGTTCAATCCCTTTACATCATCATTCAACCAGGGAGATTCGTTGATATACATCTTTGACCACCGATAGATTGCCTGTGCCATTCTCTGGGATACCGCAACATCCACTCCCATTGCCTGTTTTATAGTTTCATACTGTATCAACGTTCCTCACCTCTTTCTGATATTGGCAACATAAATTTAATCTGATTCCACATTCCAACGCATAAATAGCGTGTTCCATCAAGCGCATGATCGTTCTCTTTTACTGGTATCTCAACGCCTTTTTTAATTCCATCTGTATTGTACTGATAAAGTCCAAACTCCTTGATCAGCATCTTCTGTTTCTCGCTGACGATCATTCTTCCGAAAGACAACAACTTCTGCACACGGCTGATCCCCAACTTGACATCATTCTGCGCCGGTATAACCGGTATATGGGGGATGACTCTCCGTATTTCCTCAATCAGACCTGCTGCCGATGGATCCACGAATATGTAGCTGACTACACGGTCATACTCCTGTTCTATCTTGTCGCAGAATGTTTTCATATTCTGTGCATACTCCGAAGGAGATTTCTGTGTTCCACTTTCTCGCCCAGAATAGTAATACTCATCGATTCCACGCAGGACCTGATTTTGATAGTCAATGCCGAACGCTTCATAGACTGTTGCATTCTGTTGACCGTAGTCCACTCCGATTCCAATCTCCCCAATGCTTCGTTTCTCTTCCTCAATGTAATCTTCCGGCTGATAAATATGCTTCTCTGCTGAAAACATATAGTAGATCAGATCATCAACTCCCGTAGGCTCTCCTAACCATGTCCACCGGTACATCTTGATATCCGCTCGCATCATAGCTTCTGCAGAATCAATCAGATCCTGTCCTAACCAATCAACCGGAACATCTTTATAGCTTGTGTGAATATGGATGCAGTCCTCCCGCTCTTCCATCTTCTTACACCAGAGGTTGATCGGAGCATTCGGATTCTTCGGCGGATTGTAAAGATAGATCATCTGGAAACCAGCTTTGTTTCCACGGACGAACGTTGCTTCTATATTCGCCAGTTCATCTTCCCCTTCCCCGTCATCAAAGAACTCTGTCAGCTCATCCAGCACTACAAGCTTTATCGGCTTGTCCTCATCGATGATACCTTTTGTATCGTCAATTCCATCAGAACCGGAGAAATACATCGTTGTATTGTGCTTTTTATATGTAATCTCCATCGGGGATTTTCCGATCTTGAAATATGACTTGGGAATTTCTAGCCGGTTAATGCCCCGGAGCATTTCTTTATACACTGTTTTCCGCAGTTTATTGTGATGTTTTCTCAGGACTACTGCTGAACCATTTGCATCATCCACCAACTGGAAGATTCCTCTGACTCCTGCATAACTGGATTTTGTACCGGCACGGCCAGATGTCAGGATAATATGTTTATGCTGTTTATCGTTAAATAAAGGCAGATATTTCGGAATGATCAGATCTGATATTCTAACCTGTTTCTTTGTCTGCATCATTGATAATCTCTACTCCTTCCGTTTCATCCTCACTACTGCAATCTCGGTTCAGCTTATCTGCGTTTGCCCGTTTCAATTCTGTATCTGCTTCTCGGTTGCGTCTGTTCTCATCCGGTTCCGGTGATTGCCCCGCATACTTCGCTACGAATGTAGCTGCCTGTGTATTTCCGCTCAGTGCTTCTTTGATCTGTGCCATCAAAAGAGCCGATTCCAGAGTGCACTCAACACCGAGTGACTCCAGAACCGGCTTCCATTCAGGACTATCTATTTCGGCGGTAAGCAGCATGTTCAATGTCTTTCGGAAATCAGCCTTTCTCCGTCTTGCTTCTCCGCTTGCTTTACCACCTTTAGAAGTAATTATTCGTAGTTCCTCCGTTGTTCGTTTATTAAATCCACGATCTTTTATGTTATCATAACCTGCCACTTCACCACCTTCCAATCTGTTAATTTATAGTACAAAAAAGAGACACCGAAGTGCCTCTTAAACATTCATATTTGATATAATATCTTCCACTATCGGAAGAAAACATCCTGCTTTTTCATACAGCTTATGTATACCATGTGCTTTCTTTTTTGCTTCTTCTTTAATTACTTCACCTTGCATTTTATCAGCCATTTTCATTATGTGAACGCTTTGATCAAATTCATTGATTACTTCACCCAAGTTATTATCCAATATACTTATATCTTTTCTATTTTTCAACTCTTCATTTGACAACTCAAATTCACTGTCCATCTTCACTGTTCTGCGCTTCACATCTTTCAACTCTCGAAAATAATTACATTGTTCTTCTTGAGACGCATCTTCATTTTCTTTCATCTTTTCCAAAACTTCGCAAATATTCCTCAAGCGATTTTTTTCAGTCAAGAAATATCTCGTTTTCTCTTTTTTAATGTCTTTCTTCCGGTAATATTTAGTCACTAATATACCGCTAATCACACCGCTAACGATTCCTGTTAGCAGCCCTATCAACATATCCCATAAAAGCTCCATAACTCTGTCCCCCAACTCTTAATTATATACTGAATATAACACACATAATTAGCAGCCACAACACTTTAGTGCTAATTTATACTTTTTTAATATTTAGGACTACTGCTGAAAGAATTAATAACGCCAACAAAAACAAAAATAACCAAATACACAATCAA
>PPYF01158212.1_pt1 | contig 27520 bp, 14 predicted proteins | sample 1559871 | NCBI WGS metagenome assembly PPYF01 (sample SAMN08240021, study PRJNA423297) | Human gut metagenome, whole genome shotgun sequencing project.
AGCTTATCGAGAGCGGCAGCGTCGCCCTATATCGAAAATCTTCGGCTCATGGGGCTGCTCGCCATCCGGCGGACGGCCAGAATAGCGGTCTATTTCCTCCTTTCGGGGGTCTTTTTGATTGCGCTATTTGCCGACGGCATGCTCGAGCGCAGAATTGCGCACCACCGCATGACGGGCGGGCGGCCGAGTCTCTTTGCGGGTCTTGGGTTTGTGCCGGGCGGACTCTTCATCGTGAGCTCTGTCGCAGCACTGCTTCCGACGGTCGTTTCCGAGTGGTGCTTTTGGGTGATCCCAGTGCTCTTTGGCTTGGCCATGAGGCATATGGCTGCGCGGTGGCATCGCCTCCCTCGGTGAATTCGTGCCGCAGCAATTGCGCCGAAGCTTGCGGTATTACGTCCGAGAGACGCGTTTAGGGTGACCAAATCGAATACAGGCAGGTCATAATTCATTCACCAAATTACTACAGGATGTCCGCCCCATGCCGCGAAGCAGGGTGCTTTGCTGAGTGCGGATCCGTCCCAATGCCGGAGAAGAAAAATGTCCCAAGTCAATCCCCCGTATCGTGCTGATGTCGTCGGCAGCTTTCTGCGCCCCAAGGAACTGCTCGACGCGCGTCACGCTTTTCAGGCCGGGAAGCTCGATCGTGCTTCTCTCACCGCGCTCGAAGACCGTCTCATCAAGGATCTCGTTGAAAAGGAAGTGAAGAACGGCCTCAAGGCCGTGACCGACGGCGAATTCCGCCGCTCCTTCTGGCATCTGGACTTTCTCGCCGGTCTTTCCGGTCTGCATCATGTGAAGGCCGATCACTGGTCGGTGCATTTTGAAGGCTTCCAGCCCAAGGCCGAAACGGTGGTGATCGAAGACCGCATCCGTTTCCCCAAGGATCATCCGTTCTTGGAAGCCTATGACCGTCTGAAGGCGATTGCCGGCGATACCCCCATCAAGTACACGATCCCGTCGCCCTCGATGCTCCACCTCATCTGTGCGGTGCGCTGTGAGACCTATAAGCCCATCCCGTTTTATGCTGAGCATCCCGATGCGCTTTTTGACGATCTTGCACAGACGTGGACGGACGCCATGCTTGCGCTTTATGAACGCGGCTGCCGCTATCTGCAGTTTGACGACACGAGCTGGGGTGAATTCTGCTCGGTCGAAAAGCGGGGGGCCTACGCCGCACGCGGCATTGACGTCGATTGGGTGGCCAAGCGCTACGTTGAAGTGATCAACAAGATCCTGGCCAATAAGCCCGCAGATCTCACCGTCACGATGCATATCTGCCGCGGCAACTTCCGCTCGACCTGGTTCTCGTCAGGCGGCTATGAACCCGTGGCTGACATTCTCTTCTCGCACTGCAATGTGGACGGGTTCTTCCTTGAGTACGACAGCGACCGTTCGGGTTCGTTTGAGCCGCTGCGCTTCATCAAGAACCAGACCGTTGTGCTCGGTCTCATCACCAGCAAGTTCCCTGAACTTGAAGACAAGGACGCCGTCAAAGCCCGCATTGAAGAAGCGACGAAATATGTGCCGCTCAATCAGCTTTGCCTCTCGCCCCAGTGCGGCTTCTCCTCCACTGAGGAAGGCAATATCATGACTGAAGAGCAGCAGTGGGCGAAGGTTCGCCTGGTGCGTGAAATCGCCGACGAAGTCTGGGGTGACAAGTAACTTCAGGCGTTGCGGCTGACCGCACTTCGCTCAATTGAATTGAATCGGCCTGATGATTAGAACCGTCAGCCGACTTCAGAAAAATGGGACGCAATGGCTTTCGGGCTGCTGCGTCCCGTTTTCATTGCCCATCACCAGCCATGAAGCGTGTTTCAAAAGGATGAATTCTGCCGTCAGATAGACCTGCATCAACTCCACTGGGTTCGATTGGCAAAATTGGCTTTGCTGATTGGGCATGAATTCTGCACAATGACTCTCACTATCCATCCCTCATCCGTCCGCTCTAGAAGTCTTTTAAACTGAATTAACTGCTATGGCCGCTTTTCCGCTGATGCTTCCGGGTACGTCCCGGCCCCCGAAGCTCGTGGTCTTTGATCTGGACCACACGCTGATCGCGTGCGACGCAACGATCCTATGGACGGAATTTCTTTATGAAAAAAAGATCGTCACTGATCCCATCTGGCGTCAGTACGACCGCGATATGGTGAAAAGCTACGCCAAAGGCGTACTGGACATCCGCGATTTCTGCAGAAAACATGCCGGAGCGTTCCGCAGCATTCCGGAGGAAAAACTCCATGCATTGGCTCAGGAGTTTGCCAAAAAGAAAATTGCGCCGCTTATCTTCCCAGACGGCAAGAAATGGGTGAAGAACGCACTGCAGGCCAATATACCAGCCTGTGTGCTCTCGGCCTCAGCAGCTTTCATTGTGAAGCCCATTGCCAAGCTCTTTGGGCTCACCGATGCGATGGGGATTGAGCTGGCGTTTAAAGACGGATTCTGTACCGGCGAAATTGTCGGCATTCCGACTTTTCAGGAAGGGAAGGTCGAGAGACTTTCTCAACGGCTCGCCGAAGCCGGCATCGGTTTTGAAGATGTGCTTTTCTTTACCGACAGCAGAAATGACCTGCCGCTCGCTGAACGCGCGGGCTATACAGTTTGCGTTAATCCGGACGCAGTGCTCGAATCCGCTGCCCGCAAAAACAGCTGGAAAGTTGCAGAGTGGAAGCTCTCCCTGCGCACTCAAATGACCGCGCAGGTGGATGCGAAGGGCGTCCCGGAAACTCAGACTGTGCGAAGCTAAAGTGCCGCGGCTCAAGCTGATTGCTGGGCACTTTCTTTTTTTGAATGACTGTCCCAGCCTGGCAGCCTGCGGCAGCAGGACTGGCTGACCTTTTCGTGGGCAGTACGATTCGCGGCTGGATAAAGCGATTAATTCAGCTGTCAAGTCTCCCCATTTCATGACAGCTTGAAAGGTAAGCGCTGATACGCAATAGAAGTCGTCCATCGCTTCATCATCGTCTGGGCAGCCATGCCGTGCGTTTTGGCTCGGTCACCGGAAAACGTTGGGAACGTATCTTGTCAAGACCAGATCCTGGCGAATACGCGGTCAGCATCAGATTAGCCTGCGGGATGCATCACCTCATCGAGAATTCGACTTTGCGCCGGGGTGCCGCTGAATAATGCTGAGCAGTGTCTGGACGATTAAATGCTGAAGGCGCTCAATGCTGAGGATCGGGGAACCCTTTTCGAAAACACCATTTTGTTTACGTACTGCCCGAAGCGTTGGGACACTGAAGACATTTGGGCCTGCGGTCCTTGGTTTTGTTTTCGAACGGCGTTTATCTGCGTCGTGAATTTACAACAAAGTGGAAACATAGGGTTTCTACCCCGAATGTTTATTCGTTAGTCGCATCGGAAATTATCCAAGTAAATAACTGCGAAATATAGGGTTACCACCCCCCCCCATACGTTTTCATGCGACTTCATAGACTGCTCGGAGTGCTGTTTGCACTGCCTCGCAGCCCGCAAACGACGGGTTGACGAGATGTAAGAACACTCTTGGAGTAATCGAATAATGAATCGTACATTCAAAGTTGCCAAGTCGCTCACACGCGGCGTTGTCGTGACAAGCGAAAAGGCTTCTTCCTATCAGGGCAAGGCGGTGAAGACCGTCGTTGCCGCCGCTGTGGCTTTGATGGCTAGTGGCGCCTTTGCTGCCGCTACCAATGTCACTCTTGACGGCGAAGACATTGAAGTCAAGGCAGATCAAGAAGTTGTCGTTACGAAAAATACGGAGACCGCTTCTAAGAACGAAGTCACCATCAATGTTAGTGGCGGCAAGATCACGCTAAACAACGTTAATAACACCACTGACGAACAAAACAACAAAGAATTCGGCGCCAATCTTCTGGTTTCGGGCGGTGATGTTGTTGTCAAAGCCGGTACAGCCAACAACTTCAAAAACATGGCCATTACTGGCGGCACGCTGACGATTGACGGCGGCGATACCACTGGCGGTGCCTGGCGCAGTACAACTAATGTAGGCGGCTATGCCTGGGCGGATGAAGACGGTAACCGCAGCACATTGATTTCCAACGCCACCGTTAAGATCAACAACGGCATGCTTTGGGGTGGTGCTGAGTCTTCGAAAGATGAAATTCGTAAGGCTTCTCCGCTCATCATCAAAGACTCCAAAGTGGAGCTCGGCGGCAAGACGCTCGATCAGTCCGGCATCCTTTATACCGGTACTGGCAAACCGATGCAGATCATTGGATCTACCGTCTCAGTTGCTAAGGATCAGTTCGGCACCATCTTCACGCCCGAGCTGACTGTTGAGAACAGCACGATTACGAATGCCGGTACTCTCAATATTGCATTCTCAAATAGTCAAACCGAGAAAGTTTCTGAAAGTCTGAATTCTGCTCAGGAAGCTAAGTCTGCCATTACGCTCGGTCAGGGGACGACCTTCAACACGGCTGAAAAGGGAACAACTAACATCATCGCTGGGCTGACGGTAGATGGTGCAGCTGTTACGAATGCCGGCACCCTGAATACCAAAACGGTCACCATCAAGAGCGGTACGGTGGACAATACCGGTACTTTGACCGCTGATACTTTGGCGATTCAAGGCGGTACCGTGAACACGGTTGCCGGCAAATATGCTGTTACTACGACTTCGCTCGAAAAGAACGGCACGCTCAATTTGACGGCTCTGAACTCAAACCAGTATCTCTCTCTCGGTAATAAAGCTGAATCGGGTAAAACCGATGCCGATTACGCTAAAGATCAGTACTTGGTTTACGGCACCCTGAATCTCAATGGCGGCGCCTTGCTTGCAAATGGCGAAGCCCTTCAGAAGATGAAGGTAGGTTCTGGTTCAACAGTAGCTACGGTCAATGTCAATAGTGACTTTGCCATTGCTGATCTGGCATTCGGCACAAAGGGTACTGTCAAGGTTGCTAAAGACGCTACTCTTACCGTTAATGACCTGTACCTGACGGTTAACAAAGATTCTGATAACAAGGCAATTACAAGCATTACGAACGACGGCACCGTTGTCGTAACCGGTGCCGTTACCACTCCGAAGGGTCTTGCCGTAGCTGACATGCAAAATGAAGTGTTCGTTAATAACGGCACTGTTTATACAAATATTGACAACGTTGTGACTTTGACGTCTGCTGACGGCAAGATCAGTGCAGCTGCAATCACGGCTTTCGGTTCGATTCTTAACGGTGATGACGGCAACGTCTACGAATCTGCAGACCGTACCCTTACCCTTAAGGAATACAACCTGATTACCACGGCAATGGGCAAGCTGACGATGCTCAACACCGTCGTCACTTCCAATACGGCCGGTGAAGATCTGAAGTTCTCGGAGGTTGCTTCGAACGGCCTCAACAGCCCTTCCACGACAGTAGTTGCTGAAGCTTCTGCGTCGGGAGCCAAATCTGTTGATGTTGCAGTCGCGGCTAACAAGTCTGTTGTTGTCTCCAATGTTGAAGCCAACTATGAAACCGTCAACGTTAACGGTCAGGGTACCCTTCAGCTTGCCGGCAATGACGGCGTGCTCTTCGGCGAAGATGTGAAGACCGTTAAAGTTTCGAGCGGCGGCCTCGTCCTTGGTCACGAACAGTTCGCAGCCAAGACTGGTGAAATCGTCGGTGAAGTCGATATCACCGAGGGATCGGCGGTCACGGTTGAGGCGGGCACCTTTGCTGTCGGCGGTCTTGCAGGCAAGGGCACTGTTGATGTTGAGGCCGGCGGCTTCACGACGAACTATGCGTCTGCAGAAGGCACAATCAACGTTAATGGCGGCGTCGCTGCCGTTCTCGGCAACAAGCCTGTTACAACCGCAACGGCTGCTGCTGGGGAAGAGGGTGCTGAAGAAGAACCGACGCCCTTCGAAGGGGCTGTGAAAGTCGGTACGGTGACTTTTGGTGCCACCAGCACGACGACGCTTGCGCTGACGCCGGTTGAGCCCACCGAATCTGACGGCATCTTCGCTGTCGGCGTTGACGCGGCGACTGCTGCTGCGGACGTTGCCGCCAACTATGACAATCTCGACGGCAAGAAAGTTGTTTATCTTACCAAGCAGGTTGAATTCACGGCTGCTCCGGCTGCTGCTACCGACTACCTCGTCGACCTCGGCAAGGTTGCTGCTACTGAGCACTTCAGCGCCGAAGACGGTGTGATGAACAACGAGCTTGGTTCGAACGTTAAATCCATCAAACTCATCAATCTGGATGCCGCGGCTCTCTCCGGTAAATCCGGCGAAAAGGTGCTGCAGTTCTCGCAGAAGACCAACGGGTCCCCGACCACTGTTGCTGTCGATTTCGGCAATTGGTTCTATGGATCTTCTTATTATGACAAGTACGACGGCGTCAACCTTACTGGCTTCAGTGCTGCAAGTGGTCAGATCACCTTTAAGCCGAATGAAGATGTCGTAGACCACGTTCAGGATATGAATCTTGGTCAGGCAGCCATTCAGGCAGCTGATGAAGTGGTCTGGGGACAGAACGAAATCGTTGATGCTATCGGTTTCGGTACGGTGGCGTATGCAAAGGCTTTGAAGGACAGCGATACCTATAAGGCGCTTGTCCAACAAGATACTGACAATGCAGAGGCCGGTAAGGACACATATCTCGCTCAGGACTATCTGGACGGCATGATGGATACGTACCTGGATCAGCTCGACATCGCTTCTGAACTCGCGATCGCGGGCGGCGTATTCGGCACGACGCTTGATATCAACGATCAGGTGACTGCAGCCCTCGATCGTCGTACTTCGCTCGCGAACCTCAACGCTCCGCGCACCGAAGGATTTACGCCGTGGGTTGACGTGTTCGGTACGAAGAACGAAGCCAAGCGTATTTACGGCGAAGGTGCCGGCTATGAAGCCGATATCTACGGTGCTGTTCTGGGCTTCGACTACACCGCTGCTTGCGGCGGCGTGCTCGGGCTCGCCTTTAACGTCGGTCAGGCTGACGGCAACTCCGTCGGTATTGGTTCTGCCAAGGTCGAAAACGATGCCGACTTCTACGGCGTGAGCCTCTACGCGGCTCAGACGTTCGGCGACTTCAACGTCAAGGCTGACTTGGGCTACACCCAGGTTAAGAATGATCTGAAGATGAACGGCGTTACGAAGACCTGGAAGGAATCCCAGGACGCTGACGTCATCACCTTCGGTGTCGGAACGGAATACCTCGTGAAGGCCGGCGCTCTCAACGTCGTCCCGCATGCCGGCATCCGCATGACCCGCATCGATCTTGATGACTCGAAGTACGGCGCCGAATACGAAACGATGACCGTCTACCAGATGCCGCTCGGCGTCGCCTTCTCGGGCACGTTCGACACGAACGGCTGGAAGGTTGCTCCGATGGTTGATCTCTCGGTTGTCCCGACCTTCGGCGACAAGGATGCTGAAGCGAAGTACTTCGGCGGCGTCAAGGACGTTGTCCGCGTTGTTGACTCCAACCCGATCCGCGCCACGATCGGTGTTGAAGCCCAGACGGGTGCATGGACGTTCGGCGTGAACTACGGCCTCACGGCCGGTTCCGACGATCGTCTGAACAACTCGCTCAACGCCAACGCTCGCTACACGTTCTAAAGAACGCGCATCGAATTGAGGAACTTATTCCTCAGTCGTGAGCTCCAAGCCTCCGTCGGCCGTACTCCAAGGGTCGGCGGAGGCGGGTGAACAACCAATGAACTGAGGTGAGACGGACTGTACGGCAGTTCGATCCCGCCTCTCATCTCGCGCCCGTCTGCCGCCTGTGCGGGGGACGGGCTTTTTTTATCTTGAATTCGGATTGCGAGGTTCAAATGCCGTTCTCTGCTCCCTCATCTCCGCCCGAAACGTCCGTGCGCAACCGGCTGCGTCCGAAGTACTGCAACCCAGCCCAGCTTCGCGGAAGCGCCGTTAAGCTCTTTGAAGCCGGATTCGGTTACGTGCGGGCTGCAAGGATGCTCAATATTCCGGCCAATACGGTGAAGGACTGGTCAAACGCTTGGAAAAAGGGCACTTTCAAAACGGAAATTTCGCCGTCGCTCTTTCGCTATAACCGCTACATCAAAGAGAAGGCTGTCCGTTTGCGGCTGACCGGCCATACCCTCAAAGAAGTGTCTGAAATGACTGGGGCATCACAGACAAGCGTTAAGCGGTGGGTAGAAGCCTATGTCGCCAAAAAAGGTCTGCAGGGATCGGTGTTTAGTTCCAGAGCGCAGGAGGACGGCGGCATTAACCAGTAAGCCGCATCTCCGGGCGTTGCGGCTTTTGCGCGGACAAAACGATTTGCGGTTGGGCGGCATGCCGTAAGAATGCCGTCGCTTTTAAGCGCCCGAACGGTCTCTCAAAAAAAGCATTGATGCATAAAGCGGTCAAAGGCGGCCGCAAGGACGGCGAGCCGGTCTTTCTCGACCTTTCGGAAAGCTTCTGGAGCACTTTTGCTGCGGCCCATGCGGATTGCACGAGCCGATTTTTGTTCAGTCTGACGATGGCCGAAATCATTTCCGCCCGTACTTGACAAGGCTGACGCCTGCGGTACCGCTGAAGCCGTCTTTTCAGCTCATCCCTATTTGAATCAGGCTGGTATTGACGACTTCATTTTCAGTGCAGAATGCATTTCTGCTCAAGAATATTTCTGAATTAAAACGACCATTCGAATAAAAAGAGCGCGTTTGGCCAATAGCCCATTCCTCAGTATTTGGTGCTCTTCACTTTCAAGATGACGGACAGAACGAGGGCAGCCGACATCAAACCGGCAAAAACCAGCATCGTTTGGTGGTAGCTCCCGGTCGTTTCCTTAATGACGGATAAGAGCATCGGCCCGGCAATGCCGGCCAGAGCCCAAGCTGTCAGCATGATGCCGTGAATGGAGGAGAGCTGGCGAACACCGAACAAATCCGAAAGGAAGGCGGGCATGCAGGAAAAACCGCCGCCGTAGCAGCTGATGATTGTGAGAACGAGGATATAAAAAAAGGCTTCCGACGGGGTTTGGGCGAGCGCAAAGAAAGCTGCCGTTTCAATCACAAAGAAAAGCACATAGGTCGCGGCACGTCCCATCCAATCGGAAAGCGTGGACCAGGCGAGCCGGCCAAGACCATTGACGATGCCGATGGCGCCCACGAGGGCGGCAGCACCGGCAGCATTCATGCCGACGGCTTCCTGAGCCATCGGAGACGCTACGGCGAGGAGTCCGATGCCGCAGGTGATGTTGGTGAAGAAAAGCCACCAAAGCGACCAAAATTCCCAGGTCTGGACGGCTTCGCGGCGCGTGTACTGTCTGCCGGTTTGGGCGGCAGCGGCTTTCTTCAGTTTTTCCGATGCATCGTCGGAAAGCTTGGTGAGATCTACCGTTTCACCGGCTTTTGGAGGCATCAAATAGAGCGAGGAGAGCGTCATGACTACCGCGTAAGCCCCTCCCATGATGAGAAAGTTCGCTGATAGACCATAGAGGGCTGTGAGCTTTTGCATCAGCGGCCCGCCGATGAGCGAAGCAAAGCCGAACCCCATAATGGCCAGGCCGGTTGCAAATCCGCGGCGAGCGGGGAACCATTTGACTAAAGTTGAAACCGGCGTGATATAGCCGATGCCGAGCCCAATGCCGCCGATAGCACCGTAAAAGAAATAGAGGAGCGCGACGCTCTTCATCGAAACGGCGAGCGCAGTGCCGATCAGACCGGAACAGAAAAAGAGCATGGAAAGGAGGCCCGAAGCACGAGGGCCGATGCGTTCAACGAACTTGCCGAGGAACGCCGCAGACAGCCCGAGAAACAAAATGGCGATGGAAAACGCCCAGGTCGTGCTCGAGAGCGAGATGCCCATCTCTGCCATCACAGGCTTTGTCAGTACGCTCCAGGCATAGACGCTGCCGATGGACGCATGAATGCCTACAGCGGAAAGGGCAATGCCGACTCGGTTTCGCTTCATTAAATACTCCGGCTGAGCCGCAAAGAAAGCAGCATTTTTATGGGGTCTTTTGGACGGCAGAGCAGACATCAAAGCAATGGGAAAGGATCCTCTTAAAGATCGGACTTCGATGTGCCTGCTGCCGCTTGGGGGGTGAACAGATGGTTTACAAAGCCTAAAAGAGTCCGCCGTTTAAAGTCAATGACATTAGATCTTGTTTCTTTTATGTAAATGCAAAAAAAGGAGAAAATAGATATTTCAGCCTAGTTATTTTGGTGATCAAAACGCAGGAATTTTCGTATTCCGATGTCGCTCTCTGCCGGCGTTTCAGGAAGTCAGTACTTTTCTGATTGAGCGAACACCATAAACGGATGCGGGAGATAACCAGCCCAATCGCGCCGTCAGTGAGGAGGACAGTAATGCTCCAAGGCATGGATCTGCGGCAGACCGCACGATGCCAACGCGAATTTTCAGCTCTTGAAAAAGGCGTTCCAGATAACACTCACCGCAAGGAGCCAGAAAAGAACGGCGCTGATGCGGTTGAGCCAAAAGGAGAACTTTGGGCCGGCGAGCCGCTTGGCGCCGGCAGCGGCGATCCAGCTGTAGCCCAAATGCACGACGAAGCAGACGAGCACAAAAAGCGCCGAAAGCATGACCGCTTGGGGCAGATAGGGCTGATCCGTGCGGATAAAGGGCGGCATCAGTGAGAGCAGGAACACAATCAGCATGATGTTGGAGGCCTGCAGAACCACGGCGCCCCAAAAAATCTTCCGGAATGTGAAGCGCTCCTGGCCGGAACGCAGCCCCTCACGCGCGGCCGAATCACTGGCTGCAGAGAGATCAAGCGCGCCCGAGCGCCAGCTCTGAAGGCCGAACCACACCAATACCAGTGCGGAGACCACCTGAAGCACGTTGTATGCCGCAGGGGAATTGGCTATCAGGGCGCCAAGCCCCGTAGCGGAAAGCGCTGACATTAATGAACACCCCAAACACGTGCCGAGCGGAGACGCCAAAACGCACTTCATGCCGCCGCGGAATCCGCTTGCAATCGTGTAGAGCACGCCGGATCCCGGCGTGATGCAGGCAACGAAAGAAACGAAGAGATATAGCGCAATGCTCTTGTCCATGGCTCTCGGGGTCCAATTCGATGGTTCAGGTTCGAGCCTTAAATGCCGGACGAAGAAAGCGAAAAGATGGACTTAATTTCGTCGTCTGTCAGGTCACCGATCCAGGATTCGCCGACACCGACGGCAAGGTCGGCCAACTCACGCTTTTTCTTAAGCATTTCGTTCACCTTTTCTTCAAAGGTGCCGGCCGTGATGAAGCGATAGACCACCACATCCCGGCGCTGACCGATTCGCCATGCCCGGTCCGAGGCCTGATCTTCTACAGCCGGATTCCACCAAAGGTCATAGTGAATGACGGCGGAGGCGGCGGTGAGGTTCAGACCCGTGCCGCCCGCCTTGAGCGACAAAATGAAGACTTCCGAGTCCGGGTTGTTCTGGAAGGCATCTACCATTTCCATGCGCTTGGCCGCGGGCACACCGCCGTGGAGAAATTCGGGCTTGCGGCCCGTGGCATCTTCAATCCATCGAACCAGGCGTTCGCCCATTTCGCGGAACTGCGTAAAGACGAGCGCCTTGCGCCCAGACTGGCGGCAGCGGCGAAGGAGCTCGAGGAGCGCTTCAGCTTTGCCGGAGTCGGGTTTATCGACAAATTCTTTTTGGAACTGCGAGGGCGAATTGGAGATCTGCTTAAGGTTAAGAATCATGCGCGACTCCAGATTGGCCTTGAGGCATTCTTCATAGAGCGCCACCTGCTTGGGCGTGAGCGTCGTGAAGTAGTCGACCACATTCTTTTCAGGGAGTTCATCGAGAATGCCCGGGTCCGTCTTCACGCGGCGGAGGAGAAAGGGCGACGTAATGCGGCGGAACCGGTCAATCGCTGCTCGGTCGCGATGTTCTTCAATCGGCATGACAAAATCACGTCGGAACTGCGCGGGCGACCCCAAGAGACCGGGCTCCACAATAGAAAAGATGGACCAGTACTCTGCGAGCCGGTTTTCAACCGGCGTGCCCGTGAGCGCGATGACGGAATCAGCAGGAAATTCCTGTGCGGCCTTCGCCTGGCCGGTTTTGGCGTTCTTTACCGCCTGGGCTTCGTCGAGCACCAAGAGACGGAACTGCATCTGCGAGAGCTGCGGGAGTTCGCGCTTCAAAATGCCGTAAGACGTGATGATGACGTCCGGGCGGCTATGGTCGAGCGCAAAGATCGTGCGGTCCTTGCCGTGATAGATCTGCGCCGTGAGGCCGGGCGCAAAGCGCTCAATCTCGCGCTCCCAGTTGACGAGGAGAGACGCGGGCGCGGCGATCAGAACTTTGCCGCGGTCAAGTTCTCCGCGGGCTTTAAGTTCTGCAACGCAGGCAATGACCTGCACTGTTTTGCCTAGACCCATGTCGTCAGCCAAAAGGGATCCGAGCCCAAGCATGGCATTCTGAACGAGCCACGAGAAGCCGCGGATCTGATAGGGGCGAAGAACCGCATTGAGTTCCACTGGGGGCGGCAGTTCCTTGACGGCAGCCGATTCGCGAATGCGCTCAAGGAGCGCCTCGGCGGCTTCTACCCGTCGGCCGTTGGAGGACCCTGAAAGCAGGGCGCGGAGCTTGTCCCAGTTGGAAAGTTCCTTCTTCTGAGCTTCCGCCCATTCGGCCACCAAGCGGTCCAGATCTTCCTTAGTGAGGTGAAAGAGCGCGCTCCCGGAGGTGAGGAGTTCTCCCTCTTGATTGATGCGTGCGCGAAGCTCAGCGAGCGTCATGCGTTCGTCGCCCACCGCGATTTCCCAGCGGAAGTCTGCAAGCGCTGCGGCATTGAGCATGCCCTGAGTGGCCAAGCGCTTTTGCATTCTGGCATTGCCGGGCGCCGCCGCCGTGAGGACGATTTCGGGTTTTTCGATCCGCCGCATGCTCTCGGGCAGCACCGCGTCGACACCACAGGCAGAAAGCTCCGGGAGCTCGGTAAAGAGAAAGTATTCCCAGTGGCTGCGCTCAATCCGGCTCGGCCGATCGAAATTCGGACCGAATTCGGCAAAAAGCGGGTAATCCGCCGCCAGGAGCTGCAGGGCTTCGCGCACGATGCTGTTGGGGCCGGCCGTATTCCCATCGGGGTCATCCCAGTCAGCGAGCGTGAGCGGTTCACCCTTGCGCGGGCCTTGCCGCGGGGGAAGACTGAGCGTGAGCTTCAGTGCGCCGTTTTCGAGTACGCCCGTCAGGAGCAGCTTGGCCGGAAGCGCCGCGCCGGCGATGGGGAGTGCGAAAAAGCCCGCCAAAACGTTTTTCAGGTCCGGCAGCGATGCGGCATTGGGGGCAAACCCTTCGCCGGTGAGCGTACTGCGCACGCGGCGACCGACGAGGTGACGCGCTATCTCCCGGTTTCGCTTGGACGTATGCCGCATGAGCGAAGTAATGAGGAGCGTGAGCGCAAGATAAACGCCTGCATAGGGCGCGTCGGGATGAGTGCTGATGCCGGCAAAGGCTCGGCACTGCGGTGCGAGCGGCTGCAAGGGGAGGAGCGGCCCGATTAAAGCACTCACCTGCTTGAGGAGGTTCTTCACGCCCGGCGCATTCAATGCCGGATGCCAATAGACACACATGCCGTCGGCGGACTGATCCGCAGCGTCGGATTCGTAATGCGCCGGGGCAGGGAGCGGCAGCACAGCGCGCGCCGCCAAAATCTGCGCAGCCGCTTCAGCGAGCGCGCGCCAGACGACAAACGAGGCATCCGCCCCCGCCAGATCCCGGCGAGTCGGGATCAGAAGCGCCATGATCATGTCGCCGCTTTCCTCGGCCCAATGGATCGACTGGTCTTCCGTCTGCAGGGCAAACACAATGCGGTCCCAGGGGTGGTGCCCTGAGAGGAGCTTCAAGGAGGGGAGTTCCGCGGACGGCTCCTTCTCAATGGTGGTGAGCAGAAACCGAGTCCATTTGCTGTTGGGAGAAGCGGTACCGAGCCGCTCCTGTCGAGCCTCGCGGCGGGCGAGCATCTTCAGGGCTTCGTCCGCGGTGAGCGATGCTGCCGAGAGGAGGTTCTGCATGAAGGTCCGCGCCTCAATGTCGCCGAAAGCGCACCAGGAACGCTTAGCCTGAACAGCAGAGAGCCCAGAGGACGGCAGTGCGGAAACAATCGTGGGCGAGAGCATCGGTACGCCCGGAACCTGCCAAAGCCGCAGACGCGTGAGATTGGCCTCTGCGCCTAAGTCCGGAATATCGGCTGGCGCAATGTCTGCGCTCAGCCGAAGCGCATCGTCCTCAAGATCGGCGAAGGGGAAGGTGCCTGTGAGCGCTTCGCCCGCAGCAAAAAGCGGCTCTTGAGCATGGGCGGCCGACGCCGCGTTCGTTTGGGCTTCGGAGAGCGTTTCCGCAGCGGGACCATCTGGAGACTGAGGAGCAGCATGGTTAACGCCCTCGGCTGAAAGCGCTTCATCGGCGCTCTTTTGAAAGTCGATGCCGATAAATTTGAACCAGCGCCCCGGATCGAGCTCCAAATCATGCATGAAAGCGGCAATGAGGAGCGCGCATTCGCTCGACATCATGCCGGGATCAAATTGAATCGAGCCGGGACGGCGCATGAAAATGTCGAGCCCAGAAGCATTAATGGCTTCAAGGAGCGGCGCAGGCAGGTCGCCCGCCCGAAGGCATTCCAGAAGGCCCGGAATCTTGGCTGCAGCTTCAACGATCGGGGCGGCAGCATGCACGGCACCCGGATAGAAATGCATGGCAAGCGTATAAGGCTGTCCGCGTGAATTTTTAAGCTTCAGGCGCACTGTTCGGGTAGTGGCATCCCATTCGAGCTTAGCTCCCCGAAGCGAGGCAAGGCGCTCCTCAGCTGCTATCCAGATGCCCGGCTGGGTGTATTGGGGAAAGGATTCCGAAAACGTGCGGAACCACTCATCCGTTTCCCAACTGATGCCGCTCGTGAAGGTCGCCATGCGCGTCGTCCTATGCCTTGGTTTTGTATTTACATTTTTGCTCAGGCGCAATCGGCGTTTCAACGCACTGCCCGGCTGCTGAATCTGAAGCAAAGAGTGCAATTTTAAACCAGGCGCTTCCTCTTGGGGCCGCTCAGCGCTTTGAGTCGGGCGCATTGGCCTTCATGCTTTGATTGTCTTTATGCGTCTAAGATCGACGCAGGCGTGCAGATAATGATCTTGTCAGAAGGAAATAAATCAAAACACGGAGTGAGGAGAGACGCTCTGAGCAGTCGTCTCACCCGACATCCGGAAGGAAAAAAGCAATGCGCAAACGCAGAAGAACGTGTACCACTATTTATCTGGGCAGCAATGACAAGCGCTTTGAGTACGTTACCGACGGCAATGTCAAATTGGCTGATTCGGTCACCATTGAGCGTTGGGTTGTGCGCCTCATGGCCTGCACCAAAGCATGGATGCGGTTAGATGCCGATGGAATGCGGACGATTCACGGCACGCGTATCGAGGGGCTTCTCAATATCGAACTCCAATGGCTGGCGGAACTCACCAAGGCCCGAACCATCGAAAGTGAAGCTTTCAGCGTAGATGACGATGACGACGACGATGACGGCGACGACAAACTCAAGCTGCGTCCGCTCACGGCCCGGACCATCGTCGCTGCTGAAAAGGATCTCGATAAGCGCTTTGCCGATTTTGAAGTCGCCGGGGAAGCGGTGACATGCGTCTGGGAGGATGAAGATTTTGGTTCGCTCGGAAAAGATATCCCGCAGCGCTTGAAGCAGCTGGGCTTTAAACGCACGGCACCGCGGGCGCTCGAATTCTGCCGAAAATTGGTCTTCGGCAATGGCGATATCTCAACAGCGGAGGCGTCTGCGGAGGACATGGTTGCCGGGCTGCCTTCCACTTTCGGCCGGAACATCCGTCTCATTGCCGAAGCTTTTGATCTGACCCGTGATGAGCTTGAAACGCTGGCCTTTCTGGCGGTCGTCAAACATTTTGCCGGACTGCGCTCTATTTGCAATGCCTATGACTATGAGCGCCGCGGACTTGACTTGGTGGTTGAAGTGCTTTCGGCCGCATTCGGCCGCAAAGTCAGCAAAACTGTTTTTTCAAAATCGAAAACATTGTGGAATACCGGACTGATCAGCGGCATTAACAGCAGGACCCCGGATTTTGAAGATCAGATTAGCTTTCTCGATGACGGGGATTTGCTCGACACCATCTTTACGATTCCGCAGACGCTCGAGGAGATGTTTGCCCATGCCGTCACCGCGGCGCCCCAGTCCATCTTGACGCTCAAGGACTTCAGCCATCAGCCGGAAATTGAATCCTACCTGCTGCCCTACCTTAAAAAAGCTTTGGCAGAGCACCGGCAGGGCGTCAACGTGCTCCTTTACGGTCCCCCGGGAACGGGCAAAACGGAGCTTGCTCGCCTGCTGGCCAAAGAAACGGGGTCGGCGCTCTTTGAAGTGAGTCCCAAAAGCGGGCCGGACAACGGTTATCGCAGCGACAAAAACAATCGCCTGACGCGGTGGCACTGCGGGGAACGACTCTTTGCCAACACGTCTCATACGATGCTTCTGCTCGATGAGGCTGATGACGTTTGCAATGCAGGACTCATTTCCGTCTTCGGCATGGCAACGACCGCCCGCACCAATAAAGCTGAGCTCAATAAGACGCTCGAGACGGCGCCGGTGCCTACGATTTGGGCCTGCAATTCCACCGAGTCCATGGATCCCGCTCTGATGCGCCGATTCGATGTGGTGCTCGAAATTCCGATTCCGCCCGAAAGCGTGCGCCGGCGCATCTGCCGCAAGGCGTTTGACGGCGCCGTGTCAGAACACTTCATTGACCGCTGCGCGGCCTGCGAAGAACTGTCACCCGGCGTTGCCGCCAGAACGGCCGGCGTAGTGAAGACTTTGTCGGGCGAGGTGGATGCGGATGAAACAGCTGAAAAACTCATTAACGCTACCCTCATGGCGCAGTTCGGCAAGGAGCTCCCCGCAGCCTTAAACAATGTGTCAGACATGTACAGCACTGCGTTTGTCAATACCGACGCTGATCTTGACGCCATCGCAGAGGGACTTAAACGCACCCGTTCGGGGCGGCTTTGCCTCTACGGGGCGCCCGGGACAGGCAAGTCCGAGTATGTCCGGTGGCTGGCAGCCCGTCTGGATATGCCGCTCGTGATTAAACGCGCGAGCGACCTCTTGTCGCCCTATGTCGGCATGACGGAAAAGCTCATTGCCGCCGCGTTTCACAGTGCTCGCCAGCAGGGGGCGGTGCTCCTCATTGACGAAGCCGACTCGTTCCTTCAGGACCGAGCGAACGCTCGGGCTTCCTGGGAAGTGTCTCAGGTCAATGAGCTCCTCACCCAAATGGAAAGTTTCCCCGGCATCTTCTGCGCCACGACGAATCTCTTCAAAGAGATCGACCGTGCTTCGCTGCGCCGCTTTGATCTGAAGGCCGAATTTCGTCCCATGACGACGAAGCAGACGGTTGAATTTGCGAAATGCTGCGCGGGAAAGCTTGCTCTTGGTGAAATCAGTGCCGCGGATCTTGCCCGGCTCGAGCGGCTCGACGGACTGACCCCGGGCGATTTTGCCGCGGTTCGCCGCGGCGGGCGGTTTAATCCATTAAAGAACACGGCCGATTTCGTGACTCGGCTCGAGGGCGAAGTTGAGATGAAGGAGGAGGGCCGCAAGAAGCCGCAAATCGGTTTCTACTAATAATGGATGGACTGCAAGAGGGGATTACACAATGTAACAAATATTAATAAATGCGGCTGGGAATGATTCGTATTTGTGATAATAACATTTAGTTACGTTTGTATTCGGGATTGTATGCATTCGCAGTCCCGAATGAAATCCCTCGAACTATCAGCAAACTACAACATCATGCCTGTCCGTTATCAGACACTCTCAAAATCTGCTCTCGCCGCAGCAGTTGCAGTTGCCTGTGTTTCTTTTCCCGCATGGGCTGAGGAAGATCCAGTCGACCTCGGCGCCGTCACGATCACTGCCACTGACATCAGTACCCGAACCGAACGCAATTCGACCTATAAGTCATCTGCCATGAGTACGACTACCGGGCTGGCGCTGTCGCCTCGGGAAACACCGCAGTCGGTTTCCAACGTCACGATGACCCGAATCGAGGATGAGGGGATTACGGACATGAGTGAAGCCATGCGCAAAACCACCGGCATCACCGTTATTCAGAATTCCGGTACGACTCGCTTTCTCTCGCGCGGTTTTTATGTCGACCAGATTCAGGAAGACGGCGTTTCGTCCACAGTGAGCGGCGGCGCCAGCGGGAACCCATACCGCGACGCCCAATCGCTCACCGATCTGGCGATTTATGACCACATTGAAGTGGTCCGCGGACCGACGGGACTGACGCAGTCAAACGGAGAACCCGGCGGCACTATCAATGCAGTCCGCAAACGTCCGACAGCAGATTTTCAGGCTTCGGCGAGCGCCGAAGTCGGGAGCTGGGATACCTATCGTACCGTGGGCGACATCTCCGGAAGTCTCAATGAGGCTCAGACGCTTCGCGGCCGCTTTGTCGGCATCCTCAGCAAAAAAGGCTCCTTCAAAGATGATGTGGGCGAGCAGTCCGGCACGGTGTACGGCATTCTTGAAGCCGACATTGATGAAAACACCTTGGTGACCTTCGGCGCCATTTATCAGAAGAAATCCGAAACCCCCGATTTTTTCGGACTTCCGCTCGACGTTAACGGGAATTCACTCAACCTTCCGAAGGAAACGTATCTGGGGCTGGGCTGGACAAAGAGCCACTACAACAAAACCAATCTTTTCGCCGAATTGGAGCACTACTTCAATGACGAGTGGCGCATTGTCGCCAAAGCAAATTATCTGCGCTACGACTCTGACACCGTTCTCGGGGCGCTTGTCGGTCCCGCTGCAGGCTGTGATCCCGAGCATCCGTTGGGCCAAATGAATAATCATCAAAATTATGACAATTCCGGATGGCAGGCAGCCGGGGTCCTCAATGTGAACGGCGTCTATCCGCTTTTCGGGCGCAAACATGATGTGTTTCTTACTGCCAACCTGAATCGAGAACACAGTGATTCAACCTGGCGGCGAGTTTGGGACGACACTCCTTTTGACATCACGGATTTCACCGGCAGCGAAATTGCGGAACCCGATTGGGGCAACGATTCAATTCTCAAGAATCGTACAAGCTACGACGCGGATCGAACCGATCTGGGTCTGCTGCTCGGCACCCGCTACAACCTGACGGACGAGTGGCACATTATTGCCGGCGCCCGTTATGCCAAATTCAAGTCGCGCGGGCACACATACTGGCAGATTTGGAATGGCAAGCCGGATCCCGACGGTACAACAACTTCCGAACAAACCACAACCCACCTGACGCCGTACGGCGGCGTCACATGGGATTTCGCCAAATCCTCGAGTCTGTATTTCAGCTACACCGAAATCTTCAAGCCTCAGTCGGATCGTGATGCTTCCGGAAACTTCCTCGATCCTTTGGTCGGCGAAAACTATGAACTCGGGCTGAAGTCCGAGTGGTTTGACCGCAAGCTCAACACCTCGATTGCGATCTTTCATTTGTCGCAGAAAAACCGCGCGTATTACCCCGATCCGAAGAGCGACATTGCCATTGCGCTCGGCCGGCCTACCGCTGGACGGTCGGGGCCGGCGCGCAGGTTCAAAGCCGAACCAAAAACACGATTAACAAATACCCCTACACGCTGGAGCAGGGCGGCTTTGTTGTTTACGACGCTTCGGTCCACTACAAAATCACCGACAAGATCAAAGCAAGCTTCATCGTCAACAATATCTTTGACCGTCGGTATTTTCTCAACGTGAACAATCGCGCCCTCAATATGAACAGCTATTACGGCGATCCGCGCAATTTCCTGCTGCGCATCTCGGCCGAATACTGATGAACCCGCCCGCCTAGGGGACCAGAGCCCGTTATCCAATAAGGATTGCGGGCTCAGCGTGTTCCCAGCAACCGTCACCCGCCCTTCGTTTATGAATCTGCTGCGCAACTTTTACCGACTCGCCGCTCCGTTCTGGCTCACGCGTCAAAGCTGGAAAGCCTGGCTGGCTTTGGGATCTGCGATTGCATGCTCGCTCTTATTTGTTCAGGTCGTCGTCCTGGTGGCGCGATGGCAGAAGGCCTTTTTCGATGCCTTGTCCAATTTCGGCGCCAAGGAAATCCCTCAGCTGCTCCTTGAATATCTCCTTTACCTCGCGGCAATGACGGCGCTCATTGTCATTGGCAACTGGATTCTCAAGCGGCTCAAGTTTGCCTGGCGTGAGCACATGACCGTTGCGTTCGAACGCCGCTGGCTTTCTGAACATCGTCAGTATCGTCTGCAGCTCTCTGGAGAACCGGACAATCCCGATCAGCGAATTGCCGAAGACTTGTGGCTGCTCTCGGAACTGACGCTCAATCTCGTCAAAAGTTTCTGTCAGACCATGGCGCGTCTCATTTCGTTTATCGGACTGCTGTGGGCTGCCTCAGGCGTACAGAAAGCCGTCATCGGCGGAGTGGAAATAGAAATTTCCGGTTATCTCGTCTGGTGCGCTCTCGGTTTTTCCGTCGTCTCTACTTTGCTGATGCACTGGGTCGGCAATCCCTTGCGGGCGCTTAATGTGACGCGTCAGCATACGGAAGCGGACTACCGTTCTGCATTGCTGCTCATTCGAGAAAATGCTGCCGAGATCGCCTTTATGAACGGAGAAGAGACGGACCGCATGAGGCTGCGGGACGCGTTCCGGCATATTCGAAAGAATTGGCGCGCGCTGATTAAGCGGGAAGTGAAGGTCGAAACTTTTACGGCGCTGCAAATGCGGCTGACGTGGTTCATTCCCATCGCTGCAACCCTGCCGCTCTACCTGCAGAAAAGCATCACGCTCGGCGGCATGATGCAGGCTCAGACGGCATTTTCAAATGTGGTCGACGGATTCGATTGGTTCATCAACTCCTACCGCAATCTGATTCTGCTGGCCGCTGTTGTGGATCGTCTGTCCGGGTTCCAAAGCGCTATGGATAAATTGCCGGAGGCGCCCGAAAGCGAACGTGTTGATGACGCCGTGCTGAAGCTTGAAAATGTCACGCTCATGAGACCGAATGCGGGCGTCCTCGCCGCCGGCATTCAAGGCGAATTCCGCCGCCCCGGCTGGGTGCGGATCAGCGGGCCGAGCGGCACCGGCAAAACGACGCTTTTGCGAAGCATCGCCGGCCTGTGGCCTTGGCGTACCGGGAAAATCACGCTCTCGCGCGGCGCCTTTTTTGTTCCCCAGAAACCCTACCTGCCTAAAGGCACGCTGAGATCCGTTCTGAGTTACCCGAACCCTAAGGTGAAGAACGGCGCTGAGCTCAAGCGCGTATTAAGGCTGGTTGGTCTCCCTCAGCTCGAGAACGAACTCGACAAGCCCATGGATTGGGGCAAACGGCTATCCGGCGGCGAAACACAAAGAGTGTCCGCAGCGCGGGTGCTTTTGTGCCGGCCCAAAATGGTTTTTCTCGACGAACCGACTGGTCAGCTCGACTCACGCTCAGCAGAGGCACTTTTGCGGGTGCTTCAGAGTGAACTCCCGGATACGCACTTTTTTGTCATTGCGCATCAGAATGAGGTCGATCAATTAGGCGCTCGAACGTTTGAACTTCATCCTGCAGCGGGTGCTGCCGGTTAAATGAAACAACTGCAGGGACGCGAAATGAAATTGGGGCGCCCCGAAGGATGCCTTCGAGCCGCCCCAGTTTTTTTGGAATCAGGAAGCTTCTGATCAGATCACATCAGGTAAATCGCGGTCGACATGCAGATGATTGCCATCGCAACGGAGAGCGAATTCAAATTAGCCGCTTTGCCAAGATCTCCCTCAAGGGCTGCGGTGTAAATCAGGTTCATGGCCGGAACCGGCGCAAAGGCAACCAGCACCATGGCTCGGCGAACGTCGTAATCCCAAGGCAGGCAGTACCAGAAAAAGAGTGCGAGCCCCACCTGAATCACCAGACGCACGGCGAGGATCTTCAGAATGTAAAGAAGATCCTTGAATGTCACCGACAAATTGATCGATTCGCCGATCATGATCATGCAGAGGAACGTGTTGGCGGCAGCGCCGAACCCTGTAACGGTGGTAACCACTTCGGGCAGTTTGATCTCCAAGAGGCAAAGCACCACCATAAAGAGGAAAGCGACGATCGGTCCGGAGTGGAGGAGGTTGTAGCAAATGCGCTTAGCCATTGAAAGCCAGGACGTTTTCGAACGCATGCTTTCAATGATTGCGTAGGTGCCGCCCGCGGCCATCACCGCGTTGCCGACGTCGGCCATTAAGGTCGTCACCAGTCCGCTCGTCGGGAGAAACGCCTGAACATAGGGCACGGCAAAAGGTCCGATCGAGAGGCCGCAGGTATTGAGCCGGCGAAAATCCCGCTCATCTTTATCCGCAGCACGCATCGTCCAAAGAAAGGCCACAATGAGAAAGGCGATGTTGGCGAGAAAGCCAAGGAGCGCAATCAAGGCCATTTCGCCGCCGATGGTTGTGCCGTTAAGTCCCGTAATGGTTGTGCAGGGCAGCGTCACAAACATCACCAAGCCGCTGATTGCCTGAAAAGCCTCGGGCTTTAAGACGTTGAATTTTCGCAGACACCAACCGAGCGTAATGAAGGAGATAAAGGCAACGACCTTATAAAAACTCGGATCCATGATGACGACAGTGAGCGCGCGCAGGCGCTTCGAAGAAACTAGCGGTGAGTGACAACAAACACTGAAGCGGCTTGGGTCAAGCACCGTGCCCCACGCTTTCAGCATCTCAAACTTAAGCGCATCATTATCGGCGTTTCTGCGCTCTTTTGCCTCATTCCGCCGGAGGAGGTCCGATTGACGCTGGTCACACAGCAGCATCGGCCGGAATACTGAAGCCGCCGCTAGAACGCTTGCAAAACAAACGGCTCACGTCCCAAAGCGCAAAAACCTCCGCAGAAAGGAGTCTGCGGAGGTCTCTTTGAACGAGCACGAATGAGTGTTAAACCTTATCCGTGCCGATTCACTGCTCGAACCGTGCCGGCGGTCAGCTCAGCAGCAAAGCGTTCAGCCGCTTGAGGAACCCTGACGGGTCTTTAAGCGACCCTTCTTCAGCGAGGAGCGCCTGATCGAGGAGCACTGCAGCCCATTCGCTGAATTTCGCCGGATCCGTTTCCTTGAGGGCCTTCTGCACCAGCGGATTTTCCACGTTGACTTCCAGCGTGTACTTTTCTTCCGGCACCGTCTGACCGGCGGCTTCGAGCATGCGGCGCATCTGCTGCGTGAGCATCTGATCGTGAGCGCCGACCACGCATGTGGCGGAGTCCACCAGACGAGCAGAGGCCTTCACGTCGGCAACACGGTCGCCGAGCGCGGCCTTAAAGCGCGCTACCGCAGCGTCTTCATCCGCTTTCGAAGTTTCAACGGCCTGTTCAGCTTCGCCGTCCTTCGTTTTGATGTCGCCGAGCTCGAGGTCAGCTGCCGTCGCGGAGATGAATTTCTTTCCTTCGAATTCGGTGAGTGAACCCATCATCCACTCATCGATGCGGTCCCAAAGGAGGAGCACCTCAACGTTCTTTTTCTTGAGCCCCTCAAGATAGGGCGAGCCCATCGCCGCTTCGCGGCTGCCCGCGATCAGGTAGTAGATCGCTTTCTGACCTTCGGGCATGCGCTCAAGGTACTGTTTGAGCGTGACGTTTTCGCTGCCCTCCGACGCAGTTGACGCGAAGCGCAGAAGCTTAAGCACAGCTTCGCGGTTGTCCGGATCTTCAACAACGCCTTCCTTCAACACGCGTCCGAACTGCGTCCAGAACGTGATCTCTTTCTCTCCCTCGAGTTTTTCAAACATCGAGAGGCAGCGCTTGGTCAGTGCTTTCTTCAGTTTGGCAGCCGTGCGGCTTTCCTGCAGCAGTTCGCGTGAAACGTTGAGCGGCAGATCGTTCGTATCAACGAGGCCCTTGACGAAACGGAGGTAATTGGGAAGGAACGCTTCAGCACGGTCCATGATGAACACGCGTTCTACGAAGAGCTTCAGCCCCTTTTGCACATCGCGGTTATAAAGATCATAGGGCGCCGTCGACGGGCAGAAGAGGAGCGACGTGTATTCAAGGTCGCCTTCCACGCGGTTGTGTGCCCAGCAGAGCGGATCCTGCCAGTCGTGCGTCAGGTGCTTATAGAATTCTTTGTATTGATCATCGGTCACATCTTTGGGCGGAAGCGTCCAAAGCGCCTTGGCGTCATTCACTTGAACCCATTCCGTCGTCTCGGGTTCGCCTTCTTTTTCAGCGGGCTTCGTTTCAAAGAGGTAGACGGGGACCGAAATATGGTCAGAGTACTTCGTGATCGTTTCGCGAAGCGTCCAAGGCATGAGGAATGTCTCTTCGTCCTTCTTCATGTGAAGAATGACGTCGGTGCCGCGTTCAGCACGGGTTGTGAGTTCGCTCGTGAAGGTGCCCGAACCGTCGGATTCCCACTTCACCGCTTCGTTTTCGGCCGCGCCGGCAGCACGAGATACGACCGTTACTTTGTCGGCCACGATAAAGGCCGAGTAAAAGCCCACGCCGAACTGTCCGATCTGCTGCGCATCCTTGGCCTGATCAGCGGAAAGGTGCTCGAGAAAGTCTTCCGTGCCGGACTGCGCAATCGTGCCGAGATGCTGGTTGGCCTGTTCGAGCGTCATGCCGATGCCGTTGTCGGAAATGGTGAGCGTGCCGGCCTCTTTGTCAGCACGGATTCGTACGGCAAAAGCAGGATCGCCCTGAAGGAGTTCAGGGTGCGAAATGGATTCAAACCGCAGCTTATCGATGGCGTCAGACGCGTTCGAGACAAGCTCGCGCAGAAACACCTCTTTGTTGGAGTAGAGCGAGTTGGCGAGGAGCTTAAGGAGCTTGCTCACCTTGGTTTGAAAAGCATGAACTTCTGCAGCCATTTTCTTCTTGTATCTCCGAAAAATTCTTTTGGGCGGGCTTCTTACGTCCTTCACGTCCTCACGCAGAGCGCTGAAAGCCCGATCAATAGGGGCTATATGGGGACGGCTTCTTGATTTTCAAGTCCTGCGGCATAGAGATGCTGCGCTGTTCGGTCAGGGCGCATGGAAAAAAAGGCAGCGCTTCAGAAAAACGGAGTTCGAAAAAGAAAGCGGTCTTAACCGCAAGGGCAGACCGCTTCCAAGAGATTAATGCTCTCAAAAATGAAGCCTTGAAGGCTTATCCATCAGAACTTGTGCACGATGCCCGCGGTGAACTGATAAATATCTTCGGCAGCAGCGGGCTTCTGGGCCTCATAGGCGCTCGAATTGTTCGAATGGATCCAGCCGGCGGCCGTATAAAGCGTCGTGCGGCGGCTGAGCGAATACGTATAGCCGACGGCAGTCTGGCAGGTTTTCATCGAGATTGCGCTGTCGCGGCTCGCTTCGAAATCGCCGTACCCGAAAGAGGCCTTGAACGTACCGCCAAAGAGCGGCACATCTGCGCCGATGTTGACGCCGAAACCGTCAACGCCCGAATCCTGATGGAAGGTCGTCGTCTTCGCGGCATTCGCGTAGTTTTCGAAAATCTGTCCGTAGACAAAGAATTTTGCCCAGCCGGCGTTGTAGTTCGCGCCGAGGTTATAGGAGAACGCGTCGTCAAGCTGAGCTTCATCGGCTGCGGGCTGGGCATGGTTGATGCTTTCAATGCCGGCAGCGACCATCAGCGCTTCATTTTGATAACGCACGGCAGCGCTCAGCATGCGCTCAACGCTCGACTTCCCTTCGACGCCTTTATCGCCGTAGCTTTTCGTGTCGGAACCGAAGGAGTACTGCACCGTGGCGTCAAAGCCCGCCCATTTCGGGGTCGTGTAGGCGACGGCATTGTCAATAAATTCGTAGCCGAGCGAAACGACCTGCAGATGGCCGCCGATATCGCCCCAGCCGCAGGAGAAGGGACTCACGACGTGCCCAAAGCGGGCGTAGGGGCCGTTGCCGCCCACCATGGAGCCCATACGGCCAAAGGACAGGTAGCCGAAGGTCCCGTCGAGAAAGAGCCGGGCATCTCGGCCGAAGAGCCGGCCGTTCTGCCCCAAAGAGCCCGTGTCGGTGCCAAAACCATTTTCAAGCACAAAGCCGACCTTAAGACCATTGGCGAGGGTTTCGGTGCCTTTGATGCCAAAGCGCGAACCGATGTACTGTCCGGAAGTCATCTGCAGCGCTGCAGAATCCGAGCCGTCCGCGTTGGTGCGGTCCTGCCAGGTCAAGCCGTAGTCAAGAACGCCGTAAACCTCAATGTCTGAAGCGGCGGCAGAGACGGCTGCGCAAAGGAGCGCGGCGGCGAGGAGGGTTTGCTTCTTCATGAGCCTATTCCTTTTTTTCTGGAGACCCCCGGCCGCATGTCGCCATGAAGCTTTCGGGGGGCTGCGGTTTGTTGTTGAAAAGATGAGGAAAAAACACAAAAAAACACCCGTTCGAACGGCGCGAAGTCACGCTCGAACGAGTGCTGGGAGCCGAGGCTTATGCAGGCTTAGGCCTCAATGCGGCATGCGTTAAGCCTTGGCGAGGTGCTTGCCGACGAGACGGCCGAAGGTGACCGTGCGGCCGCAGGCCACGCCGGTAGCAAGGTTCGGGTAGGTGTTGGCGAAGAAGCCGCCCGAATCGTTGCCGATAACGTAGAGACCCGGAATGGGATTGCCGTCGGTGTCGATCGCGTTCATCGTCGTGTCAATGCGGATGCCGTCCATCGTGCAGAGGATGTAGCCCGTGTTTTTGGCGCCGTAGAAGGGTGCCTTCGTAAGCGCAGCCAGACGGTGCGGTTCTTTGCCGTAGTCTTCGTCCTTGCCGTTTTGGGCGAGCGTGTTATAGCGCTCGACCGTGGCTTTGAGCGTCTTTTCGGGGAGACCGAGCTTGCGGGCGAGCTCTTCAATCGTGTCGGCCTTCACTACAAAGCCTTTTTCAATCAGACCCGGGAGCATCTTTTCTGCGAAGACGCTCCAGAGAATGTTGGGATCAGCGCCGTTTTCAAAGGGGTGCACGCGCGAGCACCCGTGCATCTTGAACTGCTTGGTCTGTTCGGGCCAATTGGCGTCAAAGATCGTGTAGTGGCAGTGCCCCTTCTGATATTCGTCAGCGTGAAGAATGTTTTCGTAGGTGCCCGATTCGTTGAAGAAGCGCTTGCCGTCAGCGTTAACCTTGAGCCAAGGCTGAGAGCCGATCCAGAAGAACCCCGAATCGCCCTTCTTGGCGGTTTCGGCGCCGGTCGGCTGATCAATACGCAGCGCGCAGCGGTCAAAGAGCATCGTCGAATGGGTTTCATCCATCGCCGCACCCGCCCAAAGGCAGGCACGAATGCCGTCACCGCGTGCGCCCGGCAGACCGCCGTTGCGGCCGATGACGCGCAGATTCCAGGGCTGAAGGGCTTCGAGCATCTGGTAGTTCTGCGCGTAGCCGCCGGTGGCGACGACCACGCCCTTCTTGGCGATGTAGCGCACAAACTTGCCGTCGCCCGTTTCGGCGATGCAGCCCGTCACGCGGCCCGCCTGCTTTTCAAGCTTCACCATGCAGGTGTTGTAGTCAAAGCGGGCGCCGAGTTTCTTGGCGTAATCAACGAGCACGATGTTGCCGTTAAGCTTCTTGCCGTCTTCGGTCGTCTTGCCGGCCCAGCGAGGAGAGTGGCCGATGGCAAAGTGTTCGTAG
>PPYF01370405.1_pt1 | contig 27520 bp, 25 predicted proteins | sample 1559871 | NCBI WGS metagenome assembly PPYF01 (sample SAMN08240021, study PRJNA423297) | Human gut metagenome, whole genome shotgun sequencing project.
ATAAACGATGGCTGCGCCACCTTGCGCAGGCGGGTATGTCCCGGCGCATCAAACAGCGTCAGGAAGGTCAGCGGCGGCGATGTGGTCGACGATTTCGCCATTCCGCTGAGTATCGCCACCATTTCGGCGATGATCGACGTGCCGGATGAAGACGAAGAGAAGATGAAGTTCTGGTCGGATGAAACCTTCAGCTACTTCGGCCGCCTGGCGCGTAACGCCCCCGGTACCGGCACCGATGAACAAAGCGCGATGGCCTTCTTTGCGTATCTGAAAGAGGCGATGGAACGGCTTTATCTGAGCAACAGCCAGTCCATCGGCGGCCATATTGCCCGTATGTGGAAGCAGGGGCTGCTGTCGGAAAAAGAGGCCAAAGAGCTGTGCGCCTTTGTGTTTATTGCCGGACACGACACCACCACCATTCTGGTCGCTAACGCGTTTCGCCTGTTTGCTGAGCAGCCGGCGCTGGTGGCGCGTCTGCATCACAATCTGGACGATGCCGACAACTTTGTTGAAGAGGTGGCGCGCTATCGCGGCACCGTGCAGCGCGTCAGCCGTATCACCACCGAAGCAACCACCGTTTCCGGAGTGACCATTCCAAAAGGGGCGATGGTACGCCTGCTGCTGTCGGCGGCGAATCGCGATAGTCGCCGGTTCACCAACGGCGAAACCTTTGACATCGACCGCGATACCAGCGGGCATCTGGGGTTTGGTAACGGTATGCATAAGTGCCTGGGCCAACCGCTGGCGAAGCTGGAAACGCTGATTGCCGCGAAGCTCGTGGCGCAAAAGGTCGGCGAGATTAGCCTCGATCCGACGCGACCGATTGAGTACGTTCGTGGCAACAACCTCACCAACTCCGGTCCGCAGCATCTGTATGTCCGCATGACCCGGCGGAGCGGTTAAGGGGAGGGCCGCAGGCGGCCCTGTTCCTGCTGACGATATTCGGTTGGGCGCATCCCGGTTTGTTTGCGGAAGAAACGGCCAAAGTAGGCTTCATCGCGAAAACCCAGTTCGCGGGCAATTTGCTTGATGCTGAACGACGAATAGCCCAATAGGCGCTTGGCCTCGTGGACGGCGCGGCGATCGATCGCTTCGATCGCCGAAATGCCGAACGCTTGCCGACAGATCCGGGTGAGCTGTCCGGCAGAGATACCCATCGCCGCCGCGTAGCTCGCGACGGGTTGGCGGGTGCGGCAGCGGGCATCGAGCAGCGTGCGAAAGCGTTCAATACGGGCGACCACGGCGGCGCGCGCGGGGCTATCCGCACGCTGGACCTGTTCGCTGAGTCGCGCCACCTGTACCAGTAACGCGATGGTCAACGCCAGCCCGGCAGTGTACTGCCAGCGCTCCGGGTGCTCAGCCTCGCGGCCAATGGCGTCAAACAGCATGGTCAGCGAGGTCTCAGGAGACGTTGCGGTATCAATGGGCAGCACCGCAGGCGTGCGCGCCACAGCCAGTAAATCGGGCGCGGCGGTCATCGCCACCGATTCAAGAGCCGATTGTGCGGTGGTGATGACGTGGCCGTCGACGTCCTCGCGAAAGCGAAAACCATGCACCGACCGGGCGGGGATCACCAACAGGCATGGAGCGCTAAAGCGCCAGACCTGGCCATCAATAGAGGTTTCGCCGCCGCCGCGGGTGATATGCAGCAGTTGGATCAGCGCATCGTGAAAGTGTGGTTCGATGTCAAAACCAAAGCGGCTGGCGCGCGACGGAATGCGTTCATGATGCACGATATCGACCGCCGACTGCCCGGCGTCGGCACCGTACAGCGCATAGTTAGGCAGCGCCCTGCGGGGCGGGGCATTAGTTGGCATGATGCCGGTTTTGTCCTGTTAATGGGCGCAGCATAGTCGTGATTTCCCGCAAGAAGTGGAGCCTGAATTCGGCGATAAAAATCGATGTCAGGCAAGCGACAGTTGTTCATCTTGTGAGCTGGGTTGGGCTTCAGATATGACGCTTCTCTATTGCCGCTGAAGTGAAAAAGTCGAGTCAGCACACACTTTGGCACAATTGTCGAAAAGTGCAGGTTTTGGTTGGAAAGTGGCCTTCTTTTTCCCTCGTGAGCTGTGAAAAATGCATGTGTAACAATTTTAAAACAAAAATAAAACAATAAAGATCATTCATCTGCGAGGTACCCTATGGCTGTAGAACTTCCCGCCCGCGAGTGCGATGTGCTGGTGATTGGCAGCGGCGTCGGCGGTTTATCCGCCGCGGTCACCGCCGGCCTCAATGGGCTAGATGTCCAGGTTATCGAAAAAGAGCCGGTGTTTGGCGGCACCACCGCTTTTTCCGGCGGCGTGCTGTGGATCCCCGACAACCATCTGGCGCGCCAGCAGGGTATTGAGGATAGCCAGCAGGCCGCGCGTACCTATCTGCAAAGTGAAGCCGGGGAAAGTTTTCGGCCTGACGTTGTGGATGCATTTTTGCAAAACGGCCCGGCGATGCTGCGCTTTTTTGAGGACAACACCCGCTTTCGCTGCAATTTGTATCAGTATCCCGATTACCATCCGGATGCCCCCGGCGGAGTGATGCGTGGCCGCTCGGTGGTGCCGCAAGCCTTTGATATCCGTGCGCTGGGCGATGCCATGTCACGGCTGCGTAAGCCGCTGCGTACCATCACCTTTATGGGCATGATGTTTAGCTCCTCCAACAACGATCTGAAGCACTTCTTCAATGCGACGCGCTCGCTGACATCTTTCGCCTACGTGGTGAAGCGCCTGAGCCGCCACCTGCTGGAGGTTGCTCGCTATGGCCGGGGTATCACCGCCAACGGCGGTAACGCGGTTGTGGCGAGATTGGCCTGCTCGGCGCTCGATCTGGGGATCCCCATTCATACCCGCGTGGCGGCAAAAGATCTGATTGTCGAACAGGGCGCGGTACGCGGCGTGATTGTTGAGGTGAACGGTGAGCGGGTCAAACTGTATGCCAGACGTGGCGTGGTGCTGGCCTCCGGTGGCTTTGCCCGTGACGACGAACGCCTGAAAAAACTCTATCCCCACGTGCGACGCGGCGGCATTCAGCTATCGCCGACGCCGCCGGGTGCGGATACCGGCGATGGCATTGCGATGGCGGAGCGCATCGGTGCGCGTTTTGATGACAGCTATCCCCACGGCGCGGCATGGATCCCCGCCTCAAAAGTGCAGATTGGCCGCCAGCAGTACGTTTTCCCGCATCTGGTCGATCGCTACAAACCGGGGTTCATCATGGTCAACCGCCACGGCAGCCGTTTTTGCAACGAAGCCGACTCCTACCACGACGTTGGCATCGCCATGATTGAAACCTGTCGCGACGACGCAGAGACCTTCGCCTGGCAGATTTGCGATCAGCGCGCGCTGCGTAAGTATGGCATGGGCTTTGCCAAACCTGCGCCCATTCCCGCGTCGGTGTACGTCAACAGCGGCTACCTGGTGAAAGGGAAAACGCTGGCCGAACTGGCGCAAAAAATGGGGCTTCCCGCGCAAGCGCTGGAACGGACCGTCGAGGAATACAACACCGATGCGCGTCTGGGCAACGATCCGCAGTTTGGCCGTGGGGAATCCGCCTACAACCGCTATCTCGGCGATGCTGCACATCTGCCTAATCCGTGCGTTGCGCCTATTGAACAGGGGCCGTTCTATGCGGTGAAGCTGTTGATGGGTGACCTCGGCACCTTTCACGGCCTGAAAACCGACGGTGAAGCGCGGGTGTTGGACAATCAGGGGCTGCCGATCCCCGGTCTCTACGCGGCAGGCAACGAAATGGCAAGCATTATGGGGGGGAGCTATCCCGGGGCCGGTATCACCATCGGTCCGGCGGCCACCTTTGGCTATATCGCCGCCCGCAGTATGGCCGCGCGTGGAGAAACCGACGCAGCGCCGCAGCGCGCCGCATCATGAATCAGGAGAACGTTATGTCGACACTGTTTAGTCCGTTACCGATGGGGCCACTGACGCTGGCCAACCGTATTGTTGTGCCACCGATGTCGCAATATTCTGCCGCCGATGACGGCATCGCCACGCCGTGGCACGCCCAGCATATCGGCGGTTTGGCTATCTCTGGGGCGGGGATGGTGATTTGCGAGGCCAACGGCGTGACGCCTGATGGCCGCATTACGCCGCACTGCCTTGGCTTGTGGAATCGCGAGCAGGCGCAGGCGTTGCAAAAGCTGATCGCCGATATTCGCACCTACAGCAATACCCCCATCGGCGTGCAGCTCAACCACGCCGGGCGCAAAGCGGGAACCAACGCGCCGTGGCGCAACCAGGGCGCCTCGCTGACCGATAGTGAAGGGGGGTGGCCGACGGTAGCGCCGTCAGCGCTGGCCTATAAGCCCGGTTGGCGCGTGCCGCAGGAACTTGACGAAGCCGGGATGACGCGGATTATCGACGGTTTTGTCGCCGCCGCCGAACGGGCGCTGAATGCGGGCGTCGATTTTATCGAGCTGCACGCGGCGAATGGCTACCTGCTGAACCAGTTCCTCTCGCCGCTGAGTAATCAACGCGAAGATGCCTACGGCGGTAGCCCGGAAAACCGGATGCGCTTCCCGCTGCGGGTGGCGCGCGCGCTGCGCAATGTGTGGCCGGCCTCGCGGGCGCTGGGCGTGCGTTTTAACGGCGGCGAATTCGCCGAAGGCGGCCTGGCGCTGGAAGAAGCGGTGCAGTTTGCCCGCGAGCTGCATGCAATCGGCTATGACTATCTGCACGTTTCCGGCGGCTACAACATTTACGACCAGACGCCGCCTGCCGATCAGCCGGGCTATATGGTGCTGTTTGCTGAGGCGGTAAAACAGGCGCTGCCGGAGGCGGTGGTGATCACCGTGGGGCTGATTTATGAAGCACCGCAGGCCGAAGCGATCCTTGCCGGAAAACGGGCGGATCTGGTGGCCATTGGCCGCGGGATGCTTGACGATCCAAACTGGCCGATTCATGCGGCGATTGCGCTGGGTGAAACCGCTCCGTGGCCGAAACCGTATGACCGCTTTGGGCCGCTCGGCTGGCCGACGCACCGTGCGCAGGAGGTAAAATCATGACGCTGCCGATTGTTGATCACCGGATTTACACCATTCGACTGCGCAAAATGAACGAGTTTATCGCGGTGTTTGAACAGCTGGCGATGCCGGTTCTTATCGATACGCTCGGCAATCCGCTGGGCTTTTATACCAGCTTCGTCGGGCCACAGAACCAGTTTGTGCATTTGTGGGGATACGAAAGTCTCGATGAATACGAACGCCGCAGTCGCCTGCGCGACGCGCATCCGGATTTCGCCGCCTATCTAAAAGCATCGGAGCCGTATATTGTGGCTCAGGAGACGCGACTGATTCGCGCAGCCCCAATGCGCTGACCTTAAGCCCTCCCCGGGGAGTCTGCAGGTGCACCCGGGGACGCGCACTCTCTCAACGGAGGCACCATGAATCTGGCAAAGAGCATCCCGGTATTCAAACTCTACGGCGAAAGCTGGCATTGGCCGACGCCCGACCTGCTGCACTGCGAGTCGATCCATAGCCGCAGCAGCCTGTATGACTGGAGCATTCGCGCCCATCAGCATACCGATCTGGTGCAAATTCTCTACGTCCAGCAGGGGGAGGGGGATATTGAAATTGAAGGTGTTAGCCTGCCGTTCTCGCAGCCCTGCGTACAGATTATCCCCGCCCTGTGCGTGCACGGATTTCGCTTTTCAACGGGGACCAACGGTTTTTCGCTGTCGCTTGCCGCACCGCTTATCGCCCAGTTTGAACAGCAGTTTGGCCGTGCAATGCAGGTGCTGAATCAGCCGACGCGCATTGCGGTCGGCGAGTCGCAGGGGGCAATCAACGCACTGTTCCAAACGCTACAGCAAGAGTATGCCGCGGATAGCGAGATGCGGGCGATGATGCTGCATTCTCAGCTCACCGCCCTGATGGTATGGCTAAACCGGCAAGGGACTCAGCAGGCTGAGGTGAGCGATAAGGTTGAGCGTAAGCGCGCCGCGGTGCGTCGTTTTAATCAGCTGGTGGAAAACCATTATCGCGAGCATTTTCCGCTGGCGCATTACGCCAGCCAGATAGGTATGTCCGGCGTGCACCTTAACACCCTGTGCCGCGAGTTTCACGGCTGCAGCGCGCTCGGAGTGCTGCATCAGCGATTGCTGCTGGAAGCCAAGCGTAGCCTGCTGTACACCAGCATGACCGTCAGCCAAATCTCTGACTATCTTGGCTTTAGCGACGCGACCTATTTTTCCCGCTTCTTTCGTCGAGCCACCGGTTTCTCGCCGCGTGATTTCCGCGAGAAGACCAGTGAAAGCTATCGACAACCTGCCCAGGCGATGTAGCTGGGCAGGTTCAACTTCTTAGCGCGTGAAGCCCGGTCGCGGCAGTTTGCCCATCAACATGGTCGGCAGACCGCCGTCGACGCCAATTTCCGCACCGTTGATATAGCCGGATTTATCGCTGAGCAGGAACAGCACCGCGTTAGCAATATCAACCGGCTTACCGATGCGCTGGCTGGCGGTGAAGGCTTCGCGGCTTTCGCGTACGCCCGGCTGGGCGTAGTACTCGGCGGTCAGCGCAGTTTCAATCATTCCCGGTGCCACCAGGTTACTGCGAATACCGTCCTGACCCCATTCTACCGCCATTTGCTGCGACAGCAGGCCTACCGCCGCTTTACCCGGGCTATAGGCACCGCTCCACGGCTGCGGAATGCGCCCGGAGATGGAGCCGATATGCACGATGCTGCCGCGTTTGGCGTCGCGCATATCGCGGGCAAATTCGCGCGCGCACAGCAGATAGCCGGTAAGGTTGACGTCAAGCTGAGTTTGCCACTGTTCGACGCTGATTTCAGCAAGCCCGGCTGGACGCAAAATACCGGCGGCGTTGACCAGCCCGTAGCAGGCACCCAGCTGCGAACGGACGCTGTGCGCCGCTTCTTTAATCTGTTCTTCACGAGAGACGTCGCAGGCGACCGCCAGTCGCCGCCCGGGATAGCACTCCAGCTTGAGGCGCAGCGCTTCACAGCCCTGCGGATTGCGGTCAAGCAGCGCTACGTCGGCACCCTGTTGCGCCAGCGATGTGGCGATGGCTTCGCCAATGCCGCTTGCCGCACCCGTTACGGCGAACACCTTTCCCGTAAGCCCCAGCCAGTCGTCATGGTGATGTGATTGCGTCATGGTTTTCCCCTTATTATTTGCGTACAGAAGCCATTGCATTGTCAGACGCTGACAGGGCAAAAGGAATGCACGAACCATAACCAGACGGGGACTTTTGCATGCGATTAGGCGTTACGGTGGCGCGCAATAGCGGTGGGGCGGTTTTTACTCTAACCTATTCATTCTTCGTCAAAAGACCCTAACACCGAGGCCCTATGGATAATCCTGCCGCCCGCGACATCGTACCGCTTTACCAGCGTCACGCTGCCGCCTTTGCTCGCCTGCGTTCGCAGTCGTTATTTGAACAATTGTGGCTGGATAAGTTTTTGGCCGCCATGGCGCGGCCGGGGCGAGTGCTCGATCTCGGCTGCGGCAACGGCCAGCCTATTGGCGACTATTTTATTCAGCAGGGCGTTGCGTTGACCGGCGTCGATGGCGCCGAGGCGATGCTCAGCCGCGCTCGCGCCCGTTTCCCCGCGCAGCGCTGGCTACAGCATGACATGCGCACGCTGACGCTTTGCGAAACGTTTGACGGTCTGCTGGCCTGGGACAGCTTTTTCCATCTTACCCAGGACGATCAGCGGCAAATGTTTTCCGTCTTCGCGCGCCACAGCCAGCCCGGTAGCGTATTGATGTTCACCAGCGGCACCGGCGACGGTATTGCGATGGGGCAGTTTGAAGGCGAGCCGCTATTCCATGCCAGCCTTGCCCCACAAGAGTATCGACAAAGGCTGGCGGAAATCGGTTTTACGGTGCTGGAGATGAAGATGGAGGACCCGGACTGCGGCGGGCACACCATTTGGCTAGCAAAAGCGACCGGTTAAGACCGCGCTGGCCGTTATCGGCGTTATTCATTCAATAAAAATGCTTAATTATTGCTTTTAGAGACAATAACGCTCTTGACGTATTGCATCTGCTGGCCAAGTTATGTATTTTTATGCAAATTAATTGCATAAAAAGGTAATCTCATGATCAGCAAATGGATGAAAGCCTGCTGTTTGACGGCGGCACTTGTTGCCAGCGGATATGCGGCAGCCCAAACCTACGTCGTCGGTGCCGGTGGCACCTATCGTCCGTTCGAATTCGAAAACAATCAGAAGCAGTTAGAAGGCTTTGATATCGATATTATTAAGGCGATTGCGAAGGCGGAAAACTTTGATATCAAACTGATTAATACGCCGTGGGAAGGCATTTTTGCGACGCTGGGATCTGGCGATCGTGACATCATTATTTCCGGTATCACTATTACCGACAAGCGTAAGCAGATGGTGGACTTCTCCGCGCCGTATTTCCCTGCGGAACAGTCGATTGTGGTGGCCAAAGATTCCAATGTGAATTCACTCGCGGCGCTCAAAAATGAGAAAGTTGGCGTCGTGAATTCCAGCACCGGCGATATTGTGGTCTCTGAGGTGCTGGGTAAAAACAGCACGGCGATTAAGCGTTTCGACAACACCCCATTAATGCTGCAGGAGCTGTTTGAAGACGGCGTGAGCGCGGCGGTGGGCGATGTGGGCGTGGTGAAGTACTACATCAAACAGCACCCGGAAAAACAGTTCAAGCTGGTGCCGGATGCCAAATTTGAACGCCAGTACTTTGGTATTGCGGTAGCCAAAGGCAATACCGAACTGCAGGAAAAGCTGAATGCGGGCCTGAAAAAAATCGTTGCCGACGGCACCTACGCCAAAATCTATCAGACCTGGTTTGACGCCGACGTACCTGTATTACCGGCGCAGTAACGCTTCTTCTTTTTTACGGCGATCGCCTATAGGGCCGATCGCCGTTTTTTTCAGGGATAAATTATGACGGGATTCCGTTGGGAAATTATCGAGGAGTACGGCCCGCTGTTTGTCGACGGCGCGATAATGACCCTCAAATGCACCATTATCTGCGTGATCCTCGGCACGCTGTGGGGGCTCACGCTCGGTCTGGGACGGATGGCGAAGGCCGAACATGGGCCGTGGAAATACGTTTTGCGTTACCTGGTGCAGTTTCCGGTCCGCTTTTACGTCAGCGCCTTTCGCGGTACGCCGCTGTTTGTGCAAATTATGGTGGTGCACTTTGCGCTGGTGCCGTTATTCATTAACCCGCGTGATGGTTTACTGGTCACCAGTGGAGTGATGAGCAGCGATTTTGCCCGCGAACTGCGGTCAAACTACGGCGCATTTTTGTCGTGTATTGTCGCCATTACGCTCAATGCCGGGGCCTACGTTTCCGAAATTTTCCGTGCCGGTATTCAGTCTATCGATAAAGGGCAGATGGAAGCCGCGCGGGCGCTGGGTTTACCGTGGTGGAAAACCATGCGTAAGGTCATCCTGCCGCAGGCGTTTCGCCGTATTCTGCCGCCGCTGGGCAATAACGCGATTGCGATTGTAAAAGATTCCTCGCTGGCCTCGGCCATTGGGCTTGCCGATTTGGCCTATGCCGCGCGCACGGTATCCGGTGCCTATGCCACCTATTGGGAACCGTACCTGACCATTTCGCTGGTGTATTGGGTGATAACGTTCGTGCTGGCGCAGTTGGTTAATCGTCTGGAAAAGAGGTTTGGCAAAAGTGATTCACATTAAAAATCTACATAAACACTTTGGTGAAAGCCACGTTCTGCGCGGTATTGACTGCGACATCCAGCCGCAGGAAGTGGTGTGCGTGATTGGGCCGTCCGGCTCGGGTAAAAGTACCTTCCTGCGCTGCATGAACGCGCTGGAGACGGTGAGTGAAGGGGAGGTCATGGTCAATGGCTTCGCGGTTCACGATAAGAAAACCGATCTCAATAAAATGCGCGAAAGCGTTGGGATGGTGTTTCAGCGCTTCAATCTGTTCCCACACATGAGCGTGCTGGAAAACTTACTGATGGCGCCGATGTCGCTGCGCGGCATGAGCCGTCACGATGCGGTGGCCTTTGCCGAAAGTCTGCTGGCAAAAGTCGGGCTGAGCGATAAGCGTGACGCCTGGCCGTCAAGCCTCTCCGGCGGGCAGCAGCAGCGCGTGGCCATCGCCCGTGCGTTGGCGATGCAGCCGTCCATTATGCTGTTTGATGAACCGACGTCGGCGCTCGATCCTGAGCTGGTGGGCGACGTGCTGGAAGTGATGAAAAACCTGGCGCAGGAAGGGATGACGATGGTGATCGTCACCCACGAAATGGGCTTTGCGCGGGAAGTGGCCGACCGGGTTATTTTTATCGATCAGGGCATTATCCAGGAGCAGGGTACGCCGGAGATCATTTTCAGCGCGCCACAAAACCCACGAACGGCGGCATTTCTCAGCAAGGTGCTGTAATTTATCATCGTAGGCGATGCCCATGACTTGTCAGGCAGGCATCGCCGCAGTACCGTTATCAAAGATACGATAACGGTGATGGGTAAAAATGGCCTGGTTCTCTCACTTACTGGCGGACATCCCCGGCGTTCGTCATGCCTTTCTCGATGCACATGAGTCCGCTGCTTTCGATAAGTCACGGCTTGTCGACATCAAACAGGTTCACGGCAAAGAGATTCTTCACTTTATCAAACCCACTGAGCAACGGCCCTTAGTTGATGGCGTCGTCACCTCAACCGTGGGGGTACCCATCGGCGTCGTCACCGCCGATTGTCTGCCGCTGCTGATGGCCTCACGCGATGGCCAGCATATTGCCAGCGTACATGCCGGGTGGCGCGGTACGGCTGCGGGGATCATTGCGCAATCGGTTGAGCAATTTGCATCGCTCGGTGTGGCGGCTGATGAGCTTGTGGTGGCCGTCGGGCCGCATATCCGCGCCTGCTGTTATGAAGTGTCGGCGGAGTTTTACGATGCTTTATTACAGACGCCGGCAAAACGCCTCGTTGAGTCCAACCGGCAATCATTGTTTACCTCCGTTCCTCATAAGCCTAATGCTCATAGCGCGGCCGCGCGCGAAATAAACGGTCTGTGGTTTGATTTACCGAGATTTAATTTATTGCAGCTGGTGAGTGCGGGTGTACCGGCTAAAAATATCGAGGTGCTGGAGACGTGTACCTACTGCTCGGCGGAAGCTCTCGACTCATACCGACGAAGAACGCACGTTCCGGCCGCGAAATCGCAGCAGATAGCGTGGATAATCAAAGAACAACGGTGAGATAAAGCGGGCCGAGGAGGGATGCCCGCCAGAGGGGATCAATTCAGACGGTCATCGATGCGGTCACGGGTTTCAGACACGCGATCGCTGCGAGAGTTTTGTCTGTCATCCTGCAGATTCTCAAAACTATCCTGCCGATTATCCTGATTGCCGCGGAAGCTATCCTGGCGGTTATCCTGGTTTTCCCTGAAAGCATCACGATGTGCATCAAGGCCTTCTCCAAAGCTGTCCTGGCGATTATCCTGATTTTTACGGAACGTATCCTGACGCTGGTCCTGATTATCGCGAAAGGTGCTGTGCCGGTCTTTTACCCGGTTATTGATATCATGCACTTGGTTTCTTTCTGACTGATGCCGGGAATGCCGCGCATTTTGGTTCTTGTGGTGAATATTATCCAACGTATTTGCCGTTGCAGTACCTATCGTTAGGCTGCCTGCAATTGCGAGAGCGATAACGGTATAGCTTTTCATAACAGAGTCCATTGCTGAGAGAATGGGTATAGCTTAAATAGCCGGTTTGCTTTAATCAAAAAGAGAATAGGTCTACATCCGGAGTTATTATTTCGGCCATTATTTTGTAAAAAAGTTTTTTCTATGACTGCCATACAGCGGGGGAGGGGATAACGCCCACAGGGCAAGGGATGCGCCGCTGTTTCCCTCTATGGAGTTGCGGAAGATGATGCCTGCGATTATCACTGTTGCGAATAGTGAGAATAAATTAAGTGATATTCTAAATAACTGCCATTTTGTTTATTTTTGTACGCAATTCAGGTTGGTTTTTAATCTGTGCAGATTATAACCTCTGACCTGCTTATCGTTAGCGGTTAGCTGTTTCTTAGAGACTATTGTTCGCTGATGAATAAAAATACCCCTGAAAATAATCATAAGGGTAATTATCCCCAGCGTAATGATTAGGCGGAAGTTGTATTTCCGCCTGTCCAGAAAATAATGTGAGATAGGTTTTGTTTTTGGCAGCTAAATTTCATTTATCAATTTTTATTGCGCCAGAACAAATTACGTATTCATTGAGCCTGTATGGTAGCCGGCCACTCTCATGAGGCATACCTTAAAACGATGAAATACCTGTTGTTAATTTTAGCTCTACTTTCAGCCCCCGTCTGGGCTTTGGATTTTACGTCTACGATCTTACGTTTGAATTGCCCATCGCGCGGGCTGGTCGAAATTACGCTACACGTCTATGGCCACGTTTCTGAGCTGTGGAATGGTCATTACGAGGTGGGAGCCGGTCACCGGACGCATAACGAAGTCGATCTGGTAAAATTTACCAACGGTGACCAGTTTATTCATAAACCTCGCAGCGGTGAGTTCCTCTTCCGCTATGCCGGGAAAAAGGCGCTTCAGCACTGCCATAAGCTGTCTGAAGGCCCACTTACGGCGAAGGCCTTACCCTATCATCATTAAACCATCGGCTGGTTGAGGTTATCGTTGACCCAATCAATAAACGCGTCTTTAGGTAACGGTTTGCTAAACAGCCAGCCCTGACCAGAGCGTACCCCGTGGGCAACCAGCCAGTCGCGCTGGTGGGCGCACTCAATACCCTCAGCCACCATCGACAAATTGAGTGATTTGGCCATCTCAATGATGTGGCCAATCACGTGATTAGATTCGAGAGTATCGATAAAGGATTTATCGATTTTTAGCGTATCGACCTCCAGATCCTGAAGGTAGCTGAGGCTGGAATACCCCACGCCGAAATCGTCGATATACACCGTGTGGCCAAGTTCACGGTAGGCCTGAAGGACGGGAATGGCCGTTTCAGGGTCGGCAAGATTTCGCTCTGTTAACTCAATAGCAATCTGTTTAGTCGACACCTGCCACTGTTTGACCTGCTGATTAATCAGCGCGGGCAGCGTTGGTGAATGCAAATCTGCCGCAGCGATATTTATTGAGATATACAAATCCGGATGCTCGGCGAGCCAGCGGCCCATATCGTTAAAGACGCTGCGCACGATGTATTCGGTCAACGGCCGGATGACGCCCGCTTGTTCGGCAAGATCGATAAAAATATCCGGCGGTAGCCAGCGGCCTTCCGGCTGCTGCCAGCGAGCCAGCGCCTCGGCACCGATCACCCGACCGCTTTTTAGCTCGACGATCGGTTGATAATGTACGGTGAATTCTCCCTCTTTAATCGCATCAAGAATACGATAGTGGGAGGATTGCAGGCGTCGCACAATGCGCAGCACGATGAAGGTCGCAAGGCCGCTAAGCACCAGGCCAACCGGTAGCCAGAACAGCAGCTGGTGGATCAAGTTGGCATCAATAGGCGCGGTCGGGGCCCAGGTCAGCAGAATGGCGCCGACCGGCGGCAGCAACTGCTGGCGATACACCATGCCGTTCACTTCCAGCGTCGGCTGGAAGGTATGCAAGGTGTTTTGCCAGATATGCGGATCGAGCGGATGATTGCTGGCGATCACTCGCTGTCCGCGGGTGCTGATGATCGCCGCATAGATTGGATATCTTGGATGCGGGAGTACATCGATAAGCGAATCGGGGTCGATCATCGCCATGTATTTTCCGCGGCTAATAGCGACCATATTGTCATCCGTATTCAGGTCGTGGCGCGAGGTCAGCCATACGTGATAGCCAGCAGGGGTGACGTATTCCGATCCCGGTACTTTTTCCGACAGGCTGTTTCTGAGCATAGTACAGTCGCGATCGGTGTTCTCCAGATAAAAAATGCTCTGAATGTACTGATGGATATACGACACTTTTTGGATCTGCTGCAGATGCTCGGGGCTGCAGGGAACGCCGTGAAAACCGTTAGCTTCAGCGAGTGCGGTGCGCGCCTGTTGTTTCACCAGACGGGTGCGTTCCAGCACGCTCTCGCTGTAGCTGTCCATTTCCTGCTTGAACAGTTCGTGGGCCTGACGATGCGCGAGCCAGAGGCTCATAGCAATAGGTAAAAAAATAGAAACGATCAGCACGCTCGTGATGTGTCTGACCGGACGCTGCGTGGGCATCGATAATCCTTAACGATCGAGCGAGAGGTGTGGGACTGAATTGGGCGTGGATTATAGAACCGGGAAACCATTGAGGCTATATCAATATAAAGATTGTACCTATTATCAGATTATTCAAATAGGAATCAGGTTAAAAATACTCCATAAGGATTAACCTGGTTGGCAAATTAAAGAGAGGGGGACATTTTGTCCCCCTGCCGATTCTGATGTTTACGGTGCCATCTGGCCGCCGTTAACATCAAGAATTTGCCCTGTGATATAACCACTGCAGGCATGTGAGGCGAAGAACAGGAAAGCCGGCGCGACTTCTTCGGCGTAGCCAAAGCGGCCCATTGGAATGCTGGCGGCAATCTTTTCCCGCAGCGCATCGCTTTTGCCATCATGGAAAGCGGTGTCGATAGTGCCCGGCGATACAATGTTGAAGCGTATTCCATCCGCCGTAAACTCTTTCACCCAGTTGCGGTGAATGTCATGCAGCCACGCTTTAGAGGCTGCGTAAATTCCGGCACCGACGCCGCCGCCTTCACGCCCGGCGATGGAACCCGTGCTGATCACGCAGCTGGTCTCCTGACGTGCTTTCGCCGAGGCGCGTAAATGCGGGATGGCAAATTTCGTCATCATCAGCGCGGACCGCGCGTTAAGATCCATGACGCGTTCGTAGAATGCGTCATCAATGGCCTCCAGATTGGCGCGCCCACCTAGCCCCCCTGCGTTGTTTACCAGCACATCCAAACCGCCAAAGCGAGCGACGAAGTCTTCAACCAGCCGACGGCATTCATCGGTACGGGTAATATCGGCCTCGAAAAACTCGACCTCGGCATCATTTTGCCGCAGTAATGCTAACGTCTCTTCCAGCTCTGGCGAAGGCGCGTGACTATTAATTCCCACTTTGGCCCCTTGCCTGGCGAACGCTTGCGCGGCGGCCAATCCCATTCCGGCAGTGGAACCGGTGATCAATACGCGCTTATTTTTCAGGTCGGTAAACATAGTTGCTCCCTTGTGTTGAAGTAGTAGAAGAGGCGCTGCGCCACAGGACATAGCCAAATAGAATGATGGCGGCAGCGCTAAGCAGGAACAGCAGGCGTCCCCACAATGGATTTGGAATAAGGATCATCAGCAGCATGCACAGGCCCATTGCTAGCGAGATTTTGCCAATTTTGCTGCGCTGCATACGGTCGAAGTTATCCTGCTCGTGGTCGGCGTAGACCGGAGTCTCCATGTTGGTGAAGAACGTATTAAGCACCGTTTCGCGCGCCTGACCGGGCTCACGCCAGAACAGCGTAGAGAGGCAGAAGAAGCCGCCGGTAAACACCAGATGACAGAAGATATTCCACACGGCTGAGAGATCTTTAAGTTCGCGGTTGGTCAGCGTCAGCCCCATGGCATCTGCCACATCTTTCACCGTCACCCAGTGGGTAATGGTAAAGGAGACCAGCAGACCGAATATTACGGTTCCCCAGCCAGACCAGTCCGGTGTTTTGCGAATAAACATGCCAAAGAATAGCGGCACGATGATTGGCGCTGAAGCCAGGGTGCCGACCTGAATCATCAAGTCGAACAAACTCAGCTCCTGCAATGACTGCATATACTGAGCGACCAGAATAACCAGTACGCCATTGACGATGCAGGCGGTTTGTCCCACACGCAGTAAGTAGTGCTCGCTTTTCGCCTCATTGCGATTCACCACCGGCGTCCAGAAGCTACGCACGAAGATCCCTGAATTTCGGTTCAGCGCGGTATCCATCGATGACATGGTGGCGGCAAACAGCCCGGCCATCAACAGCCCCACGGTGCCTTCCGGCATTGCCCGTTCGGCAAACACCAGGTACGCCGCATCGCTGGCGTTTTTACCCAATTCCGGGTGTGAGAGCGCCATATCGGGATACAGAATGGCCGTCGCCCACGGCGGCACAAACCAAATCAGGGTGCCAAACAGCATCAGGAACAGGGCAAACAGCGCGGCCTTTTTGGCGTTAAAACTGTCTTTCGCGTTGAGATAGCGGTAGGAGTCCTGCAGGTTATTAAAGCTCTGTACCTGTTTGACGAAGAAGAACACAAAGCAAACCAAGAGGATCAGAATGTAGTGCGGCCCGGTATCAGGTCCGGTGAAGAAACCTGACGGGAAATCGTTGACCATTTTGACCGGGCCGCCAACTTTCACCAGCGCGACTACCGCGCACACGACCGAGATTATCGCCACAATGAGTGTTTGCACGAAGTCGCTGGCGACGACGCCCCATGAGCCGCTGAGCAAAGAAATCAGCAGCACCACCAGCCCGGTTATCCATAGCGTCAACGTTAAGTCATACTTAAAGACCGCGCTGGCAAATACCGCGAGGCTGTTAAGCCATACGCCGGCGTTAAGAATGCTCAGTGGGATCAGGATCCAGGTAAAAAACTGTTCGTTTTTAGGGCCAAAGCGCTGGCTAATCGCCTGCGTTGGGGTATCGACGCGCAGCTGACGAAAGCGGGTTGCAAACCACCACCAGCCGACGATGTAGCCAATGACGTTACCGGCAAATACGCCGATTGCGGTAAAGCCGTAGCGGTAGGCCTGGCCCGCCGCGCCGGTAAAGGTCCAGGCGCTAAACTGCGCCATAAAGGCGGTGGCGCCAACCATCCACCACAGCATCCTGCCGCCGCCGCGGAAGTAGTGGCTTGCCGAACCGGTACCCATCTTCTTAAAGGCGTAGCTGATGGCAATCATCAGTACGAAATACACCGCCATAACAATAATGTTGATATCCATTATGTTCACACTCGCAATTAGTATCAGGAGACGATGTATTATTTGTCATTTAGTATGACTAATAAAATGCGTGCATAAGGTTTTGCGATCGGTGTCAATTTTTGAGCTGTTGCGTGCCATTACTTGTGATGCGCGTTGAGAATTTGAACATTTTGTCGCAAAAATAGCCTCTATTAGTATGACTAATTGCGATATTTGTGGTCTTGGTAGCGAGCAAAAGTACGGAAATATCCGATATAATTACCCTGAAAGCGGCAATTGACGCGCCGGGATATGGTACACTGGCCCATAATTTTTGTTCAGGTATGACAAAAGCATGAACTTCACAACGATTACGACAACACAGCGTGGCCTGGATGGCCTGATTGCCAGCGACATCGCGCGTAAGATCTTTTCCGGCCAGTTAACGCCGGGTACGGTTCTGCCTGCGGAAGTTGATCTGTGTGAACAGTTAGGGGTCAGCCGCACCGCGCTGCGAGAAGCCCTGAAGCTGGTCTCATCTAAAGGTCTGCTTGAATCCCGCCCGAAAACAGGCACCCGCGTGCGTGCGCGTTCTGACTGGAATATTCTCGATGTCCAACTGCTGGAATGGCTCAGCGGCATGGAAGGTACATTGGAGATGTATCAGCAGTTTCTTGAGTTCCGGCGGGTGATTGAGCCTCATGCCACAAGGCTTGCGGCAATGAACGCCACTCGCGAGCAATGTATTGCGCTTTCCCAGACCTGGGAAGAGATGTGCCGTATCGCTCGTGATTTTGACGCGGAGAAATGGGTCGATGCCGACACCCGTTTTCATCGCATTATCTTTATGTCGTCCGGCAACTGCTTCTATCAGCCGTTTGGTAACGTGCTGACCACGGTCTTTAAATGGTTTATCAGCCACTCCTCGAAAGAGGGCGGTATGTGTCTTGATGATCATGAACGGATCTACAAAGCCATTATGGCCGGCGATGCGGAAGGTGCCTACCAGGCGTCCCTCGGTATGATGGACGCCAGCAAGCACCGCCTTTAATCACGCAACGTGAAAGGCACCGTGTCCGGGGCGGTTATCGACCGCCACCCGGCACGGTTCGCCCTGATGGAAGTGGATCCACAGAACGGTCTGTTCCGGCGTGTGCTGCTCAACCACTATCTTGTCCACGTTTCCTCGCGCCTGACGCGAAATCTCCCGCGATTCATCAAATTCTCCGTGACACTCAAGGATGCTGGCAAAAAGGGTGCTTTGTGCCCGAGTACGCACAATCCATGCTGGCTCTTCACGCAAATTGAAGGCCGGGTCGCTGGCTCCGGTTCGCGCGATAATCAGCTCGCCTTGCTGCGGCAGCACGCTGGTAAGGGTATAAAAACTGTCGTGTGCCAGCCAACTGAGCTGCATGTTCTGTTGTGCCGGAAGCTGTGCGCTCGCGCAGCGCCACAGATGCTGATAACCGGAAGAATCTCCCAGCGGCGCGCGTGCGGATGGGGCGTCGAGCGGTAGGCTACTGTGGATGATTTGCCCCAGCGTATGCAGGCAATAGTCATACTGATGAGCGGTAGCGCTGTTGACTGCGAACAGATCGACCAGCAGCGGTTGTTCGCACTGTGGCAGTTCGAGCAGCAGCACCGTGCGCTGCTGATGCACGCCGGGCCAGTAGTCCTCGATAACGGCGCTCATGGCCTGATGCGGGCCATCGCCGCGAAACATCTGCGTTTTACCATGGCGCGCCGCGGCTCGCTCTTTATCGCCCAGATTCTGACAGCCTTCATCGACAACCACCGTATTGTGGGCAACCGTCTGTTTGGCATAGCTGTTATTCTCAGGAACATAGCGCCCACCAAATTTCGGTTCGACGTTGACCCAGCGGGCAAAGCCGTAGTCCTGGAGGATTTCCACACCGCGGGTGAAATAGCTTAAGTGCAGTCCGTCAAAATGGCCGTGGTTGAGCGCGCTGTGCATCCCGGCGATGTTGCCGTGTCCTCCCCACCACATCATGGCCATACTTTCGAGTTGACCGGCAGGCTGCGTGCGCAGAATCCCGCCGGCGCCGCGTTCGCCTAAAACCCCATCGCGGAAGAGCTGCGAACGGCGCGCTGTCTCAGCGTGATGTTCATCGTTGCTCAATTCCAGCGCACCCCGACACGGCCAGCATTGCTGCTGATAGTGGGCCAGCGCCGAGAGTTGCGGCGAAGCACCGTAGTGCTGGCGGCAAAGGCTGACTGCCATCAGCGCGCCCTCGTCGCGCAAATTCATACTTTTTGAGGCGTCATTGAGCGCGGGCAAGGTTCCATCGGGAAAGGCCATGTCAAACAGGGTAAAGCAGGCTCTGTGGATCAAGCGATCCCGATAGTCCCAGATGTTTAACTCGGGCTGATAGCGGTCGATAGCCGCGGCCAGCAGCAGCAGCGGGCGCAGCGCAAATCGCTGGTAGTAGAGCCCTTCAATATAGTAGCCATCGCTGGAAAATAGCTGGTCGAGCTGGGCGTAGAATCCTCCGCTGATATCGTCATGCAGTCGTCCATGCAAAGCCACCTCCACCCATTCCGGATGACCGGTTACATAGCCGCAAATCGCAATGGCGGCGACTGACCACATGCCGTGGTTATGGACAATATCAAAGGTGGTGCTGTGGACGGTTAAGGCCTCTTGTACCATCAAACAGAGCAGATTGGATTCGATATGATCGCGCATTTCCGGGCTTGCCGAACCTTTCACACAGTGCCAGGCGGCGGCCGCATAGAGTAAGAACATATCTTCGTTGAGCGTCTGGTGAAACAGTCTGCCCGGTGGGTTGCTGTCGCGGCTGGTGGCGTTGCCGAGGGTGGGGTAGATATCGGCATAGCCACTGAGCAGCGCCAGTACGGCATCCCGGCAGCGCTCGTCACCGTTTAGCAGCCAGTGCAGGCCCGCTAAATCCATCATTTGATAATTCAGCTTATGCTGCGCATGCTCCGGGCCACCTCCTTCGCCGTGGCCTGGGATCCATAATGGCCGCTGCAACCACGCCTCTAGCTGGCGTTGCTGTCGGTGTAACGTATTGCCGGGCAGGGTACGACGATTGAGGTGGGTACGCAGGTCGGCAATATCCTGGTGCGAAAGGAAAAGCGAGCTATCGGGCGTCATCAGACATCTCCGCTATGTTTATTAGTATGACTATTAAAATCAAATAATAAACAGACTGTCTAGATTTCAGCCATTTTTTTTGGCGTTACTTGCATGCTGGTTCACAAAATAAATACTATTAGTCATACTATATGAAGCGACAGGGGCTACCGTGAGTAGCCCCTGGCAATTACAGTACGCCGAAGAATTTAGGCAGGAACAATGAGATAGCGGGGATATAGGTCACCAGCATCAGCACCAGGAGCAGAACGGCGTAGAAGGGCAGCATTGCTTTCACCACCTGCTCAATCTTCTGCTTACTGACGGCGCTGGCGACAAACAGCACCGAGCCGACCGGCGGGGTGATTAAGCCAATTCCCAGGTTAACCAGCATGATCATGCCGAAGTGTACCGGGTCGATACCCAAGGCGTTGGTCACCGGCAGCAGTACCGGGGTAAGGATCAAAATCAGCGGTGCCATATCCATCAGCGTCCCGATAAGCAACAGCATGATGTTAATGCACATCAGGATGACGTACTTATTATCGGAGATGCTGGTGAAGGCCTCGGTGATGCGCATCGGTAGCTGCATGTAGGTCATGATGGCACCGAATGCAGCGGCAAAGCCGATAAGGATCATCACGATAGTGACGGTTTTTACCGTGCGGTACATCAGTTTTGGCAGTTCGGACCATTTGTAATCACGGTAGATAAACATGGTCACAAAGAACGACCACAGGCAGGCAATCGCCGCAGATTCGGTGGCGGTGAAAATGCCGGAGAGGATGCCGCCCATGATGATCACTACGGTCATCAATCCCCACAGGGTATCGACGAAAATCTTTAGCGCCTGGCGAAACGGCACGCGCTCGCCTTTCGGGTAGCCGCGCTTATGGGCAAAGCCCACGCACATCACCATCAGGGTAAAGCTCAGCAGCAGGCCCGGCAGAATGCCGGCGATAAACAGGGCGGCAATGGAAACCGTCCCGCCGGTGGCTAGCGAATAGATGACCGAGTTATGGCTGGGCGGCGTCAGGATCGCCTGCACCGAACCGCTGGCGGTGACCGCCGCGGCGAAATCGCGCGGGTAGCCTTTTTTGTCCATCTCCGGGATCATGACGGAACCAATGGAGGCGGTATCCGCCACCGACGAGCCGGAAATCGCGCCGAAGAAAGTTGAGGCCACAATGTTGACCAGCGACAGCCCACCGCGAATAAAGCCAACAAAGATATAGGCGAAGTTAACCAGTCGGCGGGCAATGCCGCCCTCCGCCATAATCGCCCCGGCCAGAATGAAGAACGGAATGGCCAGTAGTGAGAATTTATTGACCCCATTGGTCAACTGAATCATCACGGCTTCCAGCGGGATATCGATATACCACGCGCCAACGATGGCGCTAATGCCCACCGCGAAGGCTACGGGCACCCCAATGGCTAACATGATAGCTAGCGTAAAGACGAGAATAAATGCATCCATCTGCTTTCCTTTTCTCAACAAGTGGGGATTAACTGCTAGAACCCAGGATGACGATAGGGCGTTGATACTGCGGGCCGCGCCAGAGTTTTTCGATGATGAAAAGCAGGGTGATGGCGGAGCCAATCGGCAGCGGTAGATAGTTTTCACCGGCGGTAAGCAGCGGGAATTCCGCCACCGGCTGTTCCCACAGCTCGTAGCACAGCAGGCTGCCGTACCAGAGAATAAACAGACTGATGGCCATCATGGTGATATCCGTCAGAATCAGGCAGACGCGACGCGCGCCTTCACTCAGGCGATCGGTGACCATACTGACCGCGATATGCGAACCGGCGCGATAGCTGACGGCTGCGCCGATAAAGGTAAAGGTCACCATGCATAAAATCGCCACCGGCTCAGGCCAGGAGAGCGCGCTGTTCATGACGTAGCGAGCGAAAATACCGACAGGAATGACAGCCACCATAAGCAATAGCGCCAGCCCGGCAACCCACATGGAAAGACGATAGATAAAATCCATGATTGATGAATAGCGTTCATCCATAAGCGTAACCTCGAATTAATACACCGATTCGGGCGAGTGAAGGAGAGCACTCGCCCGAAGTATTACTTCACGTCCTGAATTTTCTGGATCAGTTCCTGGTGGTCTTTACCGTATTTATCACGCACTGGCTGGGTGGCAGTATAAAAATATGCGGTATCGATATTATGGAACTGGACACCGTTGGCTTTCATGGTGTCGAGCGATTTTTCATTATAGGCTTGCCATAGCTCGCGCTGCTCGGTTTGAGCTTCTTTGGCGAGTCGCAATATAAGCTGCTGGTCTTCTTTTTTTAGCTTGTCCCATTTTGATTTAGAAAATAAGAACAGTTCAGGAATAATAAAATGCTTACTCCAGGTGTAGTTTTTAGCCACCGGTAAATAGTTGTGGGCGACAAAGGTTGGTGGATTATTTTCAGTGCCATCAATCACGCCGGTTTGCATGCCGCTGAAGACTTCACTGGTGCCCATCGCCACGGCATTTGCCCCCATCGCCTTCAGGGTATCCAGCGCCACTGGGCTGGTTTGTACACGGATCTTCATCCCCTTAAGGTCATCTGCTTTGACCACCGGCTCTTTGGTGATCAGGTTACGGGTCCCGGCATCCATCCAGCCAAGAAAGACCAGCCGTGATTTGCTGTTTGCGGTGAGACGGTCGCCAATCTCTTTGCCAATCATCCCGTCCAGCACCTGGTGCATGTGGTTTTCATCGCGGAAGATATAGGGCAGCGTAAAGACGTTAATTTCCGGTAAAATGGCGGCAACCGGGGCCATAGAGACGCGAATAATATCAATAGCGCCGAGCTGCGCCTGCTCAATCATCTGTTTTTCATCACCCAGCACGCCGCCGGGGAAGGTTTTGATATCCAGACGGCCCTCGGTGGCCGCACTGAGTTTTTCCCCCATATGCTTGACGGCGACCACGTTGGGGTAGTCCGCTGGATGAACGTCTGCCGCGCGTAGGGTTTGGGCGAGAGCAGAACTGGCGGTGAATAAGAGCGTTGAACTAATGCACAAATTTAACAGGGTTTTCGTCAGCTTCATTTTCCTTCTCCAGACACTTATTAATATCCATTAATAGGGGAAAAACAGAGTGATGACCGTCTGGGTTAAGTAGACGGTGAATAATGACTTTAACGATGTTACGGGGCTAGATTAATACCTGTAACAATTTATTGCGGCGACGCTGTTCACAAAAAGTCATTATATGGAGAAAAAATCGATACGATGTTTCAAAATTGCAGGTGGGTTCGTGTTATTGATAGAAAATGGGCGTTTAAAGAAAGGCTTGTGTGATTGTAGTCACCTATTTATGTTTCATTAAAAATAAAACATAAAAGGGTTAATCTATTATTTATAAGAGTGGCGTGTTTTAAAACAGAATAATAGCCCTCTTATTTCTGCTGTTAATGGGGCGTCTGCGGCGGATAGGTGCCGCCTTGTGGCAGGGCGCGCCGCCGCCTGATGATTGCGGCTTACGCGCCCGCGTTGAGCGGTAGGATTATGGGGTTAGGCCGTCTCAGCAAGGCCGCTCAGGATCTGGTTTTTACCGCTACGCTTGGCCTGATAAAGTCGTTTATCCGCCAGACCCAGCGCCTCTTCCATGCTTAGGCTGCCTTTGGCACTGACGCCGCCGCTAAACGTAACATGCAGTTTCGCTTCACGGAACCGGCGCTGGGCGCAGGTTTCACGCCATCTATCGAGAAAGGCCTGCGCTTCTTCCAGATTTATCCCCTGGAACAGTACGGCAATCTCTTCGCCGCCGTAGCGATAGAGGGTGATATTTTCCATACCGCGCAGACGCAGGCCAATATCTGACACGGTCTTTAGCACCATATCGCCGGTGGCATGGCCGTAGGTGTCATTAATCGACTTGAAGTTATCGATGTCGATAAGAGCCACGCACAGATCGCTGGACTGCTGATGGAATTCAATGTCGTTATCAAAGGCGCGGCGATTTTTGAGTTCGGTGAGTCCGTCGGTGAGGGCCTCATTTTTGCTCACTTCCTGCTGGACGGAGGTGTTATGGATCTCCTCGTAGAGCAGTTCTTCTGCCGCTTTTTGCTCGACTGAACCGCTGCGGATGCCGTTGGCGATGCGAATGTATAGGGCGTTTAAGGAAATGCGTACCATCCACCAGCAGATAAACAACGCCAGCAGGGCGAATATCAGGCAGTAGAGCACGGGGGCGCAGCGGTCATACACCAGCGCGGTCAAATCAGCGTTGCGTACTTCATGTACCAACAACCAGTCGGTATCGCCAATCGCGCTGAAGAAATACCATCGGTCGCTATCGGGCAAATAGAAATACGGTGTTGGTTTGCTGAGCCTTAACGCCACTTCAGACAGCACCAGCGGGCTGATTTTCCCTCTTTCACTGGCCACCTGCTGACCATGTCCGTCCATAATCCATTTTTGACCAGGAAGAGGCGGGCGAGCCGAGCTTAGGATCATGGAGGTCGATTCTTCATTCAGGCGTATTGCTAACACGCCAATTTTTTCTCCATCCACGCTGTTTGCCAGCGATTTTGAGATAGTCAGCGTGCTGCTGCCGTTATCAAATATGTCGCGACTGCTGGTGTAGTGCGCGCTGTCAAAGTCATCGCGGGTGGCTTCGGTGAACCAAATTTTATTGCGCGGATCGGTGTCGCTTTTTGTGCTGTTGTTGAGCGTGGCGTTAGGCAGACGAATAAAGTTGCCCTGTCGGTCAGCGTAAATCAACGAACGGGCATCGGGCATGATATTAAAGCGTTCGAATAGCCAGTGACGTAACTCATCACCCTGTTCGATTTTATCCATGCCGCTGTTGGTGACCTGTCTAATCGTTTCATCCAACATGCTCTCGTACCCGGAGAGGTATTTCGCGGTATAGGCCGCCAGATTTTGCACGTAGCGAAGGTTCTGCCGCTGGTAGCCGTTTTTAACATCGTGCCACTGAATCGCCAGCATTGAGGTACAGGTAAGCGTTAAGACAATCGCCGTGATCAGAAAACAGATATTTAACGGGCGGCGGAAGTTAAGGTTCCGAATCACAGCTTTCTCCAGAAGCAAAAATCAACAAATCCATTCGAGCAAGAACAGTTTTCGTGTACGGGCAGCATTGAGTAACAGAGGAAATAATAATTCCTGATTTTTCCATTCTCATTATTCTGGCGTGAACCAGACTGCGGTTTATTGAAGGGAGCGCATGTTACAACCTGGAAATATCATTGTCAAAGACGATTGAAGTGATTCGTATCGATCGTTCAAACCGATCGTAAATGATATTAATGATAAACCAGGTAAGAACGATCGATAGTCAATGATTGATTGGTTAAAACGATCTTTATGGAATGAGGTGATGACGCTTAAATCCTTTTAAAACAGTTCTTTAATAGTTAGGTTGTGCTGCTTTATTCATCTTTCTATCAGTTGTCGGAAATCGGTTATAAATAAAAAATTTTCATCACTGATGGTATTTTCGAATTGTATTTAAAGTCGCCTTGTGACGGCGGAAGGTATTTGTCAAAACGGAAGTGAATATTCCGCAGAATGGGGAATAACACCTTCCAGTAATAAGCTCGTGAAATATCGATACGCGATTGAATAAAATATATTTATAGAAGGTTGCGAATTTGCGGAAGAATACAATCAAGAAAAGCGAATTATGACGGCAATAGTGAAAGGAACAGAATATTGTCTGGAAGTGGACCCTCCACCGTAGCGGAAGGTCCGTAGAGACTTACATGCCGGAGAAGACGTTCATGATAATCCCGCCGCTGATAATCAGTAGCATAGCGAAGATAGCGGGCAGGTCAGGCTTTTGCTTATAGAGGATCATCGAGCAAATGGTCACCCCGACGATACCAAAGCCACACCACAGCGAGTAGGCGACGCCCACCGGAATGGTACTCATGGCACGGGTCAGCGCGAAGTAGCACAGCGCGTAGGCGCAGACCACCAGTACCGATGGCGCCAGTTTGCTAAAACCGTTGGTCTTTTTGATCATCGACGTACCGGTGATTTCGGAACCGATAGACAGTGCCAGCCATAAAAATCCGAGATTAAACATAGGTCATTCCTTTTCTATTAGTTGGCAACGTTTTTATCGAGGGTAGAAACCGGCGTCGGCGGCGTCTCTTCCGCCTCTTCATGACCCATCTTCGAGAACAGGTTCATGATCACAATGCCGCTGGCGATAATCGCCATCCCGATGATGGCCGCCGTATCCGGGTGCTGGCCGTAGAACGCCATCCCGAGGGTGGAAACCACCAGAATACCGGTACCGGACCACGTGGCGTAGGCCAGCCCAACCGGAATATCTTTCACCGCGCGCGACAACGAGTAATAGCACACGCAGTACAGCACGACGATCAGCGCCAGCAGCAGGGTTTTGGTTGTCCCCTCGCTGGTATCAAACATCTTAAGCGTTGAGGTAGCTGAGGTTTCCGACACGATAACCAGCAGCATCCATAGCCAGCATTTTGTTTTCGAAGACATAATCTAAACTCCAGGGTTTATTATCGAGGTAAGGTATTTTTTCTCTGTGCTTTTATAAAATCAGCGGCGGCATCGGTCATTACGGCATTGGGCGTCCTGGCCAACGCAGGATTATTGACGATATCTGTGACAGTCAGATAACGACGCGCCGTGGCGCTTGCGGCCGGTGTACTTTCTCCGGTAGCCAGTTTTGCCAGTAATTCATTCATCGTACACAGGTTCACACCGCACGCCGTCAGCCGGTTGAGGGTTGCCTCAATGTGCGCAGCATAGGCGCTGTCGGCGGCCGAGCCACGCAGCTGATTGAGCTCGCTGTGAGGGTTACAGTGATAGCTCAAGGCCAGCACGGGAATCCCCGTCAGCAGCGCCTCATGCAGCCGACGCGCGGCCGGAGACGCTAACCGTCCGCTGACCACATCTGCCGCCAGCGGGTAGTCGAGAAACGGCACCAATAGCGCTTTGTACGCCACGCCGGGCCGCGCCTGTTGCCAGGCGGCGGCGGGCAGGAACTGACCGATTTCCTGCCAGCGCTGTGCGTCATCCATCTCGCCGTCCAGCGCCAGATGCAGCCGTTCGCCGCAGCCCGCTAGCCGCTGACGAATTTCCTCGCGATAGCCGCAGGCCGCAGTCACCAGCACCAGCACCGGCGGCTGAATGCGCTGGAGAACTTGGGCGACCAGATGATCTATCTGTTGCTCGGTCATGACGGCCTCCTTAGCGAACCAGCGCTACCTGTACGCCGTTCTTCAATCCGGCGGCATTGGCTTCTTCGGTATCGATGTGGAATTCCAGCGCGAAATCATCGCGTACCCGGACCACCACCTCATCAAAGGTTAACTGACGTTCGCCATTGCTGCGCACGCTGACCTTCTGCCCGTTGCTGACGTTTAAGCGTCGGGCATCCGCGGGTGACATATGAATGTGCCGCCAGGCGCAGATAACCTGCGAGTGCAGTTCGACGTGACCTTTCGGGCCAACCAGCAGCGCGCTTCCCGCACCGTCCAACTGGCCGGATTCGCGCACCGGGGCTTTTA